>ERZ778020.2372-NODE-2372-length-13861-cov-4.372229_pt1 | contig 13861 bp, 9 predicted proteins | sample MGYA00375750_ERZ778020 | MGnify/ENA primary metagenome ERZ778020 (study PRJEB29350, sample SAMN05389818) | bioreactor metagenome | isolation source: Ammonium sulfate bioreactor | place: South Africa: University of Cape Town | collected 2014-03-17 ...
ATCGTCAATGAAAGTTGAAATTCAAAATGATGAACATATTACTGTTCAATACTATCCAGCCCATTACGGACATACGAATGCTTACACATCTGAAGATTCACATTTATCCGAAAATAGTATGACTATCGGAGGATTGAACGGACATTCAACATCAAATCATTACAATGGGCATCATCAACAGCAGCAGCAGCAACAACAACAACAACAATTAGATAATTCACACTATTCAATGAATAATGGTGATCGATCATCATCGTCATCGCCTGGCTCATCATCAACAAGTCCTTCAGGAGGTTCGAATTCGAATCATCAATCGATTTTATCTTCTTCAACACCAACAATAATCGATCGATCATCATTGGTATCAAATAATCTATCGACGAAACCCATGATGAATAATCATTTAAATCATCAAAATCTACTACAAAATCAAATGTCACATTGTATTATTATATCGCCATCGTTTGTTGATATTGAACATCCATCATTAACACATTCCAATCATCAATCAACACCGGTGCTTGTTGTTCATCAACCTCAATCTGCTCATTCTCAATTATCAACAACAATCGTCACAACGCCAGCAACCACAACTTTACCCGTTAAAAAAGAAAAATCCGTTTCAGATATTATGCGTGAATCGTTTAATGTTCTATCTTATTGGCCATTAGATCATCATCATGGTCTAGTTACATCCGAGAATGATCTACAAATCTCTCATCCTCCTGTTAACATGGATGAACATCTAATGTTCTAAAACAAACTTGGTTTTCTTTTCGTTGCTTCTCAAATGTGATCAATTAACATGTTCGACTTGTATTTTTCATATCTCTGTTTATTGAACACAAAACAAAACGAAAACAAATTTTCTGTATACACATATGTCAAACAGTGCTTCGTCTCCGATCAACAAACACACAACAATACAAATCTTAAACATTTCTTCTTCGTTTTTCTTTTGTAATCTGTTCATTCCTTCTAATCTAATTTGCTCGTTCTTTTTCTCTTCGTCTTCTTATCGTACGATAACTATGACAAACGGCAGATACAAATGAAAAGACATAGCCTTTTCTTGTGCAACAAAACACACACACACGTACGCATAGTTTTCTTGTTCTTCGAATTTGTTCCGGAAAGATTTTTCAGACAAAAACAAATCCATGCATTTGAGAGATTCGAATGATTTTTTAAATAATCAAAAGCTGAGCTTTGCTTTCTTTTTTTTCTTTTTTTTTCTGTTTATTAATGTTCAGATATCTTTCGAAATGATATCAATAAAATACCAACACTTTTTTTTTCAATTTATTCATGTAAAAATAAGAAAAAAAAACATGATCTACTGTTCTATTGACTAACCTTGACAGTCGATTACTGCAATTATAAACATAGCATAAAAAGGTTACAGAGTTATGTAAGAAAATTAGCAATTAAGATGCCATCATAAGCTTATGTGTACGATATTGTTCCCAAAAAAAACAAACAAAGTTACAATGTCCCGTGATATTTTTTTCTAATTATATTTCTTAGAAAACTCGATAATGTCGAAGTACTTGATTCACTTTTCGAAATTCATAATTATCATTTTCATGATCTAATTCAATCGAATTTCTCTACAAACACTCTCGATTTTAGTACGAAATTATCGAATTTAACGCAATTACTGGTAGATTTATGTTGTTTTAATGATTATCTTCGGTTACTTGATGGACGTTTCGAACATTTATCGATATTGAACGTTAAAATTGCATCGATCAATAATTTTTCATCGATAAACTATGAAAATTCAATAAAATTAAAATCTTTTTCTTTCACATGTTATGATATGACCAATACATACGATGGTCAAATCGTTCTCAATTTATCGATTTACAAATCTCGGCTATCGACAAGTGACTTGTTTTATCAATTATTTTCGAAGTTATAAAGCCATTTTGCATGTTTTCTCTCTTCCGTTTCAATTCGATCGTCTCGAAAAAATTGTCAATCGTTTTCCATCGAATTATTCAAGCATTTTCATTATTTAGACATCTTTGTGTGATGAATTATATGCCACAACCAAAAGATAATCTTCGAGAAATGTCTGTCGAATATCGTTATTTGACTTGTTTGGATATTAAATGTGTGCATACAGATTCTATTGAACAATTTTTCTCGCGAATCGACGAGAAAGAACTGTGTGAATGTGAAACGATTGATAAAAGAAGATACGTTGATGTATCCCAATGAAGTCTATGCTTATTTTCGTTCGATTGAAAAATAAATAAAGATTTTATTCGGAAAAAAAAGAATTCACATTAAATCATTATGTAAAAGTTCGGAATAATCTTGTTCGATTAAATTCGGTCGATCATTAACATCGTTATATTTCAAAAGTTGAAGAACAATACTGTAAGATCGAAGAAGTATATCTCTTTCTCGTTCCATTTTTTTAATATATTGTTGAAGTTCTTCGATAATCATTGAATCAGATTTAATTGTCGAATGAAATGTATTTGTATTTGTTGGATAATTGTTCAATGTAAGACGATCTGATGAATTCATCATGATTCGTGGTTGTTGAGAATTTGTTGATGAAAGTATTGGCAAGTCATTAGTTAACATTGAGTGTAGACGATCGATTCGATCGAGAAGATCTTGTGTTGGAGATGACGACATGTTAGTTGTTTATTTTGAAAATGAAAAAAAAAACGAGAGAGAGAGAAGAAAGGAAGAAAGAAAATCATCCGATATATAAATCAAACGATAAACGGATTGTGAAGAATTTTAGTCAAGATTAAAATGAAAAAAGAATTAAATATCGTCTTTTGTTGTATTGTTCTTATTGGATGACGATGATCGAAGCCTTGAGGGTGTTGAGTGTTCTCGAACACTGAACTACCAGTGTCCATAACACTTAAGGTGAAACGTAGTTTTTGCGTTTCGACGTTTATTCTTTCCCTAGTAGTGACAGTAGAGCAATCCCCATACCAAACATCAAAATAATGTAAAAAGTAGCAAATTTGCTATCATCTCTCGCTGTATTTGAAGGTACATGTTGATAGTTGGTCGTTTAAATAGATACTGTCACCGCTATCAACTGTTGCTTACAATGAAAATGTTTTGAAAGATTGTACTTTTTTACGAAATATATATAGTAGTGAATGAATGATCAGATGAAAAATCATCGCCATCGAGCGATTTGAAAGAGAAAAAGAAAAAAATAGAAAGCAGTGAATAATAGCAATCATTCGCATAGCAACTGCGAAACCTGGAATTGCAGAGCTCGTAGTTTGTACAATTACTGTTGGTTTGAATGGAAAAGAAAATGTTTTCAACTATTAGTAATTTCATAGAAACCTTGTTGATTTTATTTTCAGACGAAAGGAAAGAAAGACAGTGCAGTCATTTGATGTACAATGTCAAATTTATTTTTCTACCATTCGGTTCTTTAAATAAATACGGAATCGCTATTCGAATGTTCTTTCAATAATGAAATGTGGATCGTCTTGAACTGATTCTTTTATTTTACGATCTCGCATTGTAATTTTTATAAAATTGTGTAACATAATTGTTAACTTTCCAAATTATAGATATTACGAGGACAAAATACGCAAATCTATACAAAGTTGGATGACAATATGTTTGCTGACTTGGATCATTATATTGAACAGAATGTGACACACTAAACACCCAGATACAGCCAAGAATAAGCCAAATGAAAAGGAAAATCACAAGAAGTAGATGGATACAAACAGAAGATACAATCCACATAGCGAAACGTGCTGTTACACCATCATACTCTCTATCATTGTGTTGTACTACTAGACCTGAGTATATGACTAGTAAAACTGATGATATCGTTGTAATTAGCTCAATGACACCTGCTACTATTAGATAATACGGAATAGCAGGTTCAATGGGACAATTATTACGGTACATATAACCGATCACTAATTGAAATACTATAAAGAATAAAACAATATAATATCTTTTTTGCATTGAAAAGAATCATTGATTTACTTGAAAAAAAATTTATAATGAAAAGAATCAGTGTAACAAAAGCAGTAACTACTCCAAAGTCAAAAATATTCGATTTGAGTCGCCTTAATTGTGTATTTTCCACATTTTCATATCCGTGCATTTCAATGCGTCTTTCCATTTCTATCGATTTTTGTTTCTATTCAGCACGAATGCAATAATATATATATATAATGATTCTAATATATGACCCTTTTTTCGGTCTGATAAACTCGGATGTACAATTTTGTTCGTATATATTTATTACCTGTATGAGTAATATATTATTTATGGGAGGAAAATAGTTTCCAAGTATTGAAAACTTAATATCACGTTTGTTGATTACATTCTCCGTTGGATGACGAAAGAAAAGTAAATTAGTCATTTGATGTATATTTTTTATGATGAAACAGATAGCGAAAATATTTCCATCTTCGTCACAATGGGTGAATCTGTTTACTTGATATAAATCATCATCATTTACAATTGAATCACTTCTTTTATATACATTTATTAGTAAATCATCTAATGGAACAAGTTTTCTCATATACCGTTAGCAACAGATTCGTTTTCAATATTTACTAATAAATGATTAATAAATATTGTAAAAATGTCTGTATCACGGTTTTTGTTTGAGTTATTTTAATGAAATGTAAGAAGAGAGAAAGAAAACTGATGTTTTTCTTTCTTTTAGTTTGCATCCTTGGTTATTTGTATTTGAAAAAGAAAACGAAAAGTAGAAAAAAAAAGAGGAAACAATCGACTTTTTTTAATTAACATCCGGACAAAGAGTTTGAATAGACAAAATTGTTTTAAGAAAAAGAACTCCAACGTTTGTACAATTGAATAATAAAACACGCTGCTGTTCGTGTCAATCATCCATCAATCATGTTCTTCAAAATAAGCAAAAGAAAATTTTAACACAATCATCGTCAATCATTACTAAAGCTTCAAAATTTACTTCTTTCTCTGCGTCTGTCTCCCCTATGTTTCTTTTTTTCCTACTGATTTTTTAAAGTGTTATTACGGAACCCGATCGTGTGTTTGCACAGCAACAACATACATAAACATTATAAACGTTTTTGTGTCTTATAAAATACTTTGGTAGAAGAAGAAAAAAAAGAAAGAAACGAAGGAGAGAAAAAAAAAAGAATAAAATTATTATCATTGTATTAACGTGTGCGTGTGTATGTAATGCAACTGTTAGATTCAAAAGTGCTCAATGCTATTCGTTATTCACAATATAAACAACTTGCTCTGTTTATCCGACATAAGTATAATCTAAATGTTTCAACAAAAGACGGACGTAATGGTTTATTCTTTGCACTCGACATATCCGATGCAAGAAAACGTCGTCGAATGATCCGATTTTGTCTCGATCATGGTATCGATGCTTTACAAAAAGAGAAAATCAGTGGTTATACACCATTACATGAAGCTATCGCTCGGCAACAAGTTGATTCAGTTCAATTATTACTTGCCAATGCTGGGGGTGAAGTCGATTGGCGCGCATTCGATCAACGTGATCGAACGATTCTTCATCAAGCTGTTGAATCGAATAACATTCAAATACTCGAAGCATTAATAACAGTTATGAATCACTATGGTGTTTCCGTTGATATACCCGATAAAACCGGTTTAACACCGTATTTATTAGCAACGAAATTACATTTACGTGACATGGCTGATATACTTGTAAATAAAGGTCATGCAAGTCGACAACAATGTGATTTATTTACACATCGTTCAGCGAATGATTGGGAAATTGTCGGTATTGAAGAACATCGTTTGTTTGTTCGTGATAAACTCCGACAAGAAATAGATAATGCGAAAACCGAAGGCAAAATAGCTAAAGTAAACAAATTAAAACATATCTATTATTCGCCATTATTATTGCCAACAACATCAACTATTGAGCCTCAACGTCGTGATTCATTTCTGTCGATCACAACTCTATCCGGTTTAAACAGTCGATCAACTGTTTCAATCAATGAAATGATCGATCGTTTACCTGAAGGTGAAATTCCTGAATCATATGTAACAAGTCTACCGGCTGAGAAGACCTTTCATTTGGAACGTATGCCTCAACCGATGCCACCATCATCACTTCCTCCGCTCTCATCGGCCAAATCACGACAACAACGTCAACCGAACTTAACACTCAATGCACTTGTCGATTTATTTCAGGTAGTTCAATAACTATAGACATTATTTTTGATTGAATTCAACAGGAAGAAAAATTGACAATAATCAACACGCCTTTGTTTGCTTTTTTTCGAATATTATTGTGAAAAACTTCACTCGTACCCAGCCTTTCGTTCATTCGTTTGCTTCTTTCGTCTCTCATAGTCAATTTTTGTATTTATACGTACTTCATTTGAAAAACAAAAGAGAAAGAGAAAAAAAACACATATTAATATTGGCTTTTTTTCATCTTTCTTACACTTCTTTTTTTTTGTCTCCTCCAGGTAGCTACCGATCAACTTTCGCCATCATATCGTTCATCAATGAAAACTAATACTCAAACATTGTCTGATTCTCGTGAAAAAAAATCTGATTCAATTTCCTATCCACGTCGAAGTACATATGCAGCATTGCAAAACAACATAAATCCATCGACCATCACCAAACGACAACGTCCCATCAAACGAATTTCATAGTCATTCAACCGTAGAATTCATACCAAGCAAAATGATTCTGTCGAGGATATTCGAATAGTTTTTGCCATTCGGCTTTATAACGTGTTTGTTCACCGAGTAGAATTGAACCGCATGAAAGAATCGATGCATCCTTTAAATTAACTAAATGAAGTATTAATTCGAAATGAATATAGATCGATGAGAGATCATTCGATGGAATATTTTCAATAAGATTTTCATTGATATCGAACAGATCGGATTGAGTTTCTTTCGAAACAATGGGCGCAAATTTCTTTTGACAAAATCGATGATTTTGGTGAAAATAGGTTACAGTTAAACATGCATCTAATCGAACAGATCAATTCATTGAACAAGAAACAAAATCTTTCGAAATTCTACCTATTTTTTGATCTTTTTCGACTTTACAGAAGTAATGCAATCGATTTATTCGAATTGTTAATCGTTCTGCAGTTGGAAGATAATTTATTCCGAGATGTAATCCAGCGAATGTAATCTATAAAAAGAGCAATAATCAATTCAGATTATGTCGTATATTAAAATGCATACTTGAGGTAGATTATGAAGTAGAATAACTTGATCATATTTAGGTATCATTTCTTGATTTAATGGAATTATATTTTCAATTAAGAGATCTTGAATTCCTGAATGATCAGTACAGAAAAGTAAAAATCGAAGTGATGTCGATGAAAGATCAGTTTCAATAATTTGAAATTCGGCATATTCATCGCATATGATTGTATTTTCATTCGTACGCGATAATCTTCTACAAACACAAACGAAATCGAATTCAAAAACAAATATCGATTGTATGAATGAAAGTTTACTTTGTTGACTTTTCTTGTAAAGTGTTCCATGTGTTTATGGATAGATCTGATCGATGTTTTCGAGCTAGATCATGAAATTTTTTGTAGATTTTATTGTTGACGAATTGAATATGAATGAAATATTCAGTTTGTGCATCGAAAACGGGATGTTTAGGAATATGCTCAGCGTTTGTTAAATGTACCGTCAAGAGTTTCTTTTCATTATCAATGTTTAATTCCACATTGACTTGAGCAAATGGAGGTGATAGATAAGCTGGTCGAATCAACGAATGTTGAACTTTATTTTTCGTTGAATACAATGAATAGTCGATACCCTGGATAAAATTTATAATATACGAAATGAAACGAGAAAATCAAGAAGAAACAAACTTACATTGGTAGAATGTACACCGTCGCTATCGGATGCTGTTGTGTACGGTGATTCTTTTTTTAGATGTCGATGGTGACTGTAGTTTGACTGATTGAAAGGGGCAAGCTGCTTTGCACGAAAAACGGATTCATATTGAGGTGTTGGAGGAGTGTAAACGAACCAACTACTTCTCGGTGTTGATTTAAGTAGAATTTTCTCTTCTTGAGTTCAGAAAAAACAAGCAAAAAAAATTCAAATAAAAATTGATTTAACGAGTCTTACCGTTGTTTCTTCTTCGTGAATATTGTCGTCGTAAACCTTTTTGTGAACAAACAAAATAGAACACGATACAACCCACAAGCGAAACGAGTATACAACCAAAAAGAACGATGACTACTCGTTCAGATGTAGTCAACGATCTTTGCCACGGTAAAAACAGTCCAATCTCATCGAGATAATCATCGTCTTGGCCTGTTCGAGTTTCATTCATATTCGCTCGTTTAATATCATCAATGAATATTCTCATATTTGTCTTTTGTTTTTATACGAATACATATGCTAACGAATATGAGACAGATGTGTTTGATACACGAATAAATATATCGAAAAGATTTATTCTTTTCTTCTGTATTTTTTTTATATATTTATTCATGAAGTTCCACAGACCAATCGAGTAACAGATGTGTATTGATCTAGGCGTGATTAATAAATCCGTCCTCGATCTTTTAGGTAATCACATAAGTGTGTTCTCTTGCTTCAGATAGAAAAAAATAAGTTTTCATTTGATCAATTATGTGTATGTATATATATATATGTCGTTAATCGTTTTTTAAACAAAAATTAAATCTCGATGAATTATACGAAAGAAAAAGAAAAACAGACCGAAGCAAACACGTACATATTTTGTTTTCTTTATATACATATACATTTAGTGCTTGTTTTAGTAAAAAGAGAACAAAAAAAAGATAGGGTATTAATGTAACTACGTTTTATAATATAGATTATTGTGTTTTTTTTTTGAAGCATCACCGAAGAGTTAAATTGCTTAAGATTCTCGTAATTTCGCTAAGCGTTGACTGAGTTCATCCTGAAGACGAAAAAATTCAATTCGATTTTTATTGAAAAATAAACGTTGATTTACTTGTTCTTTAAGAGCAACCGATGTGCCAATAGCTGGCGCTGTTGGTATGTTGAGATTGAGCTCAATTCCAGCTTCATCAGCCATTTCGTGCATTAGATTAGCAACTTGATCGACCGGTTGTTGAACCGTGGTGGCATTTTGCATGGCATCATCCATAACTTTTGTTTTCACTTCAAGATCTTCGAAATTCTTCTCTAAACTATCCATTAATTTCGATGTTTCGGTTAGCGGCATGTTCGCCGTCACTTTCGACATTAACGAAACGGTTTGTTTGAGACTTGCAGCCATCTAGATTGACGATAAACTTTCCGAAAAAGCAAAAACGAAATGTTTTACTTGTCGTTGAGCAGCTGAATTAGCTACACGTGCTTGAACACCATCGACTCGAGCAGCCATTCGTTTGCAATTCAATGATTCACTATGATGTCGAATAGCATTTTCGGCGTGGATTTTCGCTGCTTCCATGTTGCCTTTCATGAGAGCTTTTTTGACTTTATCACGTTCGATTTTTTCTTGTTTATCATGTGATACCGATTGACGTTCGAGCATTTTCGTTTGCATTTTAAATTGAAATGCGAGTTTATCTACCAAAGTTAATCAATAAGATTTGAGAATATTAAAAAAACAATTCGAATTACCCGACATGTTCAGTTGATAGATTTTGTAATGAATAAATTAGAAAATCTGAAAGTAAGAAGAAGAAAAAGAAAAGATTTCTTCAACAACAATTATTAACAACTAAAGAAAATATTCTATCGAACAAACTATTATATTTTGTATGTTGTTGTCTATTAGTTTATATTATGACTCATAATGATGATAAGTAAAAGAAATGATTCATAGACACAAGCGAAATTATATATCCAACTAGAAAGAAATAAAGCAGGCTTACTAATTTTTATCATAAAAGCAATCCAATGCGATGACAAATGAAATATTCTGGTTAAACAAAGAACAACGGAATAAAATCAACGTCCTGCAGATGTCCGTAGTTAGTTGCTTTTTTTTTTGATGAAAAGTTTGTTGTGTAAAAATATCCCGAGATAAGAAAATGAGTTCATCTGGAATTATCAACCAGGATGTAAAGTTATTTCCCTTGGCTTATCGATTCAAATATAAATGCAGGACAAAACAGTCAGATAACAAGTTTTACTTTTGCCGATAAATGATACCGATTCATATAATTTTCTGGATGATTATCATCACTGAACTCAATTGTTCATTAATCTATAATACAGATGGCAATCTCAAAACAGATATTGATTGCATCTATGCTTATATATCTGATATTAGTTATGAATACGAGAAAAATGTTCATACAAATTATTTGACACCATACTGTCGACGTTTGTCATTCAATGATCTTGTTGTTGAAGTAGAAGGCAATACGGAAAATGTAATTACATTCGAAAATTTACGTTTTCAAAATATGACAAGTGAAGATTTATTTCAATGGTCGAATTCAATTGATATTATTGAAGATTATGAAATCTATTTAACTACAAATAGTCCGGATTTATCACAGAGAAATTTTTATAATTGTTCAATTTTCTGGTTTGGTTCGCGTTGTCAATATACATTTGATTTAAATCAAACGATTGAATCCTTTGGTGATTTTGTTATTTCATCATTTTCTCGTCGACGAACAATTAAATCAAGTCAAACACTATTTACTTGTTATCCTCATTTATTCGGGTGCTATCGTGGTCCTGAGCCAATGTGTTTAGATTGGCGAGAAATCTGCGATGGAAAAATCGATTGTATTGGAGATTATTTTGGAATTGATGAAACTAATTGTGAACAATTAGAAATGATTGAATGTGAAGACGATGAATATCGATGCCATAATGGAGGACAATGCATCCCGTATGAATTTTTTCATGATGGTTTTACCAATAAAGATTGTTTAGATGGAACTGACGAAAAACTTCATCGAATTTATAATCCTCTTGTTATTAATGAGAATTATTTTTGTATGATATCGATTTTATTTATGTGCGAAGAAAAAAGCTGTAATTCTCCAAATTTATTTTCATGTGGCGATGGACAATGTATTTATTTTCGAATGCTAAATCCAGATGTAAAGAACACGTATTGTCATGGCACAAGACGTGATACGGTTTTCGATGAAACTATCGACAATATTTCTACCTATTTACCATTGAGTTGTTACACATCTTTATTTCGTCAATTTGAATTTGATTACTTCATCAAAAATATTACTCATAATCATGTTGATTGGTTCAAATCGAATAATTGTTCAATAACACCGATTCCATTCTCTGTACAACCAATTTTAGTTTATTTCTCTTTACATCGTTCAAAACAAACGTTAATAAATAACTCTGAACAAATCATTTTATCAAAACCGATTTGTAATAATCTTCAAGAATATTTACGCTTATCTAAAGTGACATTTCAGTTAATAACTTTATACTGTTATCAACGTCGGCCAATGATAAGAGGTAATTATAGATCACTATTGTATTGGAATAATTTAGCAATGCGATTGAATGTTGCATATTTCTTCTTAAATAATCAAACAAGATTTTTATCACATTCATTTTTACATTTTTGTTCTTTATCTCATCAATACATTTCAAAATATCTCCTATTTGATAATATTATTGATTGTTATTATGGTGATGATGAATTTCCCGTTCATTGCTTATTAAATGATACCATGAAGCATACAAATGAATGTAAAGTACTTTGTGCAGTAATATTAGGCACTACAAATGAACAATGCACTGATCAATTTCGTGATGACTTATATAGTATAAATTATAAACGACGAGTATATTCTCGTATTTGTATCGGTATATCGAGATCAAATGAAGTGAATGACAACTATTTGGATAATACTAATTGTGATTTATGGCCTTGTCTTACTCCATATACTCGATGTGACGGTATTTTTCAATGTTTAAATGGAATTGATGAATTAAATTGTTCGAATAATTCAATTTGTCAAGAAAATGAATTTAAATGTGAGAATTATCAGGGTAATTATAACGAAATAATTTGTACTCCTTATGAATACATTTATGAAAAGCAAATCAATTGTTCGTTTGAATCCGAATATTTAAATACTCGACGACAAATTTTTTATTTAAATAATTCTCTTTCAATTAACTCAAATGAATATATATCATGGAAAGTACAGCGTTCCTTAACTATGTCCGATATATGCATTAATTACCATCAATTCGAAGCCAGTAAAGTGGAAATACTTCGTTCTGTTTATCCCAGTATACAATTAATTGATATGAAGAATAATAGACAAATGTGTGATTTGAATGAGTTGAATTCTATTGAAATGAATAATTACTATTTTCGTTATGCATCTCAATTCAATCTTGGTTACTTACCATTGGCACAAAATCATTTTGTTCAACGAGAATATATCGATAGAAAATCTAAGGAAGATTTTATTCTTAATGATAAATATCAATATATTGAATACTGTCATCGTGGTATTTTAATTTATGAAAGTGAATCGAAAATAAAAACATGTTTATGTCCACCGAATTACTTTGGTGATCGATGTCAATGGCAAAATCAACGAATTAGTTTAACATTACAATTTCAAAAATTATTTTCAATTGAACAAATTGAAAATCTCATTTTCGAAATCCTTATCTATTTAATCGATGATCAAACTCAAACAATTCAAAATTTTATCAAAATTCTTTACATACCATCGCAAGATTGTTCCAAAAAACATAATCGATATTTATTATACCCAACAAAACCCAAACCTATCAATCAAACCTATTCAATACGTATCGATATCTATAATAAAATCACTTTAGATTATTACGCCAGTTGGTATTTACCGATTTCATTCGTATTTTTACCAGTTTCTCGAATATCAAAGATATTATATCTTCCATCGAATACGTCTCATTTAACACGAAATTGTTCATTAGATTGTGGCATACATGGTCAATGTTATAATTATATTAATTCGGACAGATCATTTTGTCATTGTTATGAAAACTATTCAGGAAAATTTTGTCAAATAAAAGGTCAATGTTCATGTTCATCAGATTCAATTTGTTTGAACTCATCGATTTGTTTATGTCCTTTGAATAAATTTGGTTCAAAATGTTATTTAAAACACCGATCGTGTCAACCAAAAAATCCCTGTCAAAATCGAGGACAGTGTGTGCCAGTCGATGATCGAATACATTCGAATGATTTCGTTTGTTTATGTCTTGGCAATTATTTTGGAACTAAATGTGAATTTAATTCAACACAAATTCAAGTTCATTTTCAACAAACAGATATTCCGAGAATAATATTTACACATTTTATAAGCGTATTCGACGGTCAAAAACCACATGAACAAATAACGAAATTTCAAAAGATTCCATTTAATCAAAATTCAATTACTTTATTTACTCAAGAAATATTTCATATTTTATTTATTGAATATCTTGATGGTTCGATTTATCTTTCAGTTTTACGAGAACAATCTATTCCATCCGAACAGATTTCTGTTCATATTCATTCGGATTTTAAATGTCAAAGTATAAATCATTTGTTAAATTCAACTATACTTAGTTTAAATCATTCTCATCGAGTTAAATTCTATCAATTGCCATGTCATATGAATCCGAAATTGAAATGTTTCTATGACGAAATGTACGTTTGTATTTGTGATCGAGATCGATTTTCGAATTGTTTTAATTTCGATTTCAATACGAAACAAAATTCTCAATGTAAAAAATCGAATCTTTGTCAAAATAACGGAACTTGTTTTCCAGATCGAACAAATTGTCCACAATCGATTATTTGCAATTGTCAAAAATGTTTCTATGGAAGTCGTTGTGAATTAACAACGCAAAGTTTTAGTTTATCGCTTGATAATATTTTTGGATATCAT
>ERZ778020.2383-NODE-2383-length-13793-cov-3.521037_pt1 | contig 13793 bp, 10 predicted proteins | sample MGYA00375750_ERZ778020 | MGnify/ENA primary metagenome ERZ778020 (study PRJEB29350, sample SAMN05389818) | bioreactor metagenome | isolation source: Ammonium sulfate bioreactor | place: South Africa: University of Cape Town | collected 2014-03-17 ...
ACGTCCGCCTCGTGGCCCCGCCGCTCGCCGCCAGCCTCGGCGAGCGGCCCGTGGCGAGCCCGGTCGTCCGCTGGCAGGCCTCGACCTCCGCCGAGGTCACCGATCTGCGCCATCGCACGGTGATGCTCGACGGCGTGCTGGTCCGGAAGTTCGTCTGCCTGCTCGACGGTTCGCGCGACCAGGCGATGCTGCTCGACGAGATGAACAGCTTCCTCGACGAGGCGCGGGCGGCCGGGCCCGCGGCGTCGGGGTTGCCCGACCGGGTGACGGAGGCGGAAGTCGCGATGCATCTGCAGGACGTCGTCCGGCTCGGGCTGCTGCATGGCTGACGATTGTCGCCCGCAGCCGGGAAGCATAACCTTAGGTTACATGAGGAGAGGGCGCGGTTCGTCGGGATGAGCGAGCGCTTCCGCCAGTTTCAGATCGCCTTTCCGGAGGAGGCCTGCCTCGCCGCGCTGATGCGCCTGCGCCATGGCGGCACCGCGATGGCCTGCCCGGCCTGCGGCAGGCCGGCGATCTTCGAGGCGCGCCCGAAATTGCGGGGCTTCGCCTGCAACCACTGCAATTACCTGATTCACCCGGCCGCCGGCACGCCGCTGGAGAGCCGGCGCACCGCGCTGCAGCACTGGTTCTTCGCGGTGAAGCTGACGGCGGAACAGCCTGGCAAGGCCGCCGCGACAGCCCTGACGCGCGAGGCGGGGCTGCCCCAGCTTGCGGCCAAGCGGATCGTCGACGAACTCGCTGCACTCGGTGCCGCGGGCGAGCCGGCCTGGCTTGCCGGGCTGAGGCGGCTGGTCACCGGCGAGAGCGATGCGACATCCCCCGGCGCAGCCGCCGTTCCGGCCCTGCCGCCTGCCCCGGAGCGCCCGGCTCTCCGACCCGCTCCATCGACGGCGGGACCGCCAGCAGCCGCGCCGCGCGGCATTCCGGCGGATGTCCCGCCACGTCCCGCGTCGGCCCTGGCCCCCGCTGTAGTAGTGCCCGCCGGGTCGCCGCAGCCGCAGCGAACCGCCGCCGCGAGCCCATCGGTTTCCGATCCGCCCGCGGCACCGAAGAAGGGGCCTTCGGGCCGGATGGCGATCGTGGCCGTGGCCGTCGGCGTCGGCGCGGCGGTGGTCGGGCTCGCCTATGCGCGGCTGCAGCAGCAGGAGCCGGCCCGGGACGAGGCCGAGTTCGCCGCCGACCGGATGATCCCGTCGCTCAAGGACGCGCCGGCGCGGCCGTCCCTGATCCTGTCCTCGGTCGAGCAGGACCTGGAGGGAGCCCGGCAGGCCGCGCAATTCGCGCTCGACAACGATCCCTCGCTGGCCAACATCAAGCCGCAGGAGGAGGCGCCGACGCAGCAGGTTCCGGTCAACCAGCTGCAATTGCCCTCGAACATCCTGCTGGTGCCGCCCAAGGCCGGCGGGATGCCGGGGGCGGGACCGGTCTCTCCCAGCGGCGCCCCGCAGCCGCCTCCGGTCATATCCAGCGGCGATCCCGACCAGGTGCTGACCTTCGGCCCGATCAAGATCCGCCGCCACCTCGTCGACACCATCGTCCGGGCCAGCAAGGTCGTGGGCGCCGACCCGACGCTGCTGATGGCGGTCGCCGACAAGGAATCCTCGTTCTCGACGGCGGTGAAGGCGCAGACCTCCTCGGCGACCGGGCTCTACCAGTTCATCGAGCAGACCTGGCTCGGCGTGATCTACGAGTTCGGCGCCAGGCACGGGCTCGCGGCCGAGGCCAAGCTGATCGGCAAGTCCGGGCGGCAGTTCGTCGTCACGGATTCGAGCCAGCGCCAGCGCATCCTCGACATGCGGCGCGAACCCTATATTTCGGCACTGCTGGCGGCCGAGATGCTGAAGCGCGACACGCTCAGGTTGGAGCGGGCGCTCGGCCGGCATCTCACCGGCGGCGAGATCTACCTGATCCATTTCCTCGGGCCGGATGCGGCACAGACCTTCATCGAGACGATGGAGGAGCAGCCCGGCGTCAAGGCGGCGGAGCTGCTGCCCAAGCCGGCCCAGGCCAACCGGCCGATCTTCTATGCCGATGCCGGCGGCGAGACCAAGACGCTCTCGGTGTCCGAGGTCCACAAGAAGTTCAATGACATGATCAGGATCAGGCTCGATCGCTACAGCGCGGTCCGGCCGACAATGGGGCCGGGGATCGCCCGGCCGCAGCCGAAGAAGTGAAGAGTTTCAAGGACTGCCTCGTGTCGCAGGCAAACCCGTCTGTGGCGTTTCATTCCCCGCCGGGGCCGGGGCTTGGGAAGGAGTGGTGACCATGGCGGGCAACCGTTTCGAACAGGTCGATGAACCGCAGGCGGATGCGATCACGCTCAGCCTGTCCGAGCGCGGCGGCGAGGCCTATGGCCGCGTGCATTGCCCGGCCGAGCTCGCCGCCGGGCAGCTCGTCAACGACTTCGTCAGCGACGAGATGGCGGCGAAGGATGCCTTCCGCACCGCGATCCGACTGGCGAACGAGATTCGCGCGCCGATCGTGGTGGCGGATGCGGCCGGCGTCTGGCAGGACGAATGGGGCGTGCTCTATCGCGAGATGTGAAGAGCGGGCCGCCTGTCCGCGAGGCGGGCAGCCGGCCTCGGCTCCCGTCTCACTCGATCCGGAAATACTTGATGCCGAGGCCGAGCTTCCCGGTCTGGCGGGCGAGATCGAGCTTGAGGTTCCTGAAGAACTCGGCGGCGGGCGCCGGGTTGGGGCCCGAGAGTGCCGGCAGGGGCGCCTGGCTGACGAGCGCGAGCACCGTCTGCGGCCGGGCTGCGCCGCCGGTCGATTCGAGCTTCAGGTTGAAGGTCACCTTGTCGCCCTCGCGCTTCATGAAGCTCGCGAGGGTGTAGACGAGGCCATCGTCGCCGATCAGCACGATGTCGAGGTTGAGGCCGCCGCCGGCTTCGACCGAGCCGTTCAGAACCTCGCCGCTCTTCATGTTGAAGTTGCCGATCTGCAGCTTGACGCTGCGGTCGATCGCGACGCCGGGCTGCCTGAGAAACTCGGCCATGGGGCATTGCGCGGTAGTCAGCGGACGCAGGTTGATCTGTGCCTCGAAGCCCTGCGCGGCCTTGAAGGCGCCGTCGAAGGCGACGAAAGGCTCGGTGCCGCTGCCGAAGCCTTCGAGCACCGCCTTGCGGTCGCCGATCTCGAGCGGCCACAGGAAGAAGCAGGAGCCGCCGTCATAGTCCCGGATATAGCGCTCGACCCGCTCCGCCGGCGTACGCGGTTCAGCCTCCTGCGTGCTGGTGTTCTCGACCGGCGGCGGCTGGCTGGTGCCGGTGACGGGAGGCTTCGGGGCGGGAGGTTTCGGCGCGGCAGGCTTCTCGGTGCTGGGGGACGGAGGCTTCACGGCCGGCGGCTTCTCGGCGCTGCCGATGGTCGGCGGCTTTGCCGGCTGCGTCGTCTCCGGGGCGGGTGGTGGCGTGACGGGCGGTGGCACGACCGGAGGGGAGGGCGGATTCTGCGCGGTGTTCTCGTTGACGGCGATCTGGCTGCCGGCGGGCCTCTGCTGCTGCGGTGCGGTCGCCGGCGTCGACGTCGACCCGGCGGATGCCGGCGGGCTTGCCGGTTCCTGGGCCGCTTTCGGCGGGTTCAGGGTGCTGTTGCCCGGTGCGGGCGTTTCGGGCTTCGTCTCGGTCAAGACCGGGGCGCTGGTTGCGGAGGCAGCCGGCCCGGCGGCAAGGGGCTGCTCGGAAAGCGCCGGCGGGTTGTCGGCGGACAGCCTCGCCGCCTGCTCGCTTTTCCCCGGGCCGAAGACGGTCCAGGCATAGAAGCCGCCGCCGGCCAGCAGCGCGAGCGCGGCAATTCCGGCGACGAGCGGCAGGGCCGAGCGCCTCGGCGGATCGGAAGGGGAGCGAGCGGCGGCTGCCTTCCTTCCGGTCGTGGCCTGCGGCTGCCAGGCGGCAACCTCGGCCATGTCGGCAGGGCGGTTTTCAGGGTCGGGCGCCAGCATCCGCGCCAGCAATGGACGCAGGCCGGGGTCGACCGCCGACAGATCGGGCAGGCGGCGGCGCTTGTCGAGGATGTCGGCCTGCGAGCCGCCCATGTCGAGCGCGCGCCCGGTCAGCGCCTGCGCCAGCACCAGCGCGAAGGAGTACATATCGGAGCGGCCGCTGACCTCGCCGCCGTAGAGGCCGAGCTGCTCCGGCGAGACATAGTTGTACTTGCCCGCAAAACCCGAGCCGATCACCGTGCCCTCGCCGAGGATGCTGGAGCGGGCGATGCCGAAATCGATGATCTTGGCGCGCGAGGGGTCCCCGCCCGGCAGGATGATGTTGTCCGGCGAGATATCGCGATGGATGATGCCGAGCCGATGGGCGGCATGCAGGCCCGGCGCGACGCGCTGGCGCAGCACGTTGGCCTCTTCGGCCGTCAGCGGCCGCTCCTTTATGCGCTCGGAAAGCGGCTGGCCGTCGACGAACTCCATCGCGAGATAGGGCGTCTCGCTCACCGGGTCGATGGCGAAGACGTAGTAGCGGACGATGGCCTCGTTATAGAGGTTGTGCAGGGCGGCCGCCTCTCGCCGGAACAGGGCGAGCACGGCCTCGTCGCGCGCCATGTCGGGGCGGATCATCTTGATCGCCACCGCGTCACCGGTCTGGATGGCGCGGCCGCGATAGACTTCGCCCATGCCGCCGACGGCGATTAGGCTCTCGATCTGGTAGATGCCGTTGAGAGTCGTGCCGATGCGGGCGTTGGCGCGGGGCGCAAAGACGGTGCGCTCGGAGTCGTCGCTCATGACGGTGTGCTCCCTGGCGTGCGCCGGTTCGGCATCCAGCGTGTGCGCTCGGCCGTGCCTTGTCGATAGCGGACGATGATGACCGTGACGTTGTCGCGCGCGCCGCGCTCCAGCGTCAGCCCGAGCAGGGCGTCGCAGGCCGCCTGCGCGCTGCCGGCCTCGAGGGCGCCCAGGATCTCGGTGTCGGCGACATGCTCTGTCAGCCCGTCCGAGCAGAGGATGAAGACGTCGCCATCGGCGATCTCGCCGCTCTCGATGTCGAGCTCGGGCATGTCGTGGACGCCGATCGCATGGGTAATGACGTGCCGGCGCGGCGAGCGCTTCGCCTCGTCGGGCGTCATCAGGCCGCGATCCACCATGTCCTGCACCTCGGTATGGTCGCGCGAGATCTGGGTGATCTGCCCGGCGCGGACGAGATAGATGCGGCTGTCGCCCGACCAGACGCAGGCGAAGTGACGCTGGTGGACGAGCAGCACGACCAGCGTCGCGCCCATGGTGGCGCCACGCCGGCGGATCTCCTCGCGCAGCGTCTCGTTCGCCTTGAGCACGCTGTCCTCCAGCATGGCGAGGAGGTCCGATGCCGAAGCGGCCGCACCGACCCCTTCCAGGGCGGCGACCACGGTGGCGCTGGCGAGGGCACCGTTCTCATGGCCGCCCATGCCGTCCGCGACGGCCCAAAGGCCGAGCTCCGGGCGCAGGATGAAATTGTCCTCGTTGGCCTTGCGCACCTTGCCGGTGTGGCTGATGCAGCCGGTCTCGAAATCGGAAGTCTCGCGGGGGACGTCGTTCATGGCGCAACCCTCAGGAGCTGGCGCGTTCTGGTTCGAGATGGGCGTCGAAGCGGCCGGTCAGCAGCCCGGAGAAAAGGTGCGGGTCCGGCAGGGCCTGGCCGGTCAGCGCCAGCGGCTCGAAATTCGGTCCGCCCACGGTCCAGACATAGCAGGCATGGGCATAGGCGCGGGCGTGATCCTCGATGCGCAGCGCGGTGAGCCGCTCCGGGAAGCTGGAGCCCGTCGCGGCGCTGACGATGGTGCCGTCGGAGAGGCGGACCATGTCCTGCGGCGGGGCGGCAAGGTGATGGTCGTCGGGGATGGGCAGCGAAGCCAGCCGCTGCGCGACCGCCTCATAGCTCGCCTGCGGCTCGAGCGCCTGCAGCAGAAACTCCTCGATCGCCTCAAACCACCTGTCCTGCGGATCGAGCTCCGGCGGCGGGATCGCAGCGCCCGCACCGGCGGCGGCGAACACGGTGAGCGGGAAATAGCGGCCGACACCGTCGACGGAGGGCATGAACGCGCCGGCGACGGTCTGCCCACCATGCGCCCTCCCGAGCCAGAAGCGCCAGATCGGCGCGTTGAGATAGGCCTCCTGCCAACGTTGGCCGAGTTCGAGCCGGCTCGCCGTCAGCCCGCCCTGCAGCCATTTCTCGTAAACGGCGAGGAAGCCGGAGGGGGCGTTCAGCGCGATGAAGTCGCGCTTGGCGGGAAGCTTGCCGAAAAGGCCGCAGGACACGTGTCAGATTCCGGAAGGGCAGCGGATTTCCCGCAGCGCCGGCAAGATCAGCGGGTTCTTGAGCGAGCCGACGCCGAAGGCGTAGCCGACCTGCCGGCCGCCGGCATTGAGCGTGAAGCCGACATTGTCGCCCTGCTTCAGCACCGAGCCGGCATCGAGCAGGCGGAAGAAGGACCAGGTGCCGTCCTTCTCGAAGAGCTTGGCCTCGCCTTGGGGAGCGGACGAGCCGGACGAGAAGAAGCCGCCGCCGAACATGCCCCCCGAAGCGTTGCCGCCGCCGAGCGTCAGCGTGATCGCCGTCTTGCCAACGCCGCCGCCCGGCCACATCACCGGAGTCGGCGTGTTGACGCCCTGCTGGCTGGCGACGGTGAAGCCGTTGATCTCCAGCTTGGCGCTCGAAGCGTCTGCGGACAGGGCGGTCGGTGTCACCACCATCTGGAAGGAGGGCAGGTTGCCGCCGGTCGGGAAGAAGGCCTCCTTGATCTCGCTGGCGCGCTGGAACTCCCGCAACGTCGTCGGCGATAGCGCCCGGGCGACGCGGCTGTCGACGCGCCAGTTCCATTGCGGCTTGGAGGTATCGACGAAGGGCTCCAGTCGCTCCTTGTAGAACTTGTCCATGATCTGGCCGGGCGCGAACAGGCGAGCGAAGTCGGCGAGGGGCACGTCGCGGGCGCTCGCCTTGGTGAAGGGGTAGCGGTTGGTGACGATCTCGTTGCAGACGCCGGTGACCTGCTCCGACAGGGCCTGCCTGAGCAGCGCGACCGTGGCGCCGGTGGCATCGCCCTCGAAGTCGTTGACCGCCTGGACGATCATGCCGTCGAAGGGCGCGGGATAGCGCGAGGAATTGGCGCGCAAGGTCGCGATCAACGGCACGAGCGCGGCATTCGCTGCTGCCGACTGGGCCGGATTGGTCGCCGCGGTGGCGAGGTTCTGGTTGATCTCGGAGAAGGTCTGCAGCAGCTGGTCCACCGGCCGGCGGCCGAGATCGCCGTCGACGAGCACGTGGAAAGGCTTGAACTGCGCCTCGATATCGGCGCCGAGCGAGACGTCGTTGCCGCCGGCAAGCACCCGGTCGACGCCGGCCGAGGCCATCGGCAGGCTGGAGCCGAGCCGGCCGAGCGCCTGGCTGGCACGCTGGTCGAGCGTCTGGGCGGCCTGCTTGGCTGCAGCCTCCGTTACGGCCTTCTTCGCGTTCGGGCGCTCCTTGGTGAGCTGCGTCTCGTCGCGGATCGATTCGAGGATTTGCTTGAAGGGCGATGTCGCGGCCGAGATGGCGCTGAGCGCGACATAGCGCGGCTTGTCGGCGTTGAGAGGCCTGAGCTTCAGCCGCTTCAACGTCTTCTGCCAGGTCGCGACATAGTCGCGGCTGTAGAGCTTCATCAGGTCCTGGAACAGCGTGGCGTATTGGGCGGTGATCGCCTGCTGGTCGGCATTCTCGCCCAGCACCCAGCGCTCCTTCTCGATCCGGTCGCCGATGTCGCCGAGCCGGCCGATGAAGGCGTTCTGGAAGCCGTCATAGGTGTAGAAATAGGGCACGCGGATCTGGTCGAGATCCTCTCCGCTCACGCCCTCGAAAACCAGCCGCACGTCGGAGCCGCCACGCTGCGAGGCGACCCAGTCCTTCGCGCTGTCGCTGCGCGACTGTGTCCGGAGGAGCTCGTAGGCCCGTTCGGCGATGCTGAGGCGGCGCAAAGTACGCTGGCTCTGCTCGATCAGCGACTGGTTGAGCTTGACCACCGGCTCGCTGTCGCCCTCGTCGAGGTCGAGCATGGCGGTGAGGTGCTCCTCCAGCGCCTCGCGGCCCTTGGCGTTGGCAGGGCCGGGGAAGAGGTTCTCGGCCCAGTCGAGCCGCATCCAGGAGGTGACGAGGTCGCGGTCCATCTTCGCCTGGCCGCCGATCATCATGTAGACCTTGAGCGCCTCGTAGACGAAGCCGGGATTGTTGGCCTGCTGCTCGAGCTGCTCCTCGAGCCGGAAGATGATGCGCGGGCGCAGCATCCGCTCCAGCGCCTGCTGATAGGTGATCTCGGTCGCGTTCTGGAGGCGCTCGCGCTGGCTCAGTCCGAAGGTGGCGAGGGTCGGTGTCGGCTCGCCTTGCGTGGCATAGCCCGTCGGCATGTTCCTGAGCTTGTGCAGCAGCGGCAGGACGCGGCTGAAATTGCGGTCGGAGATCGTGGTTTCCTGCAGCACGGGCGCGGCGGCGCGAGAAGCTCGTCCACCACAGGCCGAGCGCCGCCAGCGAGACCAGCGCCACCGCCGTGAAGCCGGCGATGCGCAGGGCTGTGGAGCGGCGGGCGGCGCCGAGATCGGTCGAGCCCCAGCCGGACTCGCCGATGACCACCTTCTGGATCAGCTCGGTCAGGAAATAGCTCTTGCCCTTGCCGGAGTAGGAGGCCGCGCCGGCATGATCCGAACCGAAATTGCGCGAGAGCGCGCCGATCAGCTGGTCGATCGGCGTGCCCTCCTGCGTTCCCGAAGTGAAGTAGAAGCCGCGCAGCGTCGCGTTGGCGTGGTAGCGCGTCGGCTCGAAGACGCGGGTCAGGAAATCGACGATGGAGCGCTTCAGCGTCGCCATCTGGCTCGGGAAGCCGAAGATCTGGGCGCGCGCGGTCGGGTTGTGCTCGTCCTGCAATCGATCCGGCAGCCGCTCGTTCAGCCGCTCGATCAACGCGTCGTATTCCGGAGGCACGTCGCCGATCATGTTGCGGGTCTTGTCGGCGGTCTGGAAGGTATGGCCCCAGACCATGCGGCGCTGCGGCTCGGTCAGCGCGCCGAAGAACTCGTTGAAGCCGGCGATGAGGTCGGCCTTGGTGAAGACGGCATAGACCGGGAAATCGACCTTCAGGCGCTCATGCAGTTCGAGCAGGCGGGCGCGGATCGCGTCGGCATGGGCGGCGATCTCCTCGGGGCTCGAGGTCAGCAGGTCCTCGACGCTGATCGCGACGAGGACGCCGTTGATCGGCTGGCGCGGGCGATTGGTCTTGAGCAGGTCGAGGAAGGCGAGCCAGCTCGATTTCTCCGCCTTGGTGTCGGTGTCCTGCGTGGTGTAGCGGCCGGCGGTGTCGATCAGCACCGCATCCTCGGCGAACCACCAGTCGCAATAGCGCGTGCCGCCCGAGCCGGCGACGGCCGAGGGCGTGGCGCCGCGGGCCAGCGGGAATTTCAGGCCGGAATTGACCAGTGCCGTGGTCTTGCCGGCGCCGGGCGGGCCGATGATGACGTACCAGGGCAGGTCGTAGAGATAGTCGCCGCCCTTGCCGCGCGCGCTCTTCAGCGTGGCGAGCGCGTCCTTCATAGCGCTGGAGAGGGCGGCGCCGTCGCCGGTTTCCTCCTTTTCCAGTGCCTCGGTCAGCGCGGCGGTGGCCTTGCGGCGGCGGATGACGAGGATCGCGATCCAGGCGAGCGCGCCGAGCATCAGCAGCACGGCGATGGACAGCCGGACCCAGAAGGACTCGAACGGACGGACCTCGCCGAAAGCGAGGAAGGGACCGCCGAACCAGATCAGCGCGGCGAGCGCGAGCCCACCGATCAGGATGGCGACGATGCGGAGCCAGGTGGCGAGGTTCATGCGCGCCCCCTCAGTTCTGCCGCTGGATCAGGATTTCGACGCGCCGGTTCTGGGCGCGGCCGGCGGCGGTGCTGTTCGGCGCGATCGGCACGTCGGCACCCTTGCCTTCGGTGCTGATCCGGTCCGGCTTGCTGAGCTTGGCCTTCAGCAGGTCGCCCACCGCCTTGGCCCGGGCCTGCGAGAGCACGACGTTGGAGGGGAAGCGCGCGGTGCGGATCGGCACGCTGTCGGTGTGGCCGACGACCTTGACCGCACCGCCCTCCTGTTCAAGCACGGCGGCGATCCGCTCGATCAGCGGCTGGAATTCGCTGCGCACCGCCGCCTGGCCCGCCTCGAACAATGCGATGCCGGCCAAACGAACGATGATGACGTTGGGCGTGACCTGGCAGGTGATCGGCGGCTGCACCGCGGCGCAGACCTTGGGCGGCTGCGGTGGCGGCGGGGGAGGCGGCGGCGGAGCCGAAAACACCTTGCGCATGATGCCGATCTCGCCCTTGGGATGGACCGAGAGCAGGGCGGTCGAGGCCGCCTCGGCATTGCCTGCAAGCAGCGCGCGGAAGACGAAATAGACGCCGAGCAGGGCCACGGCCGCGATCGCTGCCACCGACCAGACGGGCACCTTGAAGCCGGCGAGCGCCTGCGCGATCGCCTGTCCGCGCCAGCGCGGCGAGAGTTCGGGGTCGGGCTGCTTCACCCGGCGCAGCGTCTCGAACAGGCTGCGCTGGATCATCTGCAGGTTGTTGGCGCCGCCGGCCGAGGTCCGGTGGATGCCCTGGAAGCCCAGTGCCAGGCAGGCATGCATCAGCTCCAGCAGGTCGTAGTTGACCGACGGGTCGGCCTTGGCCTTGTCGAGCATCTCGAAGAAGCGCACGCCGCCGATGCGCTCGCCGAAGAAGCGCGAGAGCATGCTGTACTGCGTCCAGACATGGCGGTCGTCGCCGGGGATGTTCTGGACGATGTCGTCGGCGCTGGCAGCGATGACGTATTTCGCGGTCTGTGCGGCTTCGTGCGAGACGCCGGCGGCGCGGACTTCGTGCTCGAAGGCTTCGATGGAATCGCCGACCTGCCCAAGGAGCTGGGCGAAGGGCGCATTCGAGAGGTTGGCGCGCATCCGTCCGAGCAGCAGCAGGAGCGGACCTGCGGCGCGCAGCAGCGGGTTGGCGTTCGGCGTCAGCAACTGGTCGCGGCGGGGCAGGGACTGGCCGCCGGCCGGAGGCGGCGGAGCCTGCCGCTGCGGGATCGGCGCCGGTTGCGACATCCATTCGTCGCCCGTGCCGGGCACGCCGGGCGAGGGCACTTGCGGTGGCTGATAAGGCTGGGGCGCCTGCGGCGCGCCCGGTGCGGGCGCGGCGGGAGCGGGCGGCAGGGGCGCGCGGCGCCCGCCGGGGTTCGGCCTGATGATGGTCCGCTCGGAACGGCCGAACGGGTCGGAAGGCGAACCCGGGTCGCTCATCGCCTGCCCTCCAGAACGGCCCAGAGCTCGAGCTCGAGATCGGGCCAGTCACCGGAAAAATGCATGCCGATCGAACTCGCCGTGCTGAACTCCGGCCAGAGCGGCGAGGTGCGGTCGAGATAGAAGTATACATGATCCGTGAGCGCGCGGATCTGCGGCGGCGGCGTCGGCAGATGGACGAGGTTGATGCCCGGCAGATGGGCATGGACGATCTCGTTCATCTTCGTGTTGGGGCCGACCTTGAAGAGCTGCGGGAACTGCGCCTGGATCTCCGTCAATGGCCGGCGCGCCGCGACTTCGAGAACCAGCGTCGCGTTGCGCACGAGGCTGCGGTCGCGGATCGTCGACATGAAGGCGTTCTGCGCGCGCTCGACGATCTCCAGCCGGATCGCCCGGCGGCCGAGATTGGCCGAAAGGAAGTCCTGGATGTCGCGCACCACCGGAGCGAAGCAGTTCTCCAGATCGTCGTGATCGTAGGCTGGATAGTCGCGGGCGCGGCGCTCGGCCTCGGTGAAGGTCGCAAGCTCGCCCGCCAGCGCCGCGAAGGTGGTGAACAGCCGCTCGGGATGGACGAAGCGCGAGCGGCGCATGTGCTTCAGAACCGGGATGTTGCGGTTGAGGAGCTGGAGCACGAAATAATCGGCGCTCTGCAGGCCGCCGCCGGCCGTCGGATCGGCGGCGTAGCGTGCGAGCTCCTCCAGCTTGTTGTCGATCCAGCCGATGACGCGGTCGAGCCAGCCTTCGATCACGGGATAGGCCGAGCAGACCAGCACCGGCGGAGCGAATTTCTCGTCGAAGAGCACGGCGCGGTCGCGCACTTCGAGGATGCGGCCCAGCGCCAGGCCGACATAGCCGGCCTTGGCGGTCTTGCGCAGTTCGAGCGCCAGGCGCGGATGGGCGACGTCGATGTCCTCCTCGGTGCGCAGCGAGGCGGTCGAATCGATCAACATCTCATTGGCCGGGAGATAACGGCTGGCCGAGCCGTTCAGCGCGTCATCGACCTCCCGCGTATTGGCGGCGGCAAGCGGCAGCGAAAGCCAGACGAGCTGGCCGGCGGCGTTCTCCGGCACCTCGATCGCGGCCGGCAGCGGCGAGTTGTCCGGCATCGCGAAGGGCGTGCCGTCCGGCATCACGCCGACCGCGCGGCGCAAGCCGATGCGGCTCTGCTGGGCCAGGTCGCGGTCGATCTCCAACACCGAGAAGCCCCAGGGATAGGGCGTGACGCTGCGGACGCGGCTTTCCAGCAGGTTCTCGAAATAGCGGTCGCTCTGCTGGAAATGATGCGGCCTGAGGAACAGCCCTTCCGACCAGACGACCTTGCTGTACCACGACATCCCGGTCTCGCTCACTCCAAGGCAGGCATCTTGAGTTTATCCGGGACATGTCCCAGCGTCACCAGCCGAAATGCTAGCGTCACGCGCGCGAGGCGCCGTCATTGACTTGAAGGATGCGGCTGGCGGAGTTTCGCGGCAGTCGTCAGGGAAGCGAGCCTGTCCACCGCCGGAGGCGATCATGCCGAAAGGTCCTGCCGCACGTGTCACCGACCCGGTCGTCCACCCGCTGCCGGGCATCCTGCAGCCGGGCCCCGGCAGTCCGAACGTGCTGATCGGCAACCTGCCGGCCTGGCGCGGGGTCCCGGCCGCGGCGGCCGCCGCGATGCAGGCGGCGAAGGCTGCCTCGGACGCGACGCTGCAGGCCGCTGCCGCCGCGACGCTCGCAGCCGCGGGCACTCCTGGCGCGCCGGCTGCGAAGGCGGCGGAGGAAGCGGCCAAGACCGCGGCGCTCTCGGCGATGAGCTCGACGATCACGGGTGGAGCCGGAGGCGCCGACATCCACAACTGCCTGACATTGATGCCGCCGCAGCCGCACGGACCCGGCGTGGTCATCGACGGATCGCAGACGGTGCTGATCAACAACCTTCCGGCCTGCCGCATGGGCGACACCATTCTCGAGGCGCTGGGGCCACCCAACAAGATCATCATGGGCCTGCCGACCGTGATCATCGGCGGATGATGACGAACTGATTCAGGAAGGGCGCATAAGTCGTTAATGCTGAATCCTTTTTCCCGGTCGAGAAGACGCGCCGAAGGCGAGGCCGGTGCCGGCGATCCGCCGCGGCGATGCGTGCGGCTTGACCGGCGCGGGACCGGGCGCCAAGCCGGACCTGCCTCCACCGAACCCTGAAGGATTCGCCATGACCATCGAACGCATCGGGCTGACGGCCCGCTGGTGCGACGCCGCCATCTTCAACGGCATCGTCTTCCTGGCCGGACATGTGCCGGAGAAGACCGAAGGGCGCCCGCTCGCCGAGCAGACCGAGGAGGTGCTGGCGCTGCTCGAGGAGACGCTCGCCGATGCCGGAAGCAGCAAGGAACGTATCCTCAGCGTCCAGATATTCCTGACCGACATCGGCCGGATCGGCGAGATGAACGCGGTCTGGGACAAGTGGGTGGCGAGAGGCCACGCGCCCGCCCGCGCCACCGTCGAGGCGAAGCTGGCCTCGCCCGGCTACGGCATCGAGATCACGGCGG
>ERZ778020.2387-NODE-2387-length-13750-cov-3.684410_pt1 | contig 13750 bp, 18 predicted proteins | sample MGYA00375750_ERZ778020 | MGnify/ENA primary metagenome ERZ778020 (study PRJEB29350, sample SAMN05389818) | bioreactor metagenome | isolation source: Ammonium sulfate bioreactor | place: South Africa: University of Cape Town | collected 2014-03-17 ...
CTTTGTGAAATAAGTAGTTTAATAAGATTTTGATTGAAATGAAATGTTGCCAAATGTATGCCAGTAATTGTCGACCAAGCACATAGAAGACCATCTTGAGAAGCTGAAAATGATTTCCTATTAAACAACACAATGTTAATTAAATCTGTTACCAGTTATGCCAATGTTGTCATCGCTTGTAAATGAAACAGATACGATCGATGTTTTGTGTCGATTGAGATTATGTACAACAGCACCTAGAGAATTGTTTGACATTACAAAAATTGATGAAATATTTTCAAACCATCTTTAAATGACCAGATAATTGCTTGACCGTTTTTGTCACCAGTCAGAACATGTTTACCATCTTCACTAATCGCAATCGATGTTATCGATTGTTCATGTTCAACAAGAACCTAGACGAAAAATTGTTTGTTTTTCATCATCAAAAATAATTTGTGTTTCTACTTGAGTTAATTTGCCCGATGATAATTCCCATAATTTACAACTACAATCTTCTCCACCTGTTATTAAATATTGTGAATCAGCACGAAATGTCATAAATGTTATTTTTCCTTCCGTATGATCTATTGAACGAACGACACGTGCATCATCTAATGACCAGATTTTCAAACTATAATTTAACAAATCACCATATTCAACGAAAATGTTCTTCATTTTGATAAACTCTTTCACTTACATATTATCACCATTTCCTGACACAACATATTTTCCATCCGGCGAGACGCCTAACATTTTACATGGAACATTGTACTTAAAAAACAAAATGAGCACAAATAACTATTTTCAAGAAAAAAACAACAACTGCGGAAGTCTTTCTCCTTACCGAATCGATTAATTCGCCTGTATTTGCCCACCATGTTTTGATATAATTTTGTTCATCACTCGAAAGAATCTTTCGATTATCTTCTAAGATTCTCAAATGTGATATTGGAGCAGAATGTTCCTGAATAAACAAACAAACAAATAATGTTATAGTTTTTTTTCGCTCTCTCTCTCTTTACAGTAAATTCAGTAATAATCTCTCCCATTTCATTATCATAAACTTTAATCGTCGAATCTTTTGAACCCGATAGGGAAAATAAATACGAATGTGAAAGTGCAACTTGTGTTACTGGTGCATTATGATCGATAATTTGTTCCGTAAATTCACCATCGATTAAATTATACAATCGAACAATACCATCGGCACAACCAGCTATGGCAACATCACCTTCACGTGAAATCGATAGAGCTGATATGTAATTGTTTGCTATCGATGGATCATCGATAGGAAAACCATTGAATTGTTGTTTAACATTTAGAATATGTATAGCCTGTTCAGATGCTGAGAAAAGAAAACAATCATCAATGGATACGTAAAGATCATTGACCATTGAATCATGATGTGTTAGCGTTCGGAGTAGAACTCGTGAACGAAGATTATAAACATAGATCAACGCATTTTTACAGCCAACATAACAACAAATTGAATCGTGAGACATTGACAAACTTGTGACTTCAGATGAGTGACCTTCAAGATGGTGAATGTCACTTCCTGTAACAAGAGATTTAACTTGAACGGTCATGTCATCACATGCTGCTATGATAAATATGTCATCAGTTGAGATAATCATATGACGAATAGGCGAGCCGACTGTATCAATGATATCTAATAGTTGCATGCCACGAAATGTCCAACGTTTTATTGTTTGATCTCGAGAAGCTGAAACAAGAATTGCATCATCTTGAGTCAATGCAACTGCTGTAACAGCATCGTTATGATTTTCGACTGAATGTTCGATTTCTCCAGTTTCTAGACGAAGTACAACGATCAATCGATCACGTGAGCCAGTCACAATTTGTTCATTATTATGAGAAACAGTCAAACAGAGTATTTCATCTTGATGAATACTACATTTAAAATTCAACAAATCATTTATTTATTCAAGAAAAAACAAACAAACAAAATTTACTTGTAACTATTTTCTAAATCTCCTGAGTTGAGATTGAATAACTTCACTGTTCCATCGATCGATGCCGAAACAAGAAATCGACTATTGTAAGTCAATTGTATTGCTGTTATCAATGCCGTATGACCTAAATATCCAAGTGTAAAATCGAAATTTTTCTTTTAGTTTTACTTGTAAATTTCTTCACGAGTTTTTTCGATGGAATATGATACATCGCAATTGAATGTTCACGTGTCGTACAGAAAACATGTTAAATATTGTCGGTGCTATTTTAAATGCACCTTCCAATGTCGGCAGAATTGTTATTGTCAACGGTGGAATTGTTGAAATCCAAGATGAAAGAGGAACGAATACTGGTTCACCACATGATTCACACCATTCATGTGCTTGAACATACAACAGTTCGATATGTTCATTGTAACGATCTGTAAAATATCACGAGATTTTTTTTATCTTGATTTATTCGGTTTAAAAAAAATAATTACTTTTGATTGTTTTTAATCTCGAAATAATTTCTCCTGCAAGTAGAATTGGATCTGTTTTAATAACATTGGCAATGTCTTTTAATGTTGCTTGAACAAGAAGTATATCAGCATCGAGAATATTACTACAAATAATATCAAACTCCCAAAGAAGTTGATCGAGCGAGAGACCATGAACTTTTGCAAGTAAATATTCGAAACAACATAATGTATATTCTTTTAAACGATCGATATCGCCTAAAAATAGGATACAGATAGAAGAAAAATTGAAGATAATTTCGGATAATTACCCGAATGCATTAATTGATACCATAATTCTCCTAATCGTCGGTAATTATACGAGGTTTCTGAGTAGAGAAGTGGTTGTTGAAGAATAAAACGTCGGCCATTATCTCCTCTGAAACGAATCGATCTTGTTGTTTGAATATTCCGATGAATTTCTCTACCTTATTTGAATATTTCTTGTCATATCAACTAAAGGTTTTGATTCGATAAAAGCTTCGAGAAAATAATTGGCAATATCTCGATGTGCTATTCGAATATCTTCGACACGTTTTAAATAACGTTGTTTCATATGTCGACGAATAAACGAATGACTCCAACAGAGTACAACTTTCAAATCAAAATATCGTTCAGATAAAAGTGGTCCTTTGAAAATAACAAAAAATAAGAATCTAATATTTGAAATCATTTTGATTACCTAGAATATATTTAATTTCAATCCATAATGATGGAGGAAATCGTAAGTATTTGGGTAGATCTTTTGGAAAATATTCCAAGAAAAATTCGTTATTACAAGATAAAATATCGAGTAATTCGATTTCACTAATTGCAGATTGTGATGAACTTATATAATTGAATATGAATGTACAAATTTTAACGCCAAATTTTTGTTCACAAACATCTATGTATACATATTCAAATCGATGAAAAGAGAATTTATATATGATTTATTTTACCAATATATGTATTGAGAATTTCTTCGAGATCTAGATCGTTGAAATTAAATGTTTTATTTTGTGATAAATATGTTTGATGAAGAACAAGACGTAGAAGATAGAAGATTTGTGATTGTTTATCGATTTGTTCGTGAAATGTTTTCGAAAGATTCGAAACTATCGAATCGGATATCAATTGTTGACAAGTATTCAATTCAATTTTAAGATAATTTATTAGATCACGTTGAGAAATCATTTCACTTGAAAATGGTAATTCAATGAAACAGTTTTGTTTTTCAATTTTATCAAATTTCTCTCGTATTTGTGGAATATTAGGTGGCGTTGATTGAATACTTCGACTGACAGATAGAATAACATAGATCTAAAATTTTGAAGCTCAACAAAAACATAGATTGATTGAAGCACGCTATTTGATTACTTTGGGTGGAAGTAATTGAAGCAGTGCTTGATAGAATGCATTCGATGATGCATGTTGACTTTGAGGAAGAATTTCTTCGATGCCATCGATCATAAGTATGAGTGGTTTTTGAGTTTTTGATAGATTCAATAGAATTGATTGATAATATTCAACTCGATTGAGTTCTTGTTCGGACGAATATGTTGGAACATTGGGTAAATAACTCATTTGTTTGCATATTGAAGAAAATATTTCAATCAAATGTCGAGATTTTGATGTCAGATTGAAATATCTCAGAATGCAATATGTAGTTTTGCCTAATGTATTCAAAAGATATTGAACTAATTTTGTGCATAGAAGTGTCTTTCCCGATGCTCGACTACCGAATATAACATATGGATAATGTTCATTTGTATGTGCTGATGTCAACCAGTGTTTAAACGATGAATCATGATCGAAGAAATATTCGAAACCAAGTGAATTTGTTGCTAAAATTTTCGAATAATAATATGTATGAATGAGAACTTCATTGTAGAGAATTTGTTCGCACGATTTTAACTGATTGATGACGGTTAAATCAGTGGCACGTTCATTATATGATTTAATTCGAAGAAAAATCGATGCATTCAATGTTCGTAAATAACGTGCATAATCTGAATCATCGATTTGAAAATCTCCATTGTCTTTCCATGGAATATTGAGAACAGTTCGATTGTCTTCATACGTATAATCATCATTGCCTGGTGTCGATAGTTTTGTTGTGATCGAATCACGAAAACGTTTTAATTTATCTTGACGAATTTTATCAATACGTCCACCAGGAAGTAGATCAAGAAAATGTTCATTGCCTTTACTTTTCTCATTCAAACCTTGAACAAACAAAGAACAAAGAAAATAATAGATTTTCTATAAATAACAAAATTAGTAATTTGAAAAATTTTTTCCTGATAAATATGTATTAAAAAACGAAGATTAATGTTAATATCGAAAGATGATCTCAATGCAATATGTCACAATATGACAGCTGGAAGGCTTCGCGCGCGCGCTCTTTTCTTTCCCTTTGCATTTCAACTTACCATCAAAATGTCTTAACACACACATACAACCCATCGGAGATAATTTTGTCGAATAATTAAACAACATTTCAATGGGTGACACGAGTGAAATTTCGTAATTTGTTTTGCTATTTGATTTATCATGAATAACACCGAGAAATAGATCGATGAGTTTATCATAAATATCATTCCATTCTTGATTTTCATTGAGATTTAAATCATATGTTGAATTTGTTCGAGAGAATAAACTCGAATAATATTCATCGGGATCTCTTAAACGATAGACTTTGTCATCTAAGATATACCATTGTTCGAGTAATTTCACATCTTTGAGTACAAACAAGCAGAATATTCACAAAAAAACAAATTCTTTCTTTTTTCTACCTTTGCCAAGATCGCCTGCAGAAATTTTGAGAGCATTAAAATCATTGACATTAATCTCAATTGGTAGGACGATTTGACCGTATTTATCCCCAATAAAACTCAATAAAATTAAGCCTGTTGAGGTTCGATATGCATCAATTAGTTCGTTCATATAACGTTTAATATGATAGGGATTTTTAGCTAAATCAAATTCCCAATTGAGATTACAATCGAGAAAATAAACATAAATGCCTTGAGTAAGAAAATATTGCTGTAATTTTGGTAGTGTTTCAGTTATTAACATATCGCGTTCGAGAGTAAATTCTAATAGATACAAAGAAAAACAATGAATCGATATATATTTTTTTTATTGATCTATCGATTGATTTACCATGTTTATTTGTTAAAACAAGAATTTTCATTTGATTCCATATTATTTTCGGTAATTGATTTAAATTTGAGAAGATTTTGCCTTGAATAATATTAATAAACATTTCAGGATGATGATTGCTGACGTGATTTGAAACCATTGTTTGATTTGAATGAGAGAGAGAAAAAAAGAACGAAAGAAAGAAAAAAAAGAGAGAATAAAAAATACAAAGACTAAGGTCAATTATAAGACCATGTTGAGTCTATATCTAAAATAGACTTCGAGTTTAATGATCAAAAACATCAGAAAACACTTAGAGAAAAAGACTATTAGGTCTTTGGCATTAGTTTTCTCTCTCTTACTTACTTACTTACTTGCATCAAAATTGGAAAGAGAAAAGAAAACGGGAAACTCAACTAATAACTTTGCTCGTTTTTTCTTGTTTCCCGTCGTAGTTTATAGAAAAATAATATGTTTGGCTAGTAATCACTAGTTTTAATTATATATTTTGATGTATTTTTCTTTTCATTTAACTCTGAGAAAATGAAATCTTTTTTTTTGCTCTGTTTTTGTTGATATGCTTCAAGAGGAAATGAGATGAATATAATTTGATTAAAAGCAAAGAAAAAACTCGTAGGTAGAGGAGAGTTTCTTCTTCTGCTGCTGCTGCTGCCTAGTGAATCAATCAAGTTATGATATTCGATATCTCAAGAGACTTGTCGTTTTTTTTTCTTTTCCTATTCTTCAACGTGTGAGATATTGAATTAGTTTAATAAAATCATTTGTCGTATTTTCTTACTTGATTCAGTTGATAAATAACAGTAGTGAGAAAAAGCATAAGCTCTAACGTGAAGACAAAATAGGCGTTTTCTTTTTTTTATTATTATTCTCTCTGTTTTATCGCGTGTTCCAGTAACATCCAACAATTTTTTTTCTCTCCTCCTCGTTTCTTCGAGCGTCGACAGATGAAAACAGACAATAACAGGAAAGTTCAAATGCTCACTAGCTCTTGCTGACATCATACAATAGAAGAAAGAAAAACTAGCAGAAAGTGACTGTGCGTGCTAAAACAAAAAAGTTTTTTGCTCCTTGTCGGAACTCTCATATAGTTCTCGAGTGTAGTAATAGAAGAACTTGCAAGGAAAAAAAAGCAAATACAATGGGTTTATGTTGTCATCGACTTCGAACTCGAACAGATGAGTCGATTATGTTTTTGATGACGAATTATTACTATTGTAATCGTAACGATGACTTAGGTCTGCCAAGCGTGAGAAGAAAAAGAAAAGAAATGTAATTATGAAAGCAGAAACTCGTCTCGAGATATTCACATTCTTTTTTTTGCTTCCTTTTATCCGAAATCGTAAAACAGTTTGTCTCGTTTGCATATTCACTGTTAGCATTAGCAGAAACAGCGAAAAAGAAAAAGAAAAAGAGGAAAACCGAGAAGAGATTAAATTAAATTTTGTCGAATGCGAAATGATCTATATTTAACCATATTATCCTCTTATTTCCTCGACTAGTTCGATCAAAAGAAGAAGAAGAAGATGAAGATGAACGAACGGGAGGATGAAGAAAGAAGAGAAGAAGAAAAAAACTAACTCGTATTCATAGACTTTCATCATCTTAACTATTGATTTCTATGACTATTAAGAACAACAGATTATGTTCAACAATGATCAGTGATGTATTTCGATGCAACGGAAGTTAATCGACTGAAAGCAAGATAGACAGCGCACCGGAAGATGTGGGGCATTATTGATTCGAATTAGAAATAGTTTTTGATTTATTGAAGTGAAAAAAAAACGAAGTCTTAAGAGAAGAGAAAAAATGAATATTTATAGATAATTAGCAAATAGATGAACTCAAATGACGTGTCTCTCTCATTATTATTTAATCAAAAAAAAAACAAGCCAACAACAACAACAATAACAATGAGCATTCAGATCGTTTTCAACGAGTTGTTATTATTGTTTGGTGTTTTGTTCTTTTCTCTTCTTTAATTATTTTCTTTTAGAAAACTAAATCCAATGATTTTCTGTTAATAAAATATTTATAATAACAAACTCGAGAGAGTGAGAAAGAAAGAAAAACTATCTTTTTTTATTATTATCAGTTAATTAATGACTGCAGATTGAATTTTTTTCTCTCGCTGTTTTAATTGTTGACGTGTTCGATAAAATCGTACACTACAAGTAATAATACCAATAGCTGTAAATAATATCGAAAGACCAGCTACAATATACCATGAATATAAAATCGTTGTCACGCCACAATCAGCAATACTTGCCACTTTTTCAGATGAATATCTCGGCGATTCAATCGTTAATGTATACGTCCATGCGTCACGTTCAAAATCCAAATGAATTTCATAAAAACAAGCATCATCAGGACACGAGATTGTCTCATTGAAATAATGTCGCTCAGGATTCACATCCGTATAATAAGAATAATAGATTGGTAGTGGTGTCACACAGCTGTTCGATATGGACATATTAAAAACAATATCATCGTCACCGCATGTCGATGAGGTGATACTTAAATTACATAAAGAATATACAACTGGAATAGCAAAACATAAAATTAACTCGAGCAACATCATCATGAAAATGTTTTGTCGTATTTCTTTTATTTATTTTCTCTTTTCTTATCTAATTACACGACGAAAACATGAGACCACATGTACTCCGTCAAATAGATAAACATTTATTTTATTGCTAATATTCATATTCATATATATATAAATACAGAAGAAACAAAAATTGCAAGTGAATAAAATACATGCATGAACAAGAAAAACAAAAAAAGGAGAGACTAATTTATGCAGTTGAATAGAATACGACTAAAAACGTGTGTGTGTGTGAGAGAGAGAGACAAAACTGTTCGATTAAAATGAAATGAGAACTATTCCTGAATGAGACATATTGAATGAATAAATGCACATTTTTATCAACATATACAAAAATGGGTTGTTATTGTTCAAATGACGAATATGAACGTAGAAGTGAATCGTCAGCGAGTGATATTGAATTTGCACCCGGAAAATTTGCATAGCCAAAATTCTGTAAAAATCAAAAATCGATATTTTTTTTAAAAATAATCGAGAATGACAAATTTCGAATGCTTACAGAAATATTCCAAGTTGGTGCGAATAATTGTGGTCCGTTGGTCGTGAGAATTTGTGAGAGAAGTTCGAGACTTAGACCATTCGCTGGTGTGATACGTTCGTTTTTAATCATCGTATCGAAAGATGTTGAATGTCGAGGTAGACGATCGATATCTGCTGATGAAATTTTCGTCGTTGTTGGAAGACGTGTTGATTCGTGATGTGTAGTCGATCGAGAAGATAAATCAGCTAGTTTTCGACGTAGATTAGAGTTAGTTAAACGAAGATTATCTCGTCGATGTTTGAGTTGTTCGTATTGTTTTTCTAGTGACGCATTTTCCGTTTTAAATTGATATAAACATGATAGTAATGATGAAACATCATGCGGCATAGTTTGTTGAAGAAGAAAGTCACTTGATGATTGCCATTCTTGTTCGAGAAATTCTTCGAGAGTCTCGGGTGGAAATGAACGTTGAGTTTGTGATACTGTCGTTGCTGTTGATGATGATAACGATTGAGTTAAAGCTCGACGAGGATAGAATTGAATGGATGATGATGATGATGATGACAATGCTGGTGGTGGTGCTGGTGGAGGTGGAGGAGGAGGAAGAGAAGGAGGTGTAACTGGTTGTGTATTGAGCTTTTTTTTCGATGGAGGACGACCAACTGGCCGTCGAGGTCCGTCAACTGGATGTGAACGTTTTTTGACGTTTGTTTGACATTCAATGGTATTCTCTTCGGTTCTATAGGAAAAATAAACAATGATAATGTTTCTTTTGTTCGATATTCTTACTTGATTTTTGGTATCATAGATGTTTTCGATGAAAGATTATCTGTCGATTTATTCTCGGAATTTTGACTAGTTTGATTATCTCGTGTAAGTCGTTTCGATGAATCTGACGAATGATTTTTATCTTTATAATGAAATGCTGGAATTTGTCGAATAAACTTCTAGAAAAAAATAATCAAACAATAATAAGAAAAAAAAAGAAGTTCGCCTTCGAATTCCTACAGAAAATTTCGGTTGATGTTCATGACAATAAATTGGATATTGACAAGTATTTTTTCGTACATCTTCATAGAGAAATCCTCGTTGTTGTGCACATGTTATATGAAACATTTTCGAACAATTCTTATTCGTACATTCACAACAAGCGCCTTGCATAGCATCGCTTTTCGATCGGCCATTTTCTATACAAATCGAACAAATTTGTTCGTAACGTGTCGATGGAATTTTCGAGAGTATAATTGGTTCCATTGCTGAATTGTTCTCAAACGAAACTTCGGGTATATAAAGTGCGCAAATAACATGTGCCCAATCGCCGTCTGACGTGCGTTTCATTGCTCCATCAGTTAACGGACACAAACGGCATGGCTAAATGAAGAAGAAGAAAAAAAAACAAAATTTACTCAAATATCAATAAAAATCATTCGTACAGCATTGTTCTGTTGTGCTTCACATCGTCGACAATACCAATTCCCATCAGGAATCGAAATGATTCCATAACAAGCTAAAAGAAAAACAAAACAAACGTTCGTACATTGATCGAGAATGATAGGATCTTTTGTTTTTACCCGTGTGACAAGCTACTGTACAATCTTTTCCATCACAATAAACTAAAGCGTTATTTGCAAAACCTTGATCATCGGAACAAACACAACAGGCTCCAACTAGATCTTCATTTTTATTTGACAAATTCTCTTTTGTATCTTTCATTGAGAATCGAATCAACAATCGAACTCCGTTTGATTACTCGACATTCTTTTTTTTTTCTTTTGCTTTGCTCTTGATCGATCGATCAAATCATCAGCCTAGAGGCAAAGAACGATCGTTTCATTGGTCGATTTCAACCAATCCGGTAAACTCCGGACTGGATTTTGTCAATGTCAGTCATATGCTGCTATTTTTTCATTTATTTTTTTTGTTTTTTTTTCGATGGGACTGGTAACGAGTTTGGCTTCGTTTTTTTCATCATCAAACGAACAAACACCTGTCGTTGTCAAATCGAAGAAACGTCGACATCGTCGTCACAAACGACATCATCTTCTCAATCGATTCTTTCTCGGTTCGAAACATTTTCTTTCGCATACACAACCACAAGCATGTCTGTTCAATGATTATTATTATCTCAATTCTCGACGTGATCTAACCAGTTCCGTTCAATTACAAATCTCATTGCCTGAACATCATCAACAACAACAAAATAACGTTCTCCAACCGATTCAATGTTCGATTGCCATACGTCGTGATTCGTTAAAATTAATTCAATGTGAAAATGATTTGTATACAATTGATTTTATTTTCGATGCTAATTATCCGGTGCAGATTTTGAGTATAGAATACTTGTTATTTCGAAATCGATTCAAATGAATTTTTGGTCCTTTGTTCTTGTTTTAGTTTATTTTCTAGCACATGAACAGTATACGAATGATAATGAATCGTTGTCGTATGTTTGTTGTAATCAATTTCAATCGATTAAATATTCGTATGCATTCAATCGGCCAGCTGGTCATGGGCAAGTATTTTCGTCGGTTGATCATCAAATTCGTATTCCTCTAGCGGTACTAACTGAAAATCATCATGCATGTTCGTTAAAAGCACGTGTTTATCCGATTGTTATCGTTTGTCGAGAGATGAACTTCGATATTACCAAGTAAAACATGAAAATTTTCAAAAATGATTATTTAGTTTGTTATATATAGAAATCCATCGGAAACAACGCCGGTATTCAATCAATATCATATTGTATTAGCAAGTGTTCGACATATACAACTCAACGAAAAATCAGATCATGTTTCAATCGTTCTACTCAATCAAAAACATATTTATAATGGCATAGTTTTCAAACTTTTCGAATTCTATGGCGTTGAAAATCATCCATCGGCTAATCTCGACAAATATTCATCAAATAATCAAGAAACCGAACCATTTCTCAATCGTGAAATTAATATTCTCAAAAGTTCATCATCATCGTTGTCTGAATCAAACGAAAATACTTGTGTCATTTGTCTAACTGATCAACGACACGTTCTCTTACTTCCATGTCGACATTTATGTCTATGTAATATCTGTGCAGAAAATCTGAAATTTCAATCAGCTAATTGTCCCATATGTCGAATACCGTTTCGTGCCTTATTACAAATTAATGCTTTGCATCAACGAAAAGATTTAGTTGTTTGTCATGATGACGATGATGATGATAATGACGAAGAATTTATTTATGAAAGTATTTCATTGATTGATGCGCTAAATTTAGCAACAACAACAACAAAAAGAAAAGTTCATCAACGAAATTTAACAACAAATGAAACGAAATATTTTTCGAGTGAACAGACAGTTTCATCATTGTGATAAGTTGGAATTGGAGTTTTTATTTTTTACTTTTTACTTTTCGACAGTGAGAAACGAAAAAGAGGATAGAAATTATTTGGTGAAAAGGAGTTTTTCATTTTTATTCTTGTTGTTGCTTTGTCTATTATTGTTGTTTCTTCTTTTTTTTTCCTTTATTATCAATATTAAAAATCGAGAATATATCTACAATAGAATAATCTATCGAGTTTGTTTTTTTGTTAATCAACTTTGATTTCTCAGCGATGCATACATAGATCGAGATTGAGAGAGAGAAAGAGAATTTCTTATGCAAATAAGTTTATATTTGTCGCAAGTTAGTTTTTCTTCTATTTTCATCATCGATCTTCTAATGAAAACAAAACGCGAAATAAGCATCAAGAGTAAAGATTAATGTTGTTTCTTCGAACAAATCAGACAGTTCTATAGGGATTCCAAAAGAAATTTCTCTAGCATAAAAAATATTGTCTTAATAGAGAATATAGACATAATAACAATAATATCCCTTGCTGAAAAACAAAGTCTAACAATGTGTTTCTTCGTCATTAGAATTTAGTCGAAAAAAAACATTAATAATCTCTTGTTTCCTTTTTTTGTTTTTTGTCCCACATCTGCTCGCTTTTATATAACAGAACTGGAATAAACCAAAGAAGTATTAGGTTAACATATATACAGATGATATTTAAGAGCCTGTTATCTTATCGTTAAGTATGCAGCCTTAGTCATTGTGAATAAATGAGATTAATTGACGAATAGTTTTCTTTTTCTCGGTTGGTACAGATTTATTGTTCGAGGTTTTCTTATGCTTCGCTAATGTAGTAATGTAAAACGAGAAAGAGAGAAAAACGTTTTCCGTTTCTGTCCCAGTACCGTTAATGATCTTCATTTAATAGCTTGGAAAAACAAACCACTTTGCTAAGTCCACAACTATAATGACGATCAGCAATTAGAGTTGATGCGTTGTTTCTCCATACATTATTGACTTGATGTTTGATGTATTTCGCTTGTTTTTCCCTTCAGGTAGAACAAAGGAAAACAACAACATTTTTTTCGTGTCTTTTATTATCATAACTTCGATGACGTAAAAACAGTTAAATAAATAACGATGAGAGTTGTCCTCATCTTCGTGTTTCCTTCCCGAATTTTTGGAGTTTATTATTATATGATTAAGTGAAATAAGCAAATATATGTCAACATAACATTATGTAGGGTAAAAACATTTTCTTTTTTATGTTTCTAGTTGATTTTATAACTTGAGTTCTTACATTTACGCATAGTTTTATAGCCAAAAAACATAAAGATACTTTTTTTTCTCGAATATGTACATAAGAATTTGATCTCTATCCAAGGCTGAGAATTTCTGTTGAAAAAAGAAAAAGTAAAATCATCAAATTTTTTTTCTTCTTTCGTTAAAAGAACGCCTACATGTCATGAATATGTCTTTTTTTTTTATTTTTTTTTTCGTGTATTTTTTTAACAAATATTAATATTCTATTTATAGATTACATTTTCTTTCTGTTTTTTTCTTCGTTTTTTCCTTCCGATTCGATCGAAAAATCATGGTGAAACATAACAAATTAACGAACGTTACATACATCACTTGTACATAGTCACATATTTATGTGTGAGTAAGTATTAATAATCGTGACAATATTTCATTTCGAGTTTTTTTTTGTTTTATTTATACAGAACACACGTGTTTTAAAGAACAAGAAAGGAA
>ERZ778020.2388-NODE-2388-length-13746-cov-15.652984_pt1 | contig 13746 bp, 10 predicted proteins | sample MGYA00375750_ERZ778020 | MGnify/ENA primary metagenome ERZ778020 (study PRJEB29350, sample SAMN05389818) | bioreactor metagenome | isolation source: Ammonium sulfate bioreactor | place: South Africa: University of Cape Town | collected 2014-03-17 ...
CCGCACGCGATTTCAATGCGTTAACCCCCAGGTGCGAGTCGCTGCCTAACGATTTCCGATCACGCGGCCTTGCAGCGCGCCGCTCCTCGCACCATCTTTGCCAAATCCCGAGAGATATATCAGACGGTCAGGCCGAGACGCCGCCAGACAACGCGTTGAGCGCGAGCGTGTAACTCGCGATCTGTTTCTGCAGATAGGCCGGTGCCGTTCCGCTCACCTGCGGGCCGAACATCGTGCTGTAATCGGGTGTCGTCAGCGTGCGATAGGCGCCGCGCAGCGACGACAGCACGCCCAGCAATTGCCCGCGTGCCGATTTCGCATCGGCGGTGGTCAACAGGTCGAGCGTCTTGGGCAGGCCGAGCCCGAAAATCTGTTTCTGCGTGGAGGATGTATCCGATGAATCCGTACTCGAATCCGTTTTCGGCTTGCCCGCCAGAATGGTGGGAGAAATGCCAAGCCCGCCCAGCGCATCCTGCCCGGCGGGCCCGCTTTTGAGCGTGATCTGAACCCCGTCATTGGCGCTAATATTCAACGCAGCCCCTTGCGCGTTGTAGGTCACTTTCGCTTCGCCGTTGAAGGTCAGCGCGCTGTTGATCTTGGACGCCAGCGAACTCATCGTTTCATCGGCCGAAATGCGGATGGTGACATCGCGGCTCATCCGCCCGTTGATGGAGAGCGTGAAGCTGTCGCCTTCCTTCAAGGTGGTCTGGTCGGTCAGCCGCACCGATTGGGTGAGCGAGACCGTGCCCCGCGGCAGGCCAAGCGCGTCCAGCACACTCGCCCCCTGTTCGTCGAGCGCGATGCCGGCCCCCGCCGACTGCCCGCCGGTGCCGCCATACTGGCGCGTCCAGTTCACATTGCCGCTCGCATCCAGCGCGCTGACGAACATCATCGGTGCATTGGCGAAACTCTGCGTCTGTCCGGCAAAGGTGCCGCGCGTGGTGCCGGTGAGATAGACCGTTCCGTCCGAAGCGACGGCAAGGTTCGCGCCCGTATCCGTGGCGCTGGTCCCGACATAGGAGACGTAATCGGCACTGGCACTCGCGCCCGCATCATTGAGGCGGAAGACAAACGCATCGCTGCCGCCCGAACTGGCGTGTGCGATATTGGCCTGTCCGCCCGCGGTCAGTGCGGTGTTGGTGGTGGCGCCGGAGAGATAGATCTGATTGCCCGACACCGCGATACCGCCGAGCGTGCCGCCCTTCAGATCGCCCAGATCCATCTGCCACAGGGGTGCCGTGGTGGCATCGCCACCGGCATATTTCGAGACAATGGCGTGACCGTTCTGCACGCTCGCCACCACCAGGCCGCCATCGCTGGTGGTTGCCATTTGCGATACCTGATCGTTGCCGCTGGTGCCGAATTGCTGGCGGTAGACAACCTTGCCGCTGGCGTCGAGCTTGCCGACATACGCATCGGCCATGCCGGACGATGTTTGCCCTGCAGCAATCGTGCCCGAGACCTGACCCGCGTAATAGACATTGCCGCTGGCATCGACACTGACGGCATAAGCCTGGTCATTGGCCAGCGGGTCGACCTGATGCAGCCATTTCTGCGTGCCGTCGGCCGCGAATTTGGCCACGAAACTGTCCTGGCCGCCGCCGACGGAATCGCCGGTCAGCATGCCGGTCGTGGTCCCCGCCACCACCACGCCGCCGGTCGGATCGAGCGCGAGCGAAAAGCCCGCTGCTTCGTCCTGGCTGCCGAGCAGCCGCTGCCACAGGACCTTGCCTGCGGAATCATACTTGGTCAGGAAAACGTCCTGCGAGCCTTGCGTGATCTGATTGGCGAAACTGCCGGTGGTGTTGCCGACCACATAGATATTGCCGTTGGCGTCCACCACGCTGGCCTTGGCTTCGGCGGTGCCGCTGTCGGGTGCGATCTGGGTGTTGAAGGCCGCGCGTTGCGTGCCGTCGAGATCGGTCAGCTTGATCAGCCGCCCGGTTCCGGTGCCATCTGCCGTGCTGCCGGTGCTGCCGGCCAGATAAAGCGCCGGTGTGGCCGAAGCCGCCGAAAAGGTGAGCGTTTCGGATGCCGTGGTCCTGATTTCAAGCCCGAAGGTTTTCTTCGAGATCGGATCGGTGTTGGCGTCACTGGTGCCGCTTGTTCCCGTACCGCTTGTGCTGCCTGTACCGCTTGTACTGCTTGCGCTCGTGCTGCTGGCCGTATCGGTATTGCCGTCGCTGATCACGGTGCGCTGCACGCGGGTGGAGAAACCGCCATCGGAAAGCTGCTGGTTGATATAGGCCGCGATATTGTCGAGCGTCAGCGGGCCCGAAACATTGGCGAGATCGATCTGCACATTGGTCTGAACCCCGCCCTTGGTCACGCCGATGGTGAAACTGTCGGACGTGCTGACATTGGACAAAGGCTGGAACAGCGCACTGCCCTTCACCACCACGCCGCCGATATAATTCGTTTGCGACAGGGGCACGCCGGCCGTGCTTGTCACGCTCGACATCTTGGTGCCGGGCAGCAGCGTGAAATTGTTGAAGGTGGTGGTGCTGAGGAATTTCTGGATATCGAGCAGCCCGCTTTGAAAGCGCGTGTCGAGGCCCGGCAATTGCCCGCTCAAGGTGCCGTCGCGCGAGGCCATCCCGGCAAGATAGGCGAGCCGGTTCAGGCCCTGATAGAGCGTGAACAGCTTCTGATAATCCTGATCGGCCTTGGCCGCATCGGTGGTGGCCGCCCCCGATTGCGGCAGTTGCGATGTATCGATGAACGGGGTGTTGCCAAGCGCCCAGGCATCCTGCGCTTCCTGCGTGGGCTGGGGAACGCTTGAATCCCACGGCGGCGTCAGCGTGGTTTGTGTGGCCGAGCCTTGCGCAGCATTCTTCAGCGCGGTCGCCTGTGCCGTGCTGATGGGCAGCTTCGCATTGTAATAGCTGACCAGCACCGAAGGATCGAAGCTGACCAGCGTGGGTGTAACGGCCATCGCTCTTTCTACCCGCGCGCAGCAGAGATTGTCGGCGAAATTGTCGGCCAATTGGCCTTAACGCCTTCCTAAACATAAGAAAGAATCGAACGTGCTTAACGCGCCCTTAAACAGCGGCGGCGATGCTCCGCCGATGGCATTTCCTGCAACCGGTTCCGATCCGTTTTATCAGCGCGGCCTGGCGCTTTCGGCCAGCGGCCGCCACCACGAGGCGATCGAGAATTTTGAGCGTGCGCTGGCCGCCACGCCCGATGACACGCGCGTGCTGTTCGCACTGGGCAACACCGCGCGCGCACTCGGCCTCGACGCTGCGGCAGAACAGTTCTATCGCCGTGTCCTTGCCACCGATCCGGCCCGGATCGAGGCACTGGTCAATCTGGCCAATCTGTTGCGCGCCCGCGGCCAGGCGGAAGCCGCCATCGCATTGCTGGCCCAGCCCCTGTCGCAAACGCCGGGGCAGCCGGAATTGTGGCTGACCATGGGTTCCGCCCTGCGCGAACGGGGCGAGACGGAAAAGGCCAAACAGCATTTTCGCGCGGCACTCGCCCTGCGCCCCGATTACGCGCCCGCGCTCGGCAATCTGGCCGACCTTCTTGCCGATGACGGTGAGGTGGACGAAGCACTCGGCCTTTACGACCGCGCCATCCGCGCCGACGGGCAGAACCCGCAGCTCAAGCTCAACCGGGCGGTGCTGCATCTCCTGGCCGGCAATCTGAAACAGGGCTGGCAGGACTATGAGGCGCGGCTGAAAATCGCCGGCAAGGCCCCGCGTTATCAGCATGGCTTGCCGCGCTGGTCCGGGGCGCCCTTGCGGCGGGCGCGCCTTCTCGTCACCGCCGAACAGGGCGTCGGCGATCAGATCATGTTTGCAAGCCTGATCCCGCAACTGTCGGACCGGGCGCAGAAGGATGGCGGCGCGGTCGTGCTCGAATGCGAGCCGCGGCTGGTGGCCCTGTTCCGCCGTTCGTTCCCCAGGGTTGCGGTCCGCCCGCAACAGCTTGAAAGCCGCGGCGGCGTCACCCATGCGCTTTACGGCTGGCTGAAAGCGGCGGGCGGTGCCGGTGCGGCGGTCGAAATGGGCTCGCTACCGAAATATCTGCGCAAGACGCTGGCCGATTTTCCCGCACCCCACACTTATCTGGTGGCCGACGCGCAGGAACGCGCGCATTGGCGCCATGTGCTATCGGGCGGTGGGGCCGCACCTTATATCGGCATCTGCTGGCGCAGCGGCAAAACCAATGGCCTGCGCGGTTTGCAATATGCGCCGCTGGAACAATGGGCGGAGTTTCTCAAAACCCTGCCCGGCACGGTGGTCAACGCACAATACGATGCGGCGGAAGACGAACTGCAAAAGCTGGAGCAGTTGAGCGGCCGCACCATTCTGCGCCCGCAAGCCCTCGACCAGAAGCAGGAGCTGGATCGCACCGCCGCCCTGTTCAGCGAACTGGACGCCGTGATCTCCGCCCCCACCGCGGTTTCATGGCTGGCGGCAGCGGCCGGTACGGCAGTGTTCAAAGTCCTTTACGACACAAGCTGGACCAGCTTCGGCCAGGATCACGAACCCCTGGCGCCCGCCGCACATTGTATCCGCCCGCGCAAGGCCGGTGACTGGCCGAGCGCCTTTGCCGCCGCCGGTTCAGCCCTCGAACAACACTTCACGGCACAGATAAATAATTAGAGCGCGGTGGCGCGCAACCGTTCCCGCAACGGCCTTGCGAGGCTGACGATCTGCGTTTGCTGGCCCCGCTTCTGCGCCAGCAACGCCGCCAGATCGGCAGCGATACGTTCCGCCCCTTTTCCATCAATCGCGGCCATCCCGGCGTTGCGCATTGCGCGCCGCCGTGGCGCATCCGCCATCAGGTTACGCACATGTTCCACCATTTCCGTGCCATCGGCCGCTTCGGCGAGGCCGAGCGAAAGCCCCATGCCCGCCGCCGCGAATGCGGAAGCCGATTGCGCATGATCCGGCGTCAGGCAGAGATAAAGTGCGGGGACACCGGCCGCGGCCAGTTCATAGGCCGTGACACCGAACGCGATCAGCGCCAGATCGGCACTGGCATATTCGGTGGCGAGATCGTCAGCGCCCTCAATGGTTTCGAAATTGGGCGAGAGGGCGACAATCGCTCGTGCGATCCGCGCGCCATCGGCCATGCCCTGCCCGATCACAAAGCGCACCCGCATCACGGTGTCGAGTGCGGCGAGCGCTTCCGCCGCTTTCCACGTCAACCCGAAAGGATCGCTGCCGCCCATCGAAACCAGCACGGTCGGCCGCCCGCCGGCCGGACGCTGTGCGGTCACCACCTTGCGCAAACCCAAGAGCGCCCATTCCCAACCGACGCGGCGGAGCGTATCCGCACCATGCCAGGAAAGCCGTTCGGCCTGCGGCAGCGGCGGATAATAGGCAACTGCCGCGGAAAGCCTGCGGCCGCTGCCGTCATCCACCACAGCGGTCACCGGCACGCGCTGTGCCAGCCGCGCCAGTTCGGGGCGGGACAGCCCTTCGCGCAGATCGCATACCAGAACGTCGCTTTGGCTTTCGGCCAGACGCGCGGCCAATTCCCGCGCATCGTCTTGCCAGGCAATGGTTTCGGCCGGGAAGCCCCCATGGCGGATGGTGGCCAGCGCATCTTCGGTGCCGTTCAGCGCGAATTGCACACCAAAACCTTCGCGGTCGCGCAGCGCGCGCGCCAGCGACAGCATGCGTTTGACATGGCCATAACCATAGGCTCCGCCGCCGTCGCAACGGATCAGAACCCGCGCTGCCGCGCGCGCAATCGGCTTCTGCTGCACATGGGCATTCAGATTGCGCAAAATGGGTTCGCGGCCCAGCAGCCGCACCACATCGCCCAAGGCTGCCGCGCCCGGTGCCACGCCAAGCCGGGCGTGAATCGCCTCGATAAAGGCGAGATCGTCCGGCGTGTCGATGGTCAGCCGTCCGCATTCCACCGCCAGCGGCGGATAGGGCGCCGCGCGCACGATATGGACGAAATCCGGGTGCAGCTTGAAGTAGCCGGTGACATGTTCGCGCGCGACGGGATCGCCCGCCGCATCCATCATCAGCTTGTCGAGCGCACGGCGCGAAAACGGATCGACCCCTTCATGGGCAGTCACTGCACCGTCTTCCAGAAGAACGTAATCCCCATCCTGCGCGATCAGCGCATCGACCAGATGATCGATGAAAGCCGCATCGATAAAGGGTGCATCGGCCGAAACCCGCACGATGACATCGGCGTCCATCGCCTCTGCCGCCATCGCGAAGCGGGCCAGCACATTGTCTTCCGGGCCGCGGATCGCGGTGAGCCCTTGTTTTTCGGCAAAGGTCTGAATGGCATCGTCACGCGGCGCGGTGCTGGTGGCAATCGCAATCGCGCTTATGCGGCGGGAGCGTTTCAGCCGTTCCACCACATGCCAGAGCAGCGGCTTGCCCGCCACATCGTGCAGTACCTTGCCGGGAAAACGGCTCGACCCCATGCGGGCCTGGATGACGGCCACAATCCGGGGTGCCGCCGCGATCACGCCGCATTCTCCCAGCGCGCGCGCACATGGCGTAACGGGCGCATGCCGTCCGCCGGATCGGCCCGCCACTCGCGGTCTTCGGCTTCCGACGGCTGCGGCTCCTTGAAGCCGGTACCGTCGGCGCTGAAGCTTTCGCGGATGCGCGCAATCACGGGCGCGATTTCTTCCGGCAGCCAGCAATGACCGGCGGCATATTCCGCACCATGACGGTCGAGGTCGAGATGAAATTCGATGACGCCGGCACCCCAGCGATGCACCGCGCGTTCGATCACCGCGGGCCGGCGCGTATGGTCGGACCAGCCGACGGCACAGCCCGTTTCCGTGCGAATGGAATCGATGGCCGCCAGATTGGCTTCTTCTGCCGGTGTGGGATAGGCCGAAACGCAATGCAGCAGCGTGATATCGCTGGCGCCCGCACCCTTCAGAATGCCCGCCGCAGCAGTGATTTCCGCCATCGTCGCCATGCCGGTCGACAGCACCACCGGCAGGCCCGTGGCCGCACAGGCACGCAACAGCGGCGCGACCAGCAATTCATAGGATGCGATTTTGTAGAAATCGACGAAGGGCAAAAGCTCCGCCACCGCTTCCAGATAAAAGGGTGTGCAGGAAAAGGCGATGCCGCGGCGGCGGCAATGCTCGGCAATCGGCGCCAGATGTTCGCGCGGCAGTTCCCATTCCTTGCGGGCGCGGTGCTTTTCGCTGCGCGCAAGAATTTCCGGCGCGAACATGCGCTCGATACGGAAAAGCTGAAATTTCACCGCATCGCATTTGGCATCGGCGGCGGCATCGACAAAGGCCAATGCACGGGACAGATCGCGCGCATGATTGCTGGAGACTTCGGCGATAAAGCGCGGCATGCGCGAAGGATTATGGCTCCCCACATCCGGTGCAGTGTTCCAGGCACGAATCATGTAGCGCCTTCGAGAGAATCGCGTTTAACCATTTCTAAATTCGGTTTGGCTAAAAGAGCGTTAACACCGGCGAACTTCCGGTAACGCTTTCACCCGCGACGCACACGCAACGCATGCAGCAGAGCCACGCCTTCTTCATCGTATCCAGCGGGCGGTCCGGCACGGCCATGCTGCACAAGGTGCTGTCGTCCTTGCCGGGCGTGGAGATGCATCACGAATATGCGGTCCAGATCACCCAGCCGCTGGCGGTCCGGCGTTATCTCGGGTTAACAGAACGTAAAGATGTGCTGGCGATCTTAAGAACCGTGCATGGCGCGGCCGTGCACCATTCCGAAGCCGCCCATTGGGGCGATTCCTCGAACAAATTGTCGTGGCTGATCCCCGAACTGGCCGAATTGTTCCCCAATGGCCGGTTCATTCATCTGGTGCGCGACGGGCGCAAGGTGGCGGGTTCCTATTTCCGCAAGCTGGGCGATGAATGCTACGACGACCGTTCCAACGCCGTGATGCAGGGTTTTTACGACGACCCGGCGCAGATCCCACCGCCGCCAGAGAAGAAATACTGGTGGCCGGTTCCACGGCGTGACGATCCCCTGGCCGGTGATTTCCGCCGGTTCGACCAGTTTTCGCGCATCGCCTGGCATTGGGCGGAGATCAACCGCGTTATCCTCAGCGCACTTTCCGCGCTGGCGCCCGAGCGGCAATTGTTTATCCGGCTGGAAGATTTGCGCCGCGACCCGGCAAGCCTTGCCGGATTGTTCGCTTTTCTCGGGCTACGTGGAGAAAAGTCCCATTTTGCGATGTTTAACCGGCCCCACAACGTCAACCGGCCGGAAGATTCGCGTCTAAGCGAACCGCAACGCGCGGCGTTCACACGCATCGCGGGCACGATGATGGCGCGCCTCGGCTATGCGGGAACCGACGAATACGTAGTGAAATATTAACGCCGCCGGGCGAAAGATGGTTACCGGTTTCTTCACCGGGCATTCGTCATGAGGGGCATTTGCGGTCTTTGTCACCGCGACACATTGGAAGACGTCTACCAGCCGGAAGGTTCGACACGGGGCATCACGGTCCACCTCTGCCGCCATTGCGGCTTGGTGCAGAGCTTGCCGCGGGTCGCGCATGCGCCGCGCCGCCCGCCCAGCGTTTCGGGCGGGGCCGATTGGGGCAATGTCCGCTATGGCAAGGGTTTTCGCACCAGGGCGGCGCTTGCGGCGCTTGCCCGTCACGCCGATCTTGCTACGCCACTTCATCTGCTTGACGTCGGTTCCAATCGCGGCAGCTTCGCCAAAGCCTTTCTGGACGCCGCACCATCCGCACAGATTGTGGCGGTGGAGCCGGATGAACGGGTGGCGGAATCCTGTGCGGGGCTTGCCCGCACCCAACTCATCACCGGCCGGATTGAGAATGTGGCGCTGGAAGATGCGCGCTTCGACATTGTTCATTCCTGCCACACCATCGAACATCTGGCAGATCCGGCCCAGGTTCTGGCCGATCACTGGCGGGTGCTGAAGGACGGCGGGCTTCTCGTCCTCGACGCGCCCAACCTCGCCTTTCTCGGCGGCAGCGATGTGGTCGAGGAATGGTTCATCGACAAGCATCTTTATCACTTCTCTGTCCGCACCCTGCTGCGCATGCTGGGTGAGGCGGGCTTTACCGTTATCGACGGGCCGGATGCCGGCGATCGCGACAACATCCTGATCGTGGCGCGCAAAGCGGCGAAGCCGCAATCCGCGCCACTTTCTGCCGATACGCAGGAAGTGGAATCGGCGCGAACGCTGATCGCACATTACATCGCGAGCCGCGCGCGCAATCTGATGGCCCTGACAGCGGTTGCAGCCGAAATCGCGGCACAGAAATCCCGCGGCGTCGCGATCTGGGGTGCGGGCCGTATCTTCGACAATCTGGTGCGGCATGGGCATTTCGATGCCACCACGCTCAACCTGCTGATCGACACCCATTTGAAGGCGCATGTGCGCGAACGCCATGGCTGCACACTGGCCGGCCCCGAAGCGCTGGCCGATGCGGCACCCGGCGTTGTCGTGGTGATGTCGCGCGCCTTCGCCGGCGAGATTTCGGAACAGGTGCGCAGCCTCGCCCCCGGTGCCGAGATTCTTCTTTATTCCGACCTTCTGGCCCGGGCGCAGACGCGCGCCGCCGCCTAGCCGAGAGAGCGCCATGTTCAAGGAAAATTTTGCCACCGCAAAAGCACCCGCCCCGGCCCGCGATCTGGTTGGCGAACTTGAGGAAGCGTCCCGCTTCGTACGCCGCCATGTGATCGCATCGATCTATCATGCCGGTTCCGGCCATCCCGGCGGCGCGCTTTCCTGCGCCGATATTCTCGCCTGTCTTTATGGCGCCGAACTCAATCTGTGGCCGTCCGGTGTCAGCGATCCGGATCGCGACCGCTTCGTGCTGTCCAAAGGCCATGCCGCGCCCGCGCTTTATGCCGTGGCGGCGCATTACGGCTTCTGCGATCGTCATGCGGCGCGCAATCTGCGCAAGCTGGGAAGCCCGTTTCAGGGTCACCCGCATGTGCTTGAACTGCCATGGGTGGAAACCAGCACCGGTTCGCTTGGCCAGGGGCTTTCCGTGGCACTTGGCATGGCAATGGGGCTGAAACTGCGCGGCAGTACGGCGCGGGTTTATGCCCTGATCGGCGATGGCGAAATGCAGGAAGGCGAAGTGTGGGAAGCCGCGATGTGCGCCGCCCATCACCGGCTCGATAACCTCTGCGTGATTGTCGACTACAACAAGCTGCAAAGCGACAACACCAATGATGCGATCATGCATCTGGAACCGCTGGCCGCGAAATGGCGCGCCTTCGACTGGGCGGTGGCAGAAATCGACGGGCATCGCCATGCCGCGATCCTGTCGGCACTGCGCAGCGCTTCGGTCACGCAAGGCCGGCCCGCGCTTCTGATCGCCCACACCGTCAAAGGCAAGGGCGTGCCCTATATGGAAGACAAGCCGCAATGGCACGGCAGCGTGAAGCTGACGCGCGAACAGAGCGAAGATGCACTGCGCGCCCTTAAAGCCTCGCCGGATCAGATCAAGGAGCTTCTGAATGCTTAAGAGCGCTGAAGCCGTGGCCGAAGCCCCGGCCCTGATCGGGACCAGCGGCGATTCCTTGCGTGAGGCCTTTGGCAAGGCGCTGGCCGATCTGGCGCCGGAATTTCCCGATCTCGTGGTACTGGACGCCGACATTGCCGGCGGCACCGGCACGCATCATTTCCGTTCGCGCCAGCCCGGCCGTTTTTTTCAATTCGGCATTGCCGAACAGAACATGATGGCGGCGGCGGGCGGCATGGCGGCGGTGGGTCTTCTGCCGGTTGTCACCACCTTCGCGGTGTTCTGCCTGCGCGCCATCGAACAGGCGCGGCTTTCCATCGCCTATAGCGGGCGCAACGCGAAGATCGTCGCAAGCCATCCGGGCCTCGATGTCGGGCCCGACGGCGGTTCGGCCCAAGCGCTGGAAGATCTGGCCGCGTTCCGCGCCATTCCCGGCATGACGGTGATTTCACCGGCCGACCCGACCGAAACCGTGGCCGCAACGCGCGCCATTCTGGAATTCAAGGGTCCTGTCTATATGCGCACCGGCCGCAGCCCGGCCAGGCGCGTGTTCGAGCCGGGGCATGTGTTCGAAATCGGCAAGGGAGAGATTATCCGCGATGGCGAAGACCTCACCATCATCGCCTGTGGCGTGGAGGTGGCGCGCGCCTGCGATGCCGCAGACATGTTGCAGCAGGAGGGGATTTCGGCCCGCGTCGTGAACATGGCCACGATCAAACCGATCGATCGCGATCTGATCGCGCGTTGCGCCCATGAAACCGGCGCCATCGTCACCGCCGAAGATCACAATATTTATGGCGGTCTTGGCGGCGCCGTGGCCGAAGCACTGGCGCAGACCGTGCCCTGTCCGGTTGAATTCGTCGGCGTGAAGGACGTTTTCGGCGCCTCCGGCGAGCCGGAAGAACTGGCCGACCATTTCGAGATTTCTGCCCCCTTCATCGCGGAAGCGGCCAAACGCGTCCTCGCACGAAAGAGACAATGACCAATCGCTTTTCCCTGAACGGCAAAACCGCCTTTGTCACCGGCGGCAGCCGCGGCATCGGCCGCGCCATTGCGCTTGGCCTGGCGGAGGCCGGTGCCAATGTCTGCCTGACCTATCGCGAGAAAATCGGCGAAGCAGAAGACGTGGTGGACGAAATTCGCACCCGCGACCGCCGCGCCATCGCATTGAAAATGGATGTGACCGACCGCGCCAGTGTCGAAGCCGCCGCGCAATGCGCGCGCGAGGCATTGGGCGCGATCTCGATTCTCATCAACAATGCCGGCATCAACAAGCCGGAGGATTTCGACAAGGTCAGCGAAGCCGATTGGGATTTCATCCTGGCGGCGAATTTGCGCGGCCCCTTTACCTGCGCCCAGGTGTTTCTGCCCATGATCGCCGATGCCGGCGGCGGCAGCATCGTTCATATCGGATCGGTCAGCGGCCAGTATGGCGGCCCGCGCACGGCGCACTATGCCGCTTCAAAAGCCGGGCTGATTTCACTGGCTCAGGTCATCGCGCGCCATGGCGCCCAATATAATGTGCGCTCCAACACCGTGGCGGCCGGGCTGATCGCATCGGGCATGGCGGCCAGCGCGCTTGCCGCGCCCAGCGTACAGAAGGCGGCCGAGACCATTCTGCTCAAACGCCTCGGCACCACGCAGGAGGTGGCGGACGCGGTCGTGTTCCTGGCCAGCGACGCCTCTTCCTACATCACCGCGCAAACGCTGAACGTGAATGGCGGGCTTTATTTCTGATGAAGACGGTTCTGATCATTTCCGGCGGGATCGAAGCCGCGGATGCCGCCAGGCGCGCGAAGGCGTTTGGCTATTACGTCGTGGTCTCCGACCGCGACCCCGAAGCGCCCGGTTTTGAATATGCCGATTCCCGGCTGATCGCCGATGTCTATGGCCCGGATGAAACCGCCGCCGCGGCCGAACGCTTTCACCGCAAGATCCGCAAGATCGACGGCGTTCTGTGCGTGGCCGCCGATGCACCGGTGACGGCCGCCAGTGTGGCAGAACGGCTGGGCATTGCCGGCCTGCCGCGCGCGACGGCAGAGCTTGCGTGCGACAAGCTGGCGATGAAGACACGGCTGTCGTCCTGCGGCGTGAAGGTGCCGGGCTTCATGGCGGTGGAAACGCCGCAGGCGCTGCAGCGCCTGGTGGTGCAGCATGGCCGCAACCTTGTCATCAAGCCGGTGGACAGCCGCGGTTCGCGCGGGGTGCAGCGCCTTGGCCAGGTGCGCGATCTCGATCATGCCTTTGTCTTTGCCCGCGATCATTCGCCCACCGGGCGCGTGATGGTGGAGCAATATCTGGAAGGCCCGCAGGTCTCCACCGAATCCATCGTGATGGGCGGCACGTGTTTTACCCCCGGCCTGTCCGACCGCAATTACGAACATCTGGAACGCTACGCCCCCTTTTTCATCGAGAATGGCGGCGATCTGCCAAGCCATCTGCCGGCCGAAACGCAAGACAAGATCAAAGCGCTGGTGGCACAGGCCGCACACGCCATGGGCATCGAGAACGGCACCGTCAAAGGCGACATCGTGGTGCACAAGGGCGAGCCTTATGTGATCGAACTGGCGGCGCGGCTTTCCGGCGGATTTTTCTGCACGCGGGAAATTCCGCTGAACACGGGCGTCGATTTTATCGGCGCGGCAATCCGGCTCTGCGTGGGCGACCCCGTCGCGCCGGAAGAACTGGAACCGAAGCAGCAAACCCCGGTGATCCAGCGTTATGCCTTTCCCGCCCCCGGCACGGTGCAGCGCGTGACGGGCGCCGACGAAGCCCGCGGAATTCCCGGCATCAGCGATGTGATCGTCACGGCAAAACCCGGCGACATCATTCCCCATGCCGGCGACAAACGGCCATCGGCGGCCATGGTGCTGGCAACCGGCGCCTCACGCGAACAGGCACTGAAGGCGGCCAATGATGCGCTTTCCTGTCTGCGAGTTGAAACCGCATGAACGTGCCGCTGCCCTCACCCTCCGGAAAAGCGGCGGACGGCGATGCGGCCGCAACGCTTGGGCTGTTCGCGCTGTTTCACCTCAACCTCGCCTTTTCCTCCATCGCGGAAGACCGCCGCGGCGATGTGATTTCAAACTGCTATTGGCCGCTGTTGCGGCTGGCGCGCGATCACGGCCCGATCGGCGTGGAACTAACCGGCTACACGCTGGAAGAAATCGCCGCGCGCGATCCCGCGTGGATCGCCGAAGCGAAAGCCCTGATCGGAGCGGGCCGGATCGAACTCATCGGCTCCGGCTATGCGCAGATCATCGGCCCGCTGGTGCCGGCGCGCGTCAGCGAAGCCAATCTGCGCATCGG
>ERZ778020.2398-NODE-2398-length-13695-cov-3.520968_pt1 | contig 13695 bp, 12 predicted proteins | sample MGYA00375750_ERZ778020 | MGnify/ENA primary metagenome ERZ778020 (study PRJEB29350, sample SAMN05389818) | bioreactor metagenome | isolation source: Ammonium sulfate bioreactor | place: South Africa: University of Cape Town | collected 2014-03-17 ...
GCCAATACCAAATAATAAATGTAAATTAAGAAATATAATAACAACTAGTAATATAAATGCACTCCATAGAGCTGATTTTGATGTTTGACAACAATGATGATTTCGTGGATATCGTGATAGGACAAGGCGATTGCATGCTACAAATACTAGCAACCATGGTGTTAATTCATCAAAGATTTTCGTTAGAAATAAATGTAAACCACATAATAAACTCGAATTTAAATGATGTTCAACATTGAGTTGCTTGAAAAAATAAGGTCGTGACATAATTAATAGAGCAATTGTATCCGAGATCGCTAATAATAATAAATAACAACCGCATGATAATGTTCGTAGTTTACGTTGAGAAAATGTTAAAATCGACAATCCATTGCCAATTATGCCTAAAATGTATAAAACAGATGGATTCGTAATTTCTATTTTGTTGATCATTATTTACCTAAGATAACTAGATATGGTACAACAACATTGATTCGATTTTCGATTTCATCATTGGGAGTTATGGTTTGATTTTGACAAATGTTGGCAATAATTGGAGAATTTGTTGTTGTTATTAATTCGAAATCCGTGTCTATAGAAAAATAAGAAGTTTTTATGCATATAAGACGATTTTGTTAGCTTTTATTTTAAGATTAACTGTTCTTCTATACACCTACATTCACTATGATTGAGATAGGAAATTGGTTCAGCTAACATTGATACAAACGAATAGAAAATAAATATGAAAATGAAGTAATTCAAATAAGAATGTATTTTTATATTTTCTTTTTAAATTCTAAACCGGCAGAACTTCTGTTTAACAATTCATCAGTATGAAATAAGAGAAGGAAAAGAAAGTGGAGAACGAAGAAGAGAAAAATAGATATATAGAAAGACATGACGCTAGAGGGGGAGAGCAAGAGAGAACACACACGCAATAGAAAGAGAAAATCTTTTCATTCCAATGTCGTTGAGACCCATTTTCTTTCTTTGTTTGTTTAGCATTAGACTCAATTTGTTATCTCATAAAAATATGATAATATATGCATGAGGAGTGATAAACAAACGATTAGAATGAAAGAAAAAGCTGCTACATATAACAAATAAATTGTATTTGGAAATAAACGTTACTGCAAGTAAATGATCAATTTAAATTGCTAGATTTCGTATGTTGTTTCAAACAGTTTTGATAAGAAGAAAACAGCTTGACAATTAGAAATACTCAATAGGTCAAAATGACAGGTACTGATAATGCGTATTTTTAACAGTGTGAATTAGATGGATGGTGTGTTGTTTTCCATCAGAAACAACATCGAGGGAAAGATAATTTCTATAGATTTGAAGATTTAAAAAAAAATTCAGAATATGACAAATTACATTTGCTCAAGTACACTTTTCAGAGGAAATGACACAGAAAAAAGTCGTTAATTGATCTTGAGGAACATTGGACTACATTGAATTTCGTTATTAAAAATTGTCTATTGCTCCTAGAACTTCATTTTGACACGAGAGAATTATTTGAGATCAGGATATTCTTTTGATATTTATAAATTAAGGGCAACTGCATTTAATTATTATATCATAATGTCGATCTCACGAATTACAGATATTTCCGGAGAAGAGACAAAAAAAATTCTGTCGTCTACTGCTGAAGCCAGAAGCTGTTCGGTTATTCTAGCTTTAAACTCGATATGATAGTTATGATCATTGTGTGATAATTTCACGTGCATGTAGTTAATAATTATCTTAGTTCGTAAGGTTGTCGTTGCTCGTTGTTTTTTCCCTTCTAATAAAGAATAAAATTCTCTTAGGATCCTTATGAAAACATAAAAAAAACATGTCTCAGAAGATTTTTAAAAATAGATCAAATAGGATGTGTAGGATGTGAAATGAATTTGTTTTCGTTTTTCTCCTCAAATACTTCCAATTAGCAGTTCAATGACTCTTGAAAAATGGCATTGGCTGTTCAAACTTAGAATTACTCATACAAGTTCACTTCAGTTCTTCATTTGTTTTGTCTTCAACAAAATCTTATTCATTAGTCTAATTGATATTAGTATAAGTACTTGTTTTAAGAAGAAGATCTCTTCAATTGACTTGCTTATATGGATCCATAATCATGTGTTAGTAAACAAAACAGGATGTTTATATTTCCGATGTTATTCATGACAATCTATTTTCTAATTGCTCAAAATTTAAACGTTCTCCTCATTTTAATTTCCATATTAATTATCACTTAAAATAAAAGTTTATTGAATCGTCTTAAGAAACTGTCGCACAATAGAATTATTTAAATCTTGCCAAGATCGCAATGTTCTTTGATTAATGCATATGAATAGGTCAGCATGTTTCGGTTTATCGCGTGATCTACTTATCCCCTATCGACATGTCGAATTTATAAAGCTAACTGGAATTACATAGAGACTAAACAAAAGAAGTCATCACTGCTGATTTTCTTTCATTCTTCAAGGTTATAAAAGAAAAAAAATGATAGAAACAAAAGCGGGAAAATATGATTAACAACTTAGTGTGCATCTCTATAGAATATATTCGAATCATTTGTCAAGATTCAAGTCGCACAATACACGTGAAATCGTCAGACAGAATTACACATTTCAATGTTTTATTAGAGGAAATGAAATAGAAAATTAAATGAATACTTTTATGTCAACTTCTTGCTCATTAGCAGTTTTCCATATTCTCATTCTAGTTCAATACGAATTCCTTTTGTCTACGTGCAAAAAAATAAGGAAACGAATAGTTTATTTATAAACTTTTCTTACCTTGACTTTTTAAATTCATAGAAACTAAATGTCAGTTCTACTTATTTCATGTCATATAATGAGTTTGAAAATAATGCTTAATCGCAATAATCCATGTCTATTACTGTAGATAACGAAGAAAATGAGAAACTCCGACAGAAACAAAAACAGTTTATTTGATGGCAACGGAGATAGATTATAGAGATATAGATTGTTTTTTTCTTTCTCTCTCTTTATATTTCTCTTATTTTCTGTCTATGATGAAGATGAAATGATGTATATATATTCCCTTTTGGTTTCATCAAACAAGATGATTATCTGATGATAAATTAGAAAAATATTCGTTTGAATAGTCTCGATGCTGTGAAAAATTCTCATCAATGTTCTAGTCAATAAACAAAAGAAAATAAAAAATTGATCAGAATTTACATTGATGATTACAAGCACGTAAATGCCATTTCCGCAATAGAAAATCGGAAAGTATTCAGAACGATTTGCTTTTTTTTAAACTTAAGTGTAAAATAAATATGAAGAAAATAAAACAAAATTGCAGATAAATTAATGTTGATTATTAAGAATAGTTCTTTTTTCTCATGAAATATTACAACACTTTCATGATAGGTTGATTTTCTTGTCCGAAATTAAAGAATTCTTTTACGTATGAAGTCAATAATTCTTTTCATGGATGAATAAAGGGCAAATTAGCTTTATCAACTTTGACATTCTTTTCTGAATGAATGAACAGAAAAATCAAAAATAATAATGCGCTCGTTTGTGGGCGTTATCTGTTACAGATACTAGGGTTTATCAATGTACTGATTCACCGACGTGATTAATACTCCCATGATTTAGCACTTATATTCTTCAAAAGACGTTGTCAGACGTTGTTTTCATTAATTTTTGAAATACGTTAATAATTTACTCATCGAGGTGGAGAGCTTACAATGTACTTCTTAAAGGAAAAAACATTAATATTTTACAAATGTAATTTGTCACAATATATTTTTTTCTATCTTTCAACTCGTGCTTCTAAATATTACTTGTCATTCAATATATACAATATCCTTAGGAAAGTTTTGTTTTTTATTTTTCACATAGCGATCAAATTCAACTACAGATTCCATCAAGATTGTCGTGTGACAAGGACAAGAACAAAGGAAATTTTCATGACGTGCCGAGTGCATAAATATACATGTTTCTTGAGAATACGAAGTTCTAGTTGATTGAAATACCCTAGAAATTACTGATGAAAAGAACATTATTTCATTATGCAAGGATATGTCGTGCTAGATAAAAGGAGGACACCAGCTAACTATCTTTTATCTCTATTCATACGTAGATGAGAACAAGAAAAGATCAATGTGCTAACAGTTCACTGAGTTTACACGTCCAAAAATAATTTCTGACTATTTATACATAAAAAAATGATTGGATGCAGTATTTGCTTTCTTTGTTTTGATAAACCTCCGAGAGATTGCTAAAATAAACTAACGAATAAGTATCTAATTACACATAGGAATCAACAGTCTCGAACTAATCAAATCTTATAGCCTCAAGCAAAATAGCTGTTATTAAAACATATTTTGTCATAATCATTTGTTCATTCAAGTTCTTGTTGTTTTTCTCCTTCTCTCTGCAACATTATTTCGCTCGTTGATTGATTATGAAATATATATTTATATTTAGAAATGGAAAAAGAACTCTACAACTAAGATGTATTCAATCATCATTTTCAGAAGAAGATGAAATAATGTCTGCATTCTTTTGTATTCTTGTTGTTGTCGATCTAAACGAAGATGTTTACACGTAATAGAATCAAAAAAAGAAATAATCAAATTGAAATATTCATTACTTTCTATTTACTTGTCGATGTGTCGGTCTATTCTCTTCATCATCATCGTCATCGTCACTCGAGTCACTTTCGATAGTAGTTTTATTAGCTGATAATAAAGATGCGTTCTTGTTGGATGTATTTAAAGAAGTTGAGTTCGATGTTTTAATTAGATTTTCTTTGCCAATCATATTTGTCCTCGGAGAAGTGTATAGATCTAGATTAAATAAAACAAAAGAGAAAATGACATATTCGAACATCCCAACAAATGAAAAGTGTTAATCGAATTTTTACCAAATTGATTGTCGAAAAATAAAATATCGTCTATAGATTTATTTACTCTTCGAAATCAAACATGATTAATAGAAGAATGATTAAATTTATGAAAAATAGACATGATTTAATTGGTCTATATTATTGAATTCTACTGCTTTTCAATATATAATAAGAAATACTTTTGAAACGGAAGTTCTTCTTTTTTTAGAAAATGAAATGAATGACTTTCTTTTCCCGGGAAAAAATAAATCACTTCCTGTTTTATGAGAGCAAAACAATTAAACAAAGTGCGTTCAAGGTCGAAAAGTATACGTACAGTTAATGTCGAATTTTGACTCGTCTTTATAATTCGATATCGAGTGTAGTTTATTGTACTGATTGACAGATGAAATATCATATTTATCCAATGGCTTTGTTTCACCATCTGATTCCGATAGATTTGATGTATCTTCATAATAAGTTTCTTGTTTATCATTTTTCAGAGACAATGACGGTGCATATAACGATTGACCATAAGTTTTTATTGAACCATTTCTACGTTCGGTATAAGCATTGAACAGAACAGGATTTACGGGAATTAATTTATCATATTGATCTTTCCAATTTTTATATATGACATATCCAGGAGGAATCTTTTGAACGTCAATTTTTTGTTGACGAATATTCTGCTTTGGTTTAACATCTTTTGTTTTCTTATATATCGGTCGAAGATAAGCTGGTATCGGTCCAAAAACTGGATGATTATAGATTTTGACGGGTTCGAATCGTTCGGCAAGTACAATTGACGTTGGATAGTCTCGCGTATGTTGCATAAACGAACTTGCATCTCTCGGTAAAGGTTCCAATGAATTCTGATCCATCCATCGATAGGTTTCATCCGATGAGCCAATACCTGCACGTGACCATGCTGCAACGGAGTTTGCTCCTAAGGAATTATCGCCACCATAACCACCCATTTCTTGTAAATATTGATCATAATTTCTTCCTGGCAATGAACTTGTACCATAGGTTTTATATTGAGATACATAAGGAGCACGTAAACGACTGTATCTTTCTAATAAACGCTCGTGATTATATCTTAAACGTTGCCGTTGAACAAAATGTAAACGAACTACATCATTTAGATTTCTATTCTCATAGATATCACCGATACGTTGATTTGGATTGGATATCAAATTATTATTATTAGTATTTGAATAATCTATCAATCCTTCATTGTACAATGCAGGTGATAATTGCGGATTGTTTTGCATTTGATGAAAATAATTTGCTAGAGCCATTTCAGTTACAGGTGCAACCGGATATTGTTGAGGTTCGTTGTTATACGGATACATTGAAGGCTGTGGATAAGGTGGGAAATTATATGGTGCCATGCCTTGCCAAGGTTCAATATTTTCCATGGGAAATACTGGTGGTGGTGGTGGCGGTTCTGGACTAATTAATGGTTGCATCATGGATGCACGCTGATTCAATGGTTCTGGAAATAACAATTTCTCTGCTGACGACGCATTTTTTGCACTAAAATTCAAAACAACATCATCTAAGCGATACACATTTCTTTTTTTTTATTTCTAATCGAAATCTTACGTTAATTGTTTCTTACTATGAAGAGCATCTAAAATAATTAAAATACCAGTAATAAGAAAAAGAATCATCGCAAAAACAGCGAGAATGAATCCCCAATTGGAATTAATATTATGTCGAAACACTCTTGAACCAAATATTGATATGCCAATCAATGAAAAAATAACTAAAAATTCAAATTTAACAATTCATGATTGGAATAATATTCTCTTACAACAAAAGAATAGTATTAATCCTGAGATAATATATGAAAACATTGGTTGTGTAACACGAGTAGCACGATAACCAGTAGGAGTATGCTGAAATTCAGTACGAAAAACAACCGCAACAGCTAACACAATTATTCCCACGATATACGACATTAACATAAATGCTTGGGAAGCATTTACCCACGCTTTAAATACAAACAAATAAAAACATAGAAATCAAGAAAAATTTTCGAAATTGATAATTTACATTGATTGCTTGGTGGATGAGATAAGGTACAACGATTAGGCGATGGAGTTTTTTTGTATATAACTGATAGATGACATTGTTTGAAAAGACCGATTTCAGCAAAAAATGAATAACGATCTACTTTTGCATAGGCCCATTCCGGACAACATATAACAAGAAGAAGAAAAAGTAATGCTGTCAAATAAATAAATAAACTCCATTCAATATACGGACCATACCAATAATCCCAAGACACACGATTTTTTCTATAGAAGAATTTCAACTAAGTTTTTCTTTTTCATTCAAAAATCAAATCTTACCCAAATGTTTTCACAAATTCTATTGCATACATGATAAAAACAAGTATTAAAAAAACACTTGTAATCACTGTTAATACGAATGATGCATTCATCTTCCAAGAATTGTCATGTCTAGATCCAACATAAGTAACCCAAGCTGCAAATTCAAATACAGCTAAAAAACAAATCATCGATATACGAATAGAAACATATTTTCAAGAAAACAATTCATACTGAATACATAAAGAATGTAGAGTAAAAGGCTGTATATTAAAACTGTATCGCATGTATTCTGAGTTCGAATAAGTAAACTACGTGGATTTTGAGGAGATTTTCGGGAAAATAGATAATCGACTATTAATAATGCGAGTACAATTAACATAAAAACGAAATTGAATGTCATTAGAAATTGAACAGTTATCATGTATCCTGAGAAATAAAAAAGAAAAGGAATAAATCAATTATTGAACAAAAACCAATGTATGAAATACCTTTTGTATTCGCTTGTGTAAATCGAATTGAATTGGTTAAATTTTGGAACGTATTCGGTTCGGGAAAATAAAAATTTTGTATGGAATAAAAATCGAAATTTCGAGCACTCCAAAGACCTTGATTTTTTTCAAAAGGGACGAAGAAATAAATTTAAATTAAAAGAAAATCTTTTCAATTAACCTGCTCGAGACTTGTTCACTCCAGAATAATTCGCCCAATAGGGAATAAATGTTGCAATAGTATGCAAAATCCACGATAGAGCAAGTAATGCAATCGCAGGTATATGCAAACTAGGAACATTAGCGAAAGGTACTGATTTAGGTTTCGGTGCTTTCGCTGGCATTGGTATTGGTTGATTAAACATCATTGGATTCGGTGGAGGTAAACTAGGAGGAATTGTGAACAGAGGAGCGTCATCGAGAACCTGATTTGGATCGTAATTCATCGTTTCGAATGTTAATTTTGCCTTTGAAATCAAACAAACATAAAGTAGCCCATAGTAATAATTATTATGTGTAGTGTATATTGAAGAAAAAGAAAAAGAACGAAAAAAACCTCGAGACAATAAAAAAAATATCAAAACATTCGTTCGTTCTCTAGACTCAATTCGTTTTTAATCCATCGAAATAGAATCATCGAATATGATTGAATTATTTTTCTTCTTCTTAATTATAATAAACTACTCTTATATTTTGTAGATAATATCAATTTTAATCTTTTATATTTTTTTAAAACTGGTTTTTTTTCAAAGTAATCGTCAAGGTTGCATTTTCGTTATTGAGAAAAGGCCATTAAATTATCTCGTGTGACAAGGACATGTTATTCAATATATGCACGTCACGCTTGAGTAACGCACCTGTCTATGCTCTGTCTGCCTAAATGGATCATTTTTTTTTCGAATAAAAGATAAAACAAATTTTGAAGCTGTTTCCTTTTTTTTTGTTGTGTTTGCAAAAGAATCAATCTGATTTCTTTCCCTCCGTATGTTGAACTTTATGATTTTCTTTCTTCTCATCTCATTACGAATACAAGGACAATTATAGTAATCAAATAAGAGAAGAAAAGAAACGTGTGCCAAGTATGATTTTCCGATGAATGTGCATATATTTTTACTACAACAGTCGGAAGACGATGAAGAAGTCTAATAAGACCGATGACGTACTTATAAACATTCTCTTTCTCGACAAGAGATCAAGCAACATACGTGTTGATTTGTTAGCAGAAATCGACACTAAACAAACAGTCAAAATAATTGAGTCGTCGACCAGACTATTTCTTTTCTTAATTCAATTCAATGTTAATTTGTTTGCTATTTGTATTCAATCATTTCGTTGATCTTACAACGACTAATCATATTAATTTCAACTCATCGATTCCATTTTGTATTTAATTATATTTGAAAAAGAAATCCATGACTTTCTTTTGGCTTTTTAGTTGTTATGAAACCACGTGTAATTATCAATCAAACATTGTATTCCTATTGCAAAGAACAGCCCGAATTCAATTCTCAGCCAATGTTTATTAATTTAACTGCGTATACATACATTTTTTCTTTTGATAATTGTTCTTTATTTCGATTGTATTAGATGGCCGTCAGGATTTATTTACTCACATAATCCATATACTCAACATGGTATCGAATGAAATTAATTTGTTGACCTATTTTTTTGTTTGTATTTGATTTTTCTAGATGAATATGATGCAGATGAAATTTATGAAGAATGCACACTAGAATTACGAGCAGCTGTCAATAGTCGAATACGACTTGTTTTTAATTCAATGATGAATCGAGATATCGTGACTGATTATGAAAAAGATGATATGTTGTCCGATTCGACGAAACCGTCGTGTTTAAAAATCTTCGATGTAAATTCAAATTTTATCAGAAAACAAAAACAATAAAAGATCGATTTTTCTTTGTTCTGTAGAATGATGAAACAATTTCCTATAATTGTCCATTGATATCATCGAAATCTGAATCATTGTTGAACACAAATGAATATGTATCTCAAACGCATGTTATCTATCTTGAATTAATTCGTCCATCCTTCTCAATGAATCAATATGATGAAAATTTTGCTCATAGATTCCAATTATTTTTCGCTGTATTGACTCGTAAAACTTCGTCAAATCAATGTTCAAATGAAAATCTTCTCGATTGTAATGATTCATATTGTGTTCACGAAAGTTCTCGTTGCAATGGCATCGCTGAATGTCAAACAAAAATCGATGAAACATTTTGTCAATACGCAAAGTCAAATAGTTTATCACAATTTTCCGATTATTTATTTTATTATTTCGTTTATATATTAACCATCTGTGCTGTAGCAGTACATGGACAGAGTTCATCTTGATTATGGCATCGACATGGATTATCAAATCGGCATTGACAATGGAAAGCATACGGTCGACCACAACCAACTGTTGAACGTTGATGAACTGGATTTTCATTTTTTTGTAATGTAATCGTACCGATTGTCGGCTGTCGACGAAGTGATGGATTGTTACGACGATAGCCTTAAGAAATAATCTATGAAATTTTGAAATCAATAAAATCTACGATTTTACCAAATAGTCCATTGTAATTAATGACCGGTTTAGGATCACTTAAAAATAATTCATGTCCACGAATTTCTTCGATTGAATGTCCTAAAACAAAAAAAAATCTTTTTCTTTTATCAAAAATATATATTTTCATCAAGTTTTCTAACCAGAGCCGAATTTATTTCGTCGAGATAAATAACGAAAACCGTAACCACTTTTATAAAATCGATCGTGTACTCGGCCAGCAGTTGATTCATGATCATGTAACTAGAACAATGAGTTCGAAAATATTTCCAATGAAATCTGTCAATCTACTTGTCCAGCTCGATCTAAGATTTGCTCCATGCCGAACGATTGAAAATAATTTTGAGCATGATGATCTGTTTGAGCATCATACGGCGGAATGACCGAGCCTAGTTTGGGATTTGTTTTCGAATAATCATTGGAAATATTCGAAACAGCTTTACAATCAAGAACGAAACTTCGTTCGCGTTCGAACTGTACTTCGGGCGGAGGTGTTGGCGGACAACGATATGATTTATTAGCACGGCTGGAATTTAATGGACCTGCTGTTTTCAATCTCGGCTCATTTAAACTTTGACTTCGGCTCGCTCTCGATCGAGCTGTTTGAATTCGTGGCGATGCCATGATATTTTTGACTTTTTTTTCTACTCAATCGACTAAATTAATAATATAGTTATATGGTTTCACTAGACGACTTTTTCTTGGTTTACTTCCGTGCAAATCAAGAGATTCAATTTCTAATAAGAAAGAAAAACAAAACAAAGCAAAAAAGAAACGTCGTCTATTGTGACGATGGAAAAAAACAATATTGTTATTGTTAACTATTAAAACGAGAGGCGAGAGAAGGAGAGAGGACAAAAAATGTCACACAATAATTTTTAAAAGAAGAATTTTCTTTTTTTCTCTTTTGTTTGTTCGATTTCGATTGTGTTTATATTGAATTAATCAGCATATGTTTTAGCTATCCAAGAAAAAAATTCAATTTCGTTAACTGAAAAATGTTTTTATATAATAAAAAAAAACAATATTTATTCAAAAGAAGACAATGTCTGATGATAGGAAGTATTTTTATGCAAATAAAACAAAAACGATTCCATTAATCTCGATAATTAATCGGACACTTCTTCTATGACTAATTCATGAACTACTAGATCATAATATGATATCAAAATGATTACTTTCATAAAAAAATGACTACTATTTTACGTAAATTAATGAATGAATGAAACAGTGCACAGTAAAGAACAATGTGACATTATTATACATGATCCTATTACGGTTGATAATTAAGCACACCTTCAAAATAAGGAAATAAGATGAGTTGTGCTACGATCTATTTATTATATTTTATGAAAATAAAAAAAAATAACCAAATTAATGCTGTTTCATTTTTACATGAGTTTTGCGTTAGAAAAACAAAATCAATCAGTCATTATCTATACTAAAAGCCAATTCCCATGGAGGCAATGGTGAAAGTGGTTCTTCTTTAACAGATATATCAGAATAATCGATCGATATTCTTTTATAATTCGATTCATCCTCATCTTCATATGGTTCCCATTTCGCTGGTTTCAGTTTATTCATTGAATTCTGGATATCACCAATGTGTTGTTGTTCTTGTCCCTCCAGTTGTTTTTTGTATAATAGTAATTTTTCAATCATTTCACTATGTTTTTGTTCTTGTTCTTCTAAACTATGAATTGTTTCTTCTAATTCTTGTTGGAGTAATATACGCTTGTTTCGTGATCTTCTCGCTGATTCGCGATTTTGTTTTCGACGAATCTCACGTCTTTCTGCTGCAATACCTTCGAGCTGTAAAAATTTCGATGCACACTCATTTGCTAGAGTTTTTTGTGGACGAGGCTGATATTTTTCATTTTTAACTTGGTTGAACATTGTCTGATAAGACATACACGTAGACGAACATTCGTGTGATGATCCACACGACAAGCTATCAGCTTCACTGGATAATGATGATGGAGAAGTAGGAATGCTTTTCATATCGTAGTTCGACGATTTAATAATAGTATACATACAATACAGCAGATATATATAATCACGAGAAAGGAACAGCCTAACATGACCAGTTTTTTAAAGTTTCTTTTGCCCTTCACCTTTAATTAATCGTGAAAGTCAACTGAATGCAAAGTTAATGTCGTTTTTTGAAAACATTAATGCAATATCAATTGGTTCTTTGTCATTAGTAAATATATGTTTATACAAGGTATTGATCAATATACTACCTTTTCTAGTCATTTGCCAATTGAAAAAAAGAAACGCTTGATTAGCGATAATCAAGATAAGCAACCCATTAATGTTTTTTTTTGTTTATTAAACAACAGCCAATCAAATTGTATATAGCACACTTGTACAATGTGAAAAAAGAGAAAATATTATGTCAATAATATATCATGCACAGACACGGTAATCGGTATGCATTCTAACGATTGTCTTTACTCGATGTTATGTGCATGAAACAAGACAAGCATACTATCTATCAAAATATAATGTCAATATCATTTCTCCTTGAGACTATGTTTATTGTGCATAAACAAGTAAATGCACTTGAAAGTTATTGACAAACGTTCATACCAATATCATTTGATACTATTAATTACTGAAGTTTTATTTTATAAAAAGGAAAAAAAAGAAGAAGAAAACAAGCGAATACTAAAAGACAAATAACATGTATGCATGTACATATAAAGAGAAACAAGAAACGTTATATTGACCCATTGGTCTTCAAATGTCACATAAAGTTAGTTCATTTTGCCCACTACCAATAATCATTGAATTAACGCCAAATTCTTGTAAACCAAATGGAAACTCGAATGATGATGGCTCATAAGTATTTGTGTCTGTTGAATAGACAAAATACTTTCCGTTTGTACTTCGAATATACCATTGATTGAATCGAAATGGATAGAATGAATCAACAAAATCTTCATTGAGAGATACTTGTTTTAATAAAACTAAATTTTCATCACGTAATTCAAATCGTGTTTGAGCTGACGATGCTGTACGAATAAGTAGACCGATATTTGAAGCAAAATTCGTGTCCATATGTGATACCCATTCGGTTTTGTCATTAGCTAAACGATCCCAACGTTTAATTGCAACTGTTAAATTCGTACTATTATTTGGTGTTGGATATTTCCATAATTCAATACAGATACCGAAAACACAATAGGATATGTAAAGTGAACCATCAGCTAAACACGATAGACATCGAAAACTAAACAAAATTTCGAGAAAAATAAACGAATGAATTTTCTGTGTATGTTGTGTATTTACGGATAGTCTTTATGTCGAGTGAGATGAATTTGAGTGAATTTTTGTGTTTTAGAATCGAATGTAAATAAATGTCGTTGAAAGAGAATAAGAAATGCATCAGCTGCTGAACACCATTTTAAATCAACAATATCGGCGTCTTTCAAACCGTTTTGTTGATAGGGTGATAAAGCTGACG
>ERZ778020.2402-NODE-2402-length-13680-cov-4.516404_pt1 | contig 13680 bp, 15 predicted proteins | sample MGYA00375750_ERZ778020 | MGnify/ENA primary metagenome ERZ778020 (study PRJEB29350, sample SAMN05389818) | bioreactor metagenome | isolation source: Ammonium sulfate bioreactor | place: South Africa: University of Cape Town | collected 2014-03-17 ...
TGTTGGCGGTGGTGATGGTTGAGCATCGAGAAGATAGGTTCCTCCGTTGCTTAATTCATTACCATCCATACTTCAACATCATCGTTTTCGATTGCACAATGAATTAACTAGACAAAAAGAAAAACTCATTTAATCAATCATAAACACAATGTCTCGCTTCTTATTCAAGCAAAGAGAACGTTTTTTTTTCTTCTTCTTTTGTTATTGTTGTCGATTGTATTCGGATCTAGTCGAGAAGAAATCGAAGATCTGAATTGATCAATTCGATATGTACTCCCCGATTAAAAGAACATGCAAGCTCGAAATGTCAATTGAAAGAAGAAAAAAAGAAAGAGAAAACCTGACCGACGAGGACAAACTAGAACTATCAAATCACGCGACGCGACAAAACCTATCACGCAAAATCTTCTTTTTGCATGTTTAGACTTCAGTTGAAGTAACTAATTAGTACAAGATTGAATGAGATATTTAGCGAAAAACAACGAAATGAAAAAGAAAAAGATTTTGTTACTTGTTTGATGTTTCTTTTTTTTTCTCTTGTATTAATAACGAAGGAAAGAAAACTATCGAATTATCTCTATTTATTAGTTATTTTCCAAAAATAAATATCTAATAATGATCTCTAAGTAGAACTTTCCTTCTCGTCTGTTGACCTTGTAAAAAAAAAAACTAACTCATCTCTATATTTATTTATCTGTTCAGCCTCAAGCAAATTTTCGGATAGAATTTTGACTCTTATCTCGATGACGATGAGCGGAAAAGAAGAATTTTTATTTAATTTAATTGATTAATAAGAAAAACAATCTTAATAGATCAAATTTCATCTTTGTTGATCACGATAATTCAATCATTAATGGTGTCAACTTTAGTGAAGATGCATTCGATAAGGAAATCAGAAAATTAAGGACGAATTATATGTCAAAACCGATTTAAAGAGACTTATTTCAACTTCTGTTAGAACTCAATTTCCTGTTTCGATTCAACAAGTTCTCTTTTTATGATCGATTTTGTTTTCAAAAAAAAAAAAACTAAGAATATTAGCACATTTTGTATTTACATACCATCGAATATTGATTTAATTACATTTGAATCCCATATTGTGAATCAATCTCGAACAAAAAAAAAAAGGAAAAAGATAGATGTGTTCTATCGGTTACTTTAATACAAATATTTATTATTCTATGAGGGTATATATGTTTCCTTCGTTTTTTTTTCTATCAACCGACATCTCCCTCGGATCCATTGTCTGTTCGACATCGAGAACGTCGTACAGAATATTTCGCGCATGCTGCGAGTCTCTCGCTCTCTATTTCTCTGTTGCGTCTGATTACCTCTCTTCGAGCGATGAAATAGAAAAAAACACACGACTGTGCATGTTCTTGGATAGTAGCAATCGTAAGTTAGAAAGAAAAACGAGCGAGAGAGAGAGAGAGAGAAAGAAAGAAAACTTGGTTCTATGTGTTATACTTCTAAATGGTTGCCAATTTCAGATGATGAATTCAAGGTGTTAATCTAGTTTATATAATGATGACAAGTTGTCGCAAATGATTAGTGTTTTTCGAGCTGTTAAGCCTAAACGAATAGACGACTAGAACTCGTCAAAATATTCCAAAAAAGAAAACACATACATACATACAGACTATCATCTTTCGAATTCAATCGTATTAATCATTGTCGTTAGGAAAACAAAACGGATCTGTTTTGATGATATTACTCAATGGATTTGATTTAATTAGTTATGTTTCGAGAAGAAAAATAGAATCAATAGCAAAACTCAAATTCTCAGGAGATTTTGTGTTTTGTTGTTTGTTGATAATTTTTAAGATCATTAAAATGTCGAACTGCCTACAGCGATGAATAGCTGTTATGATTGATCCATTTGTCCTCGATTCGAAGATAACTAATGAAAAATTGATGAAGAAATCTTTCCACAACATTAAGAAGAAGAAGAAGAAGAAGAGAGAGAAAAGAACTAATGTCCAATATCTGTCTGTCTTGAAGATTAATTCAAGCGAAGTCATGCAAAGATGTGTGAAATTGTCTGTTCCAGATCTTTCGAAAAAATATAATCAGAGAAGATTGTCGAGTGGTTCGTTGTGTTGTATTAATCGCTGCCAATAGAATATATGTTGTCAGATGTTAAAAGTCAAACAAAACAGCAACAAAAAAAGGAGATTTTCCAAAAGTTTCATCATGTTTATTTGCATTTCTGCATTAGTCTTTTTGGTGCAAAGCAACAAAAAAAATATAGAATCAATTTATTAATATTCCATTCGATCGGTTATCCATATTTGATGTTTATTCTGTAATTTTCCTTTCTGTTGATCCTTCAGCTTCTTTCTCGTAATATGTACAAAAAAGAACAGATACAAACAGAGAACAAGAAAGAGAGGGAGAGAGAGGGGGAAAATAAGAGAATATATCGTATTCTGTTTTGCTCGTATATCGATCTATTCGTAGCGAGTTACCCTGGTTTTGCTATATATCCGTGTCAAACATTGACTCGAGCTTTTTTTTCTATATACGCGCGTGTGTATTGGTGGAAGGCAAAAAACAAAAAAACGTCGAGCGAGCAACTGTTTTTAATATCAACAATTGTGGATAGATATAATTATCTTCAATATGAATTCATCGATAACGATTCGTCTTCAACGTGATCTTAATGAAAAACCATGGGGATTTCGACTTCAAGGTTTTCTTGATCTTTTCGATTTGAATAACAAAACTGTGTTTATTTTTCGTCTGTCTAGGTGGAAGTGATTATCCAGTCCCGTTATCGATTCAATTAGTAAGTTCGAGAGAGAATAAAAAACCCAAACGAAAGAATATCGTTTTGACCTTTCTATCAAGGTTAATCCAAATACTCTTGCTCAACAGAATGGCTTGGAAGCAGGTGATCAAGTTATATCGATCAATAGCCGAGATGTAACTAATCTAACACATGAAGCAGCCAAAATGGAAATAACACGTTCGGGAAATGAACTTGAATTAACTGTTATTAAGTATGGATAACTAGAAATTCTCGAGATTGTTTTTTGTTCGTTCTAAAAATGATTTCAGAGGAGCAATTAAACAAACAACTGTTCAACAGGTTCCTCAATCATCGATTGGAAACAATCAAAATTTAGTAGGCCAACAACGAACAAGTAATGATAGACCCTATGAAACAGCGCAAGGAACCTATTGGCCACCACGTATAAGAATAATAAAAAAGAAAAGAATTCATTTCTACCTGACTGTTTTCTTTTGTTGTAGCTGATTCAAACCAAGAAACGCCGGAATATTTACGTCCAAAGATCGGTAGTTCTTTTTCTTCTTTTTCTTCTTGTTTGATCTACACGTTTCTTTGTTTGTCTTTTTTTCTCAGTGAACTTTGAATCGTCATCGGCATATAATCGAGATCCACTCCGTAAATAATTAATGATTTTAATTTATATTTATGAATAACTTTATTATTCTTTTTCCTTTTGATCTTATTCAGAACGAGAAGTTTGGCGACCGAAAGCCTATCGTGATGATCCACAGGCACCGTCTCGTCAAGTTGGTACGGCTGTCTATCATGCACAATATAATTCACCAATTGGACTCTACAGTGATGATAAAGTGTTAGAAGCTTTTAAATCTCAAACAGCCGGACTCATTGATGAAATAAAAGGGTACTGAAATCGATAATAAATCAAATAGAATTTGTTTTTTTTTCTAGAAATTCACCGTCGACAAATGATCAAGCAGCGTCGGTTATTGAATCTACTCCAATTCCTCCTGCACCTCTTACATCCGAAGGCAAAATATCCCGATCATTTCGAATGCTTGAACATGATCTCGATTCAACCCAAGGAACAAATCAACTACCGAAGTCAATCTTCGATCAACGACGTCAAAAACGATAAAAAAAAAACAACAACAACAACAACAACAGCAGAAAAACTACGACATTAATTTATCTTCTTAGATTGATAATCCCTCATGTGTAAATCGTTTGTTTAGTTTAGAAATAAAACAGTGTCTTTACAATTTTTTATTTCATTCAATCACAATCATCATCATTGTCATTTGTGATTCGATTTGCCGTGCATCGAGGTGTTCCATTGGATAAATCGAGACGATAGCCACGATTACAAATACATCGACCTGATTTACAGTGAGAATTAGCATCGAAATTAAGACATTGATAATTGAGTAGACAACGAAAATACGAAGTTTTAGGACGAGGTGAAAAAGTCGATGAAGTCGACGGTGACCATGGCCACCAATTGAAATTCGTCGTCGGAAATGTACTTGTCGTTGTTAGTGAGCTCTCGGCTGAACGAGAAATTCGAATTTTATAAATAAAAAAACTCTCAACTAGATTTCTACCTTGTTCATTGAAACAATTCCAATCATCGATTGGAAATGATCCTTGTGGACAGTTACATATTTGATCTAAACATTGAGCATTCGATGTTTGACAGTCATCTTCTATCTGACATTTGCCACCTAATAAACTCTTTGCTGATGTAACAACAACAGCTATCGATTGTGGTTCTAAACAGTTTTCATCGTTTTCATAGAGCAAATCCATCAAATGAGAAAAGTATGTTATGTTACTTTCAATACAACTTTCATCATCGAATGATTGATAACCCTCGATGCACGTGCATGTGCCTTCAAAACAATACGATTGTGCAATCATCCTTTGACAGATATCATCATTAACACATGCACTGTTCAATGGCTTCGGCTTTTCTATCGAGGTCTCAATTATTGGTGAATCTAATATATACAAAAGAAGAAAAAACACAGAAAATGATCTCTTTCATCTACGTATTCTCTTAAGTTTACTTTGACCATGAATATTATAGCAAAGATATTTGCCCAATGGCACGTAACCTTCCAAACAAACGCAACTACCTCGAACACATTCGAGTTGAACAGTTGCATGTTGACAATCGGAATTCATTGTGCATAATGAACCGTAACCAGGCGGATCAGTTTTATCTTGAGTAGAAACGGAATATTCTAAATCACGAATACATCGATAGGAATCAATGGGAATATAACCAGTTGCACATTGACATTGATTATCTTGGCATATTTTGGTGCCATCGACAGGCGTACGACGACACTGATCGTTCGATTGACATGTTGAGCCTAACATTCGACCATCTAAAGTTCAAAATTCTTGATCAATCAATCCCAAATATCTCTTGTTTTTTGTTGTTTTTTTTCTATTACCAAAATGAATTTGTCGACGTCGACGTAGATTTGAAACGCATTTTGTCTCCAAACAAATCGAATTTATGTTGATCTTGAGACAATCGACATTCTTTCGACATGATGGATAGTCGAACGATTTCGAATCAACAAAAATATTTCTCAATAGAAAACAAACGAGAACGAAATTCATTGTTATGATCATCGTTTTATTTCGATAAATGAATTCGTTTTGAACACATGAAAAAAACATATTGTGAACGTGATCAGGAACAAAAGACGTGCGTCTTTCTTTGAAATCACGTTTTTTAATCAACACATTTCGTAATCAACCAGTACAATCGAGATTTTTACCGTTTCTACTCATTGTATACGTACATAACGTCAGTTCTTTTATGTTCTGATAACACAACAAAAACGCAGAAAGAAAGAATTTCAGAAATAGAAAGCTTTTTTTTTATACTCAACGACCTCAACGTTTCTTTTTCATCGTCTATATAAATTCATTCAGTTTACCTTGTCAAACTCATAAAAAAAATGGGTAAAAATCATTCAAAAAACGCTTTTAGCCAATGGGACTTAGATCGTTTCAGTAATGTTACTGGTAAATAAGATCTTTTCGAGAGAAAAACCTTTGTTTTTATATTAAAAATACATTTTCAATTCAAGGAATTCCACGAGCTACAGTCGAAAGATTATACGCTGATTTTGTTGTTCAAACCGGCAAGAATAATGAAATGGATAAGAAAGAATTTCGTCGATTATACAAAGAGTTGTATCTCAGTTCTTTGCCAGCCGGTGCGCCAACACCAGCAAGTCTGTCCGAACACGATCTCGATAAAATGTCTGATCGAGTTTTCAAAGCATTCGATCGAACTGGTACTGGCAAATTGACATTCGAAGGTAAGAAAAAAAGAAATAATGAGTAAAAATATTCAAATTTTTATTGAATAGAATTTGTCAATGCATATTTATTATTAACTCGAAGTCAAAGTGATGCAGCCAATGCAGCACGTGATCGATTGAATTACGTTCTCGATCACAATAATCCTACACCAGGCAGGAGAAAAGAAATTCGAATTTTATTCTCAACATACGGATATTATCTTTAGGTTTTATTACTCGAGAACACGGTGAAGAAGTCTTCAATAAACTCAATCGATATTACAAGTAAATTATTGCTTAAATCGAATTAAAATCGATGAAGAGACAATGTTTGCTTTTCTTTTAGTACTTCCACACAACCAGTGACTACAACCTGGGAACAACATTGGACTAAACTTGATGATGGTAGTGGCCGGTCAGTTATTTCTATATTTTTTGTAATTCAATGCGAAATTGATTCTCTTTTCGTTTAGTGTTCCACAAGAAAGATTCGTCGAATACATCACAACATCGGACGACTATAAAAATAATTTCAATCGAGCTGTTGAATAGAAACAAACACATTATTCTTGTTTATAACCATGCATATTGTGTCGTTTTACCTTGATGATAAATAAATGTATTTATTCTTATGTAATTTCTGTTTAACCAGATAGATATTGAACTAAAAGGAGTTAATTATCATGTTTTTTCTAATAGGTTCTTAGCCTTTTGAGTTCGATTAAAGGCAAAGATCGATTTTTAGTGATTAATATACGTATGTCTGTCATGTTTTCTTGTTAAGTAAACAAATCCTAATGATCATTTGTTCAGTTGTATTTGTTCGTAAGACAGCTGTTACTCTTGTTTACTAAGAGAGAGAAAGAAAGAAAGAACTCAATTGATTTGATAGTCTTACACTTTTTTCTCCTCTTGATAGAATACAGATGTTGAACATACGAAAGAGAGAGAGAGAGAGAGAGAGAGAGAGAGAGAGAGCATCGATGACATAATCCATCCTATTTAAACATGGATATTAAAGTTTATTTTCTTGAACAAGGTCAATTCCAAACAAAAGAAGAATAATAGAAAAGAAACCATCAGAAGTTCTGTACATGACCTAGGTAAAGAAGAAAAAAACGCGTCAGCAGTCACATATTCTTTGATAAGATATACAATCGAGATCGTTAAACTTGGCATCTGTCTCCTCTACCTCATTCTTTTCTTTCTTTCCGTTCATTCATTCATTCATTCATTCTCTTTTTTCTTCTTCATGTTAGATTGACCGATGAACAACACGTACATAAACATCTATATCTCTATTTAGATGGCAGCATCTCGATTGATTCGATTTTTTAGTCGTCGTAAAACGAAGACTTACTCTCGAGATTCAACATGTCCATCGATTAAAAATGGTCTCATTTGCACAGTGATTTGTCTCGATGGCGAAACACTTCATTTCGAAATCGATGTAAGCGATGAAATGATGTTTAACTTGACCTAGTTTCTTTTCTCGTATTCAGCGAAAAGCTCTTGGAAAAACACTCTACGAACATGTCAATAAACATTTCAAATTCGGAGAAATCGATTATTTTGCTTTACAATTCACTGATACTTTCAATATCAAGGTACAGATTGAAATCTTGTTTGTTTGTCAATTAACAAACTTCAATCTTCGAATTCTTAGCAATGGCTTGATCCAACTAAATCGATTAAAAAACAATGTCAAAGTACGTTGAAAGAACTATTCGAAGAAAAATCATCGATTGTTTTCGAATTTAGTTGGACCTCCGTATACATTTCGATTTCGAGTTAAATTCTACGCATCTGATCCTCAGAATCTACGCGAAGAACTAACAAGGTTTGTTATTCTTATTGTTGTATTCTCGCTCTCGAATCATATTATTTGTTTTGATTAGATATTTATTTGTTCTTCAACTTCGCGAGGACATTCGAACAGGAAAATTAGATTGTCCATCGGATATCAGTGTTGATCTAGCTGCATTATCGATTCAAGGTGAAATCTTATATTTGATTAAAGTTAAAGAACGAAAAAGAGAACACTTGATGAACTTCTTTCTTCTTTTCTAGCTGAATTAGGAGATTTTACGAAAGATGAACATTCAATCGAGACAATTTCTGATTTTCATTTTCTTCGAGATGAACAACAAACTGATAAATTCGAACAGCAAGTGCTCGATAAATGGATGACCTACAAGTAATTAATTCCAAAGAAAAAAGATTTGATTTCATTCTTCTATTGACAGAGGTTTTACTCCTGCTGACAGTGAAATTCAATATCTGAATAAAGCACGTTGGTTAGAAATGTACGGAGTTGATCTACATCATGTTCGTGGTAAAGATGGTTTAGAATATAAACTTGGTTTAACACCAACTGGTGTTCTTGTTTTTGAGAATCAAATTAAAATCGGTTTATTTGTTTGGTAAAGAAAAGAAAATGATTGATACAGAAAATGAAATTGAATTCTTTTTTTTTTGTCTTTCAAAGGTCGAAAATCATTCGATTAGATTTTCGTCGAAATAAATTAACGATCGTTGTCATTGAAGATGACGATCATAATCCGAATGTTCAACGTAATTTTCTCTTTTCATTTTGTTGTGCAAATGAAAAACATTGTAAATACGTTTGGAAATGTGCGATGGAATATCACGTTTTCTTTCGAACGAATTCATCGAACAAAATCAAACAGAATTTCAATAAATTAGGCTCGAAATTTCGATTTAGGTTGTCGACAATTGTAAATTTTATCGTGAAATCTAATGAATTGTTTCGATTTCTAGTGGCCGAACTGAATATCAAACAGCTGTGTTAGATAAAATGTTCGACAGTTCGAATCGAAATTTTCAACGAAAAGCTTCACAACGTTTTTCTCGTCGAGCATCGTATATGATTCGAAAAAAAATTCAAGAACAAGAACAACAACGTCAACAGGAAGAAGATCGTTTGAAAAAACTCAAATCTGAACAAGAAAATCGTTATTCAACTGAATCATATAAACGTTTGTCGTTACAACGAACTCTTCCGGCTGCACAACGTTTAGATAATCTCATTCAAGGCAAAACAGATGAAGTCATTGTTCCGAATAAACAACAATCAAATACCGATATCTCTTGTTTAAATGAGAAGAAAGTCAAAGGTTTATCGAAAGATTAGACCGAGATAATTTATTGACAAACTGTGTTTTGATCTCATTTAGAACTAACAAATGATTCAACCAAATCGAACAGTCGATATATTTTAGCACCATCAAACAAAGTAATTCATATTCTTTCTTTGCTTTTCGTTTTTACTAAAACTAACTTAGCAATCTTCTTTAAATTGTCCTTATGCATCGTACGATAATATTCTTAATTATTGTTTAAATCCATTGAATGAAATCTATACGAAATTTGATTTTCATTCGACAAAATTTAATGAAGAACGCTATGCGAATTATGATAATTTATCCTATCTAATTGCCGATAATATATCAGCTCGTTACAAAACACGGCAAATAGCGTCTTGTAAAGATTATTTTGCGACCAAAATAGGATTGCTTTGTAAGAGTTTGAGCATGGGATTTGTTTGTTTGCTTGCTTTATTCTATTGATCTGATTTTGATTTACTATTTCGTTTTCTTTTTCTATTTAGGAAACGTCTCGTCAATCGTTTTTAACAACTGAATTATAATTTCTTTTGATACCATATATAATTATGTGTGTGTGCGTTTGAATATGAATAGTTTGTCTGTGTGTGTATGAATAAGAAATAAAAAAAAATCATTATTATTCTATAATATGGTGATATACTTAAAACATATGTGACATTTTTTTTCTCGACGATAGGTATTCAAGTTAATTTTTTATCGATTTGATCATCATTAATAATAAGTGTCAACGCGGTACAAACATCAATCGACACCAGCTGTTCTATTGTACTTAAGAAATCATTCCTCCTCCTCCTCCTCCTTCATGTTTTGTTTTTTAACTGATAAAATAAATGTCGAGACTTCGATTTTCTTCATTCGTTCGCCATATTTCATTCCGTTCCTCTATTCTTTGAAAAACTCATCTGTGCATTAACATCTTGGAAAATGATCAATTCTAAACCGCATCCAATCAGATATTTTTCGACAGAAAGAAAGAACGAAGAAAAAAAAAGCTTTTTTTTCTCTTCTTCTTCTTCTTCTTCTTGTCGAGCGTTTTTTCTACAAGCCAAAAGGGAAAATACTCGGTTTATACAAGTAGCGACGTCAACAGACTTCACAAATATTATTTAACAAAATATTTCTTCGTTCGAATGGTGTGACCTTGAGAAAGAAATAAGCATATGTGTTTTTGTTTCAGATGACGCAAAATACAAGCACTGGTACAGCTAAAGATGCAGCTGATCAAAATTTTGATTACATGTTTAAATTACTAATCATCGGCAATTCATCTGTAGGAAAAACGTCATTTCTTTTTCGCTATGCCGACGATTCGTTTACATCCGCTTTTGTCAGTACAGTTGGCATCGATTTTAAGGTTAAAACTGTATTTCGACATGATAAACGTGTTAAATTACAAATTTGGGATACAGCCGGTCAAGAACGTTATCGAACGATAACAAGTAGAAAATTGCTTTTTTTTCCTCTCTCTCCTGTTTTATTTATATTTTCCCTTGATTTAGCTGCATATTATCGCGGTGCAATGGGTTTTATTCTAATGTACGATATTACAAACGAAGAATCATTCAATGCTGTACAAGATTGGTAAGCAAAACCTATAGACAAAAAGAGAAAGAGAGAGAGAGAGAGGAACGAAACTCGTACATCCGATGTCAAACATTTCAGGTGTACGCAAATAAAAATGTATTCATGGGATAATGCCCAAGTTGTACTAGTTGGCAATAAATGCGATCTTGAACAGGATAGAGCTATAACACAAGAACGAGGCCAACGTCTTGCCGATCAATTGGGTAAACTAAATGTTGTGTCGATTAGGATGTACAATGTTTTTAATGTTCTTCTTCTTCTTTATCTATGCTTTTTCGTCATGCTTTGTTTTCTCGTTTGCTTCAATGTTGTTTTGTATTGTTTTTCAAAGGGTTCTACAGATAAAAACGCATTCATGGGAAAAAACTCCGGTTATATTAATTGGAAATAAATGTGATATGACAAATGAGAGAGTTGTACAGACGAACGAAGGAAAAAAACTTGCCGATGATCTCGGTAAGTTTTTCTTCCTTTCATTGAATATTATTTGTTGTTTTTGTTATTTGTCTTCCGGATTAAAAAAACACATATTTATTCATGTTTTGAATATTTTTCTAGGCTTGGAATTTTTTGAAACATCAGCTAAAGAAAATATCAATGTCAAAGCGGTTTTCGAAAGGTAGCAAAATTCACTTGATATCTTGATTGAATTGTTTTTCTTTTTGCTTTTAGATTAGTCGATATTATTTTAGAAAAAATGTCGGACGCGCCAGAAGAGTCGAATACAGGTCAAGGTAATAATGCAAACTATGGCAATCCAAGTGGTTCTTACAATAAAGGCACAACACGTCTTACAGCTAATGATCAACAATCGAAACCAAACAATCAATGTCAATGCTAGAGAACGATCGAAACAATAGAAACAAAACAAAAACATATTATCGCAATAGAATTATTCCAATCGATGTTTTCCTTTTCTCGTTGTTTGTCTTGTAACACAAAAGAAAGAAAGAAGAAAAACACACAATACGTCAAGATAGTCAAAAAAAACAACAACACCTTTAGTTTTTCTTTCTTCTTTTCAATGAGATATATCATTCCGATCTCTTATTTAATTGAACATGTATATAAATCTCATGTGATTTTTCTTCTTCTTCTTTTTTAGTCATTCGATATCATCACAATCCCTTTTTTCTTTTTCTTTTTCTCTCTCGTTTGTAGTCAGATGAACGAATGTTCTTTCTGATTTTAGGCGTGCATATTGTTTCTTTCCTTTTGTTTTTTAACCAAGAAAAAAAAAGAGTATTTAAACATATATTTTAAAAAAGAAAATAAGAACTTCAAGTTTGCTTTTTACTTTTGAATGAGGATATTCTATGCTCGAATGGATAATTGTCGGTTCAATGAAGCATCAATCTCGGTCTTTTGTTTAAAAAAAAAGCGGCAACACACACACACACACGACAGTCGCGGCAATAAAACAAACAACTATGTTATGTTCTAGATAATGGATATATCTGAATTTATGAAAAATTCATTAGCAAATGTGATCTTTCGCTCGGCGGATGTGACCTATGCAAAGGAGAACAAATTCTTTCTTGGCATCGATGAAGCTGGCAGAGGACCAGTGCTTGGTGTGTTTTTGTCAGATTACAAAAATCAACTAGAAAACGAACAATCTCTTTGTCTAGGTCCAATGGTTTATTCAGCTTTCTTTTGTGATGAAAATAAATTAGATGTATTGACTGAACTCGGTTGTGCTGGTAATAAACGAACGAAAATGAATTTATGAGATATGTGGTTGTTTTTTTTTGTTTCTTCATTCAATTGAATAGATTCTAAACAATTAACTGAAGAACGTCGATCTGAAATCTTTGGTGAATATGAAAAACATAAAGATTATCTCGGATTTAACCTCAAAGTTCTTTCACCACACATGATTTCAACTTGCATGTTACGAAGGTACGAACATTCTATTTGTCATAGAAATATATTTTCTTTATTTTCATTTTCTAGAGATAAATATAACTTAAATGATATGTCTCATGGTAAATAACGTTGTTGTTTTTTTTTCTTTTCTTTCTAATAAAAAGAATATCAATTATCATCTGGCTTGCATTTAGATGCTGCTATGGAATTAATTCAATTAGTTCTCGATCGAGGTGTTAATGTCGTTCAAGTATGTGATTATTTCAGCAAAAGATTTATGTTCTGTTGTCGTTCTTATCTTCTCTTTTTCTCTCTTTCAAATAGGTTTTTGTTGATACTGTCGGTGATCCGGATAAATATGCTCAAAAGATTCGAACACGTTTTCCTAAAATCAAAGTTACTGTTTCGAAGAAAGCTGATTCACTCTATCCGATTGTTTCGGCATCGAGTATTTGTGCAAAAGTTGTTCGAGATCAAATTGTTCAATCATGGAAACTTCATGAAATCCATGATGATCAACAGACAGCAATTCAATACGGTTCAGGATATCCTGGTGGTAAAAGTGATTATTTTGTTCGATGTGTTCAATTGATTTTGATTGTAGATCCTCAAACGAAACGTTTTCTAACTGAATATGTCGACAAATTATTTGGCTTTCCGAAATTCGTTCGATTTAGTTGGTCAACAGCTTCGACAATGATCGAAAGCAAATGTCATAAAGTCTCTTGGTAAATTCAGAATTAAGAATTTTTTGTTTTTCATTGATTTTTTAATTTCCGCTCGAAAAGGGATGATGATGAAGATGAAAATACAACAACTAAAAAACGTAAATCTGAAGTTATCGAAAATACAACAACAACAACAACGACCAAGACCATCTTCAGTTATTTTGCTCAAAAAAATACAGCAAAAAACGAACGACATATATCTGGTAGTCATTTTTTTCGTTCAGCTCATCTCAAACCTGTCTTATTGTCCATGTAATCGACGAGCAAATGTC
>ERZ778020.2404-NODE-2404-length-13674-cov-4.171525_pt1 | contig 13674 bp, 17 predicted proteins | sample MGYA00375750_ERZ778020 | MGnify/ENA primary metagenome ERZ778020 (study PRJEB29350, sample SAMN05389818) | bioreactor metagenome | isolation source: Ammonium sulfate bioreactor | place: South Africa: University of Cape Town | collected 2014-03-17 ...
GATTGGTGTTTGAATTTGTTTTTGTAGAATTGTCCATAATTCTGACGAAAGAAATGGAATAACTGGTCCTATCATAACTAACAAATCGCAAAGTGAATGCAAATATTCATTCGATTGTTGTTTAACATCATTGGGAATTTTCTAGACACAAAAATTCATCGATGAAATCTTTGCTGAACAAAAGAAGAAAAATATTTCTACTCGAAGATAACGTGTCAATTTTTGTAATTCAATAATTGCTGATGCCATACTGAAAAAACTATCGATATAGAATGTCACCGTATAGATCGTATTCAATCGTTGTTCACGTAGATCCTTTTCGATCTGTTGAAAATCTTCTTTGCTGCTTGTTGTTGAAGATGTTTTTCGAGGTTCAGCTAAATCCACGTAAAGATTTATGAATAATTTAAACCAATTTTGTAAACCATCAGCTATGCCATCTTCCACTAAAACACAAAATTCGAAAGAATTTTCTATTTCAAAACATTTCAAAGAGTATTACAAGTAAAATTTCTCAATGATCTCGGATGAACAAAATTCAACATTAATATTCGAGTAAAATCAACTCCGTATTGATTAATAATATCTTCGGGATCGACACCGTTATATTTCGATTTACTCATTTTTTCCCAATCGATTTCTAATCGTTCTTTTGTTTCGCTATGAACAATCGTTTTCTTGTCAATGATTGATACTTTATCTTTTGTCACGTATTGACCGTTTGCTGTTTTGTAGGTTTTACCTTGTACCATTCCGATCGGTATAAATCGTTTAAATGGTTCAGTAGCATTGCAAAGACCTTTCGAATGCATATAATGTTGAATAAATCGAGCAACGAATAGATGCGTTAGAGCTAAATTCAATCGAGAGATATTTTATTTAATTAAACGAAAAAAAAAACACTAAGTACCATGTTCAAGTCCTCCAATATATAAATCGACTGGCATGTATTTATTTGCTAGAGCTGGTTCGAATGGTTTGCTCGTATTTTCATTATCTAAATAACGTAGAAAATACCAAGATGAATCAACGAATGTATCCATTGTGTCGGTTTCTCGTTGAGCATCTTGATTTCCACATCTTGAAAAATGAAAAATAAACACAAAAGCTAGAATATCATGTCGAATAACTACTTTGGACATGAAGTTTTAGTCCAATCATGAGCACTAGCTAATGGTGAAATGCCTTTTTTCGATGAAGTTCGAATATTTTCAAGTGAAGGTAAACGCACAGGTAGATCCGATTCCGGAACTGGTACAGTCTGAAAAAATGAATTCAATTCATTTATTTTCAAATAGATCAACAACGAACACCACAATTTGAACAATGAATGATTGGTATCGGTGTTCCCCAATATCGTTGCCGTGAAATACACCAATCATTCAATTTACCAGATGTTCGGTAGCCTCCTAGTTGCCGCGAACGAAGTTCAGACAATAGATCTTCGACATTTTTTCCTTGCCAATCAGTCGAGAACTCAATTGATGTTGAAACCTTATGTTTCTTAGCAAATTCTGCATCGAATTCATTCGATCGAGGCGTACCAATTTGAACAGACAACATCGATACATTTGCTCGTATTTTTGGTCCGTAATCAGCTTCATCATTAATATAAATCGGTAATAAACTTTGTGTTAATGGATGAATGGCATGAATTCGTAAACGTTTGCCATCGGTTTCTGTTTTCTGAAATACAAATTAATCAATTTCCTATTGGATTTTCATTCGTTCTGCTCACTTCAATTAAATCTTCTCGAGCTAATTTATGATTACTTCGAATGTAGAGATGTGTAATATCTAATAAATCTTCGGGTTTTACGGTAAATGTTTCAATAAAATCGAATTCATTCGTTGACTTCTATGAATATGCAAATGAACAAAAAAAGCAAACGATCTTTATTATTAATTTCATTTGACTTTCTAATTTCATTAGATATACCGAGAGTTGAAATAGCAGATTGACTCCATTGCAATCTCCCATCCACATACGTTGAATATTGATTAATGTTTGCCAATCATCTTTGTCTAATGTGTCAAGACTATCGAAGAGAGACTAGGAAAGAATAAAATAAATCGACATCAAAATTATATTTCGACGGAAAATCAAACAAAACAAAACAAAAAAGATAGAATCAATCACAAAACAAACGAAAAACTAAGAATGACGACGACGAAGAAGAAGAAGACTAGAACTCGGATTTATTTAATCGATAACAACGTTTTAATTCTTCGAGTGTATAGAAAAATGTACTCATTGATGGGAATGGTTTACAATCGTATTTAAACGGCACGGGATATTCATTTAATAACATTCGAATAAGAATTTGTTGATGTCGATAGACACGATTTTTTCCATGATTGATATGTCGATAAATTTCCCATTGAATATTTGCACTCATTGGTGAAATAAATTCGCCACGCCACGCATTGTTTTCGTATGTAAAAGTTTCATGAAACGGCGTAGATTTATCACTTAGAATCGGAATTTGTAGGAGTGCCGCAAATGGAATGATAGTTTCGGCATGGCCAAATCGTGCTCGAATCATATGTGAACGTTCATTTTGCGAGCATTTTTCTGTATGATTAAAAAAATCATCGAGAAGAATCTGTGCTATATCGTATGAAATCGTTCGATTAGAAAAGCCAGGACCTTTTTCATAGTATTCCTATGAAAAAAGAAGCAAAACATAAATGTAAATCATCATTATCATCGAAATGAAAATCGATTGTTTTTACTTTTGCATCGAGAAGATACGCAAACCATGCTGATTCAGCTGGTGTAAAATATTTTTCCAATAAATCACCGGCACCTTCTTCACGTAGATTCGAACCGATTAAATACAAACCATGTAGCATTCGTACGGCATCAATTTCGTTCTTAATTGTTTTATTCGATTCCGTGTGATGAATAAAATAATACTGTTGAGCTAGTCGGTCGACAAATGCTGGCTTAAAGATTTTCTCGAGAACACTTCGTGCCATATACTTCGAATACGAATGTGATTCAATGGAACGAAGTTTAAATTTTAAATTGTCGTCTCTTTTGACATAATTTTGATAGGTAGCATTTTCATGAAATGCAAGTAGAGCAGGATTGGGTGGTTGATAATCAATTAATGATGATAGACCTTGTGGTAAACCTCTGACAAATGAATGTAGACTAGTTTGAGTTCGAGATTTTCCACTGCTGACAACTTGAATACGATTTGATGTGTTGTTTAAACAGATTTTTGCAAATAATGGTAACAATCGTTCAGTTAATCGATGTGCAAGACCTCGTTGTTCGATTTTGCCCAATTCAGATAATTCTCCACGTCTATTTTGATAACAAAATAAAAAGAAGAGAGTCAAACATTAGTTTTGATTGTTCTTTTTCAATAAACAAACCCGATTCGATCATTAATCGAAATGAAATATTGCAAATCTTTACCAAATTGATAACCAAATTCAGTCAATTCATCTTCTTTTTCAGCTTTTTGCCATAGTGCTAATGTTAATTCATCATACTTTCGTCCTTCCAATGCACGACAACCATGTCGAGCAACAATTTGTGTACATACAATTTCAAAACCAAGAGGTGCCAACGGTAGGTCAAACGTTTTCGACGGTGATTTATAGGGAGTTTTTGTTGAATAGTAAGCTCTACTTTGACAATAAGCTGTATGAAGTACAAGTACAATGACAGACAGAATCAGACAAGAAATAACTGTCATTTTTGCTCGATTAAAAATGAAAAGAAACAAATAATAAATAGATGCATAGATACACGTAGTAGATAGAAGAAGAAAAAAAAGAGGGCAGAATAATTGTCTGTTCTGTTGACGAACATTGACGTAAATGAGAAGAAATATACAAGTGGGTGGAATGTAAAACGCATTGCATCGGATCTTATTTTTAAGTAAATAGTAATTCATCGTTTGCACGACTCACTTGTCAAATATTCAATTTTACGCGATTTTTTATTAATGAAGAAAATATTTTCTATTTATTCGATCTTCTTTCTTTTGTTTTTCTTACTTGTGTAAATGCCCTTGTACGAATAAACCATTGCTTCAAATATTTCTTTTCAACAATTGCACCCGAACGCCATGAACGACCCGATTCATCGATTTGTTCATCGGCTAAAACAGTTTGATCAACAGGATCCCAGTTCACTGCTGCCTGAAGAAATGCACTTAAAAAAAAAACATTTTCTTGTAACAAAAAAGTCAAACTTTTTTTTGATAAACTAGTCCATCGCGATAGAGCATAAGAAAGATATGTTGCGTCCATCGATAATAATTCGGATCACACGTTGATAATTCCTAAGTCGAAACATTGATCGTTTGCAATTTGTTGGGAAAAAAATCGAACGAACTCGTTTCCAATTGAAACTACAGCCAAGTTGCTTGATCTGTTGTTTCATATAAGCAATATTTCTTGTCAAAGACAAAATATTTCGAAATAGATTTCTTCTGAAGAAAACCAAATCAGTTACTTTTGCGTCCATTGATCGGGCTCTTCAGACCGTTCGAAAGCGGCATTTTCAGCTGGCAAACCAAATGCATCCCAACCGATACAATGCAAAACCTATTCAATCTCGTCGAAAATAAATTCACTCGGAAGTTTCGTTCAATTCTACTTCATAGCCTCGTAGACGATAATATCGTGCTAATGTATCGCTCAATGTATAAACTCGAACATGACCCATATGTAAACGACCAGACGGATACGGAAACATCGGTAGAACGTACATTTTTTGTTTGTTTGCATTCTCCTGAGAGAGAAATCATTTTTTTAAATTATCATATTGCAAAGAATAAATATTCTCACGGATTCTAGTTGATATTTTTCATGTTCAACAGCTAGTTTAGGTATCCAATGTCGTTCGATATCTTTTGTTCTTTCAATCGGCGAAGTTTTCGGCTAGAAGCAAATTAAAGTCAAATCTCGGTTGGCTTTTTGTTTCATCATTTTTCGGCAATTACCCATTTGCCGGTTAAACTATAAAGTGTCCGTTGAAATTGCAAATATCGCATGACAATCTTTTTCTTTCTTCTATTTCAATCTACAACATGCGTGACGATTTAAAATTAATCGCAAACCTCCGCCACAGATTTAGATTTATTCAAAAAAAAGAAGAAAGAAACCGAGATTCATTAAAATAGAACATAAATTATATCAACACCGGTGCGCACTGACATTGTCGATATTAATTAATGTATCTTTTACAGAGATAGTTCTGTTTATCTTCATGTTTGTAGCCAAATTGTTGATAGAAGCTTACTAATGGATCTCGACATTCGAGTGAAATTTTATAACATTGACAATAATCACGTCCGAATGCAGTGAGAATTTCGAGAAGAATTTTACCTAATTGTTGTCCACGACATCGACTATCGACGACAACATCTTCAATTCGACCACGTACAGCTAATTGACGAATAAATTTCTTTTCGACAATTAATGTCGCTGAACCGACAATTTGTCGATTATTATTAAGATCTTCAATAACAATTATAAAATATGTATTTAAACATTGTTTCATTTCATTGAAACGCTTTTGAAATTCGTCGTTTTCAATTGTTCCACATTCGGTTAATTGTCGAAGTAAATCGATATATTCATAATTATAATCTGAGATTTTCAATGGACGAATGAGAAATCTTTCGTTGTAAAGATTCTTAACTAATTTTGAATTTTCTAATGCATATTTATCGAATGTTGATTGAAGAAGATCAGGATCGAATAAATAATCATCATGAGAATCGCCGTTCGATTGCACATGAAAACCATTTTGTTGTTCGGTCATTTTTGTTTTCTTTTTCAAACAAACGAGGAAATAAAACGAAAAGTTAAAAAAACACGTTTAAACTACGTTTCCGATAAAACAGCAAATGATCTTTAAGACGTCAGATGTCAGCATATTACTAATAACTATTTATTCATTTTTCTTTTATCTGTACAAGCTTTCGGATGTTTCATCATCAAATTATTTTCTCGTGCAAACGATTCACCTTTTACTAGATGTCGAAATTGTTCATGTTGTTCTCTCCAAGCTAATTTCGAATTCGCTAATTTATTGTTTGTTGATAATGGAAATTTGATTTCATAGTCAAGACCTTTCCAACGATGCAATTGACTATTGTAATGATATTGAGATGATGATGATTTCTGTTGGCAGGCTCGTTGATGTTCAGTTAAACGAGTATCGAGAAAATGTCGATGACAAATTGAACATTTTGTAAGAGCTTGCGTTTGGTTATCTGAAAAAAGAAAGAGAAACAAGATGCAAACATTGTTTATCAGTCAATATTTAACTAAACCGTTCTCAAGAACTTATGATAACGTATGAAGGTCATTAGAATGGCTTAAATTTTGTTCGAATAAAAACAACATCTTATCGTTTCAAAACAAACCTTCGTCTCTTTCATGAGTTCGCGGTCGTTTTCTTAATTTTGACGTTTTCATTCGATTTTTATAAAGGCAAACAAAAAATAAAAATATATTTACACATAATTTTCGAAGAAGAAAAAAAAGTTCCTTGACAACATAGTTCTAATCATAAGTCTTTGTCTTGTACGAATTTATTTCCTTGACTACCTTTACCATCATAGTCACGTTGTTTCTTTCGCATTTGTATTCGATGTTTTGAATCGTCGATAGTCGTTGGCAATGGTGTATAGAATTCTTTTTTCTCTTTTTTCTTGTCATTTGTGTCTGATTGTATTTGTTTGGTTTCGGCAATTGAATATAAAATATCACCTAATTGCGTGGCAACTTGTCGTTCATTTGGACTAATTTCACTTGCATCAAGAAATTTCAATGTTGAAATACGAAATATTAATAAATGTCTATAGCGTTTATATTCTTCTTCGACACGATTCTGTGCGTAAATACTTGTATCTTGAGTCGATGATGATGTACTTGTTGTTGGTATGATTTGATAGGGACATGCTTCATTGCCTAACAATGATAGATATTCGAGTATAGGAAAAGCCGAATGTAATTGATCGACTAATTTGTAAACATCTTGAAGACGATTTTTGTTTAACATTAAAGTTTTTAATTTGGGTAATTTCGGAAATATTGTATGCATATCATCGAGATCATTCTCATCGAGAATTAATTCATCCAAATCAGGAAAATGTTTTAAAAATTCAAGTGAACGAAAACGATTTTTACTTAGATCCAATATCTAAACAAATCGATTAGAATTCTATTTTTTCATTTGAATTCGCAATCAATACTTTAGTTTTGTCTGCATATGCATCGACAATACCCTGTGGAATCTCACTATATTGTGTTCCTACGCATGTCAATCTATTGGTTTCTTCGTCATAAATAAACTCTTCCTCTTCATCCATTGGATTTACAGTCGATTGTATAGGTACATTGGCTAATTCCGCTTCGGCTATTTCATCAGCAAGACTCGGTGCTTGAAAATTAGTTTCTGTCTCTTGAATTTCAGTATCCCATTCGTCCGCCATGATATCGTCGTTGATACTACCTGAAGATGTTGATGCTTTGTCCGCCTCGTTTGGATATACGTCGAAATGATGATGAAGTAAGAAAAAACAAGAAAATGAATGCATATAAATGATAAGTTATCTTTCGAAGAGAAAAATGAGAGATTTGCATAAGTTATTCATTTGAAATTCATTTTCAAACCTTTTATATACTCTCCGTGAGAAAAGAACACAACTTGATGTAATTAATAAATAAACAAATAAAAAGAACAACGCATAAGTCCACTTTTTTTTTGAACTCTGTGCAAGTCAAATGATTAACCAGTAAAAAATAATTTACTCTGACAATATCATGATGTAATCACGAACGTTTTTTTTTCTACAGTAATTTGTTTTTTTTTCTTCTAATGAAAGTGCAATGACAAAATTTTCATCTTATCTAATGTACTTTTTCGAAAAAACATGATTATTTTTTATTGTTTCACGAAAGAATTTAGTCGACATATTTATCTAATGTTCGATAGTTTATAATTAAAAGCATTTATTTTAATCAAATATTGCGATAGACTTTCGTAAATGATTTGTTATTTTTGTTTTCTTTTTTTTGTTAGTAAAGTAGAAACAGAGAAGAAAAAAAATGAACAACTTCGTAGAGAATTCTGATAGTCTTCAATCATAAAATTATCGATACATTCGTATATTCTTTGACAAGAGAAAAAAAACAAGACAACACAAAGAAGAGGCATTTAATTGAAATCTATGTGGATATAAATAAAAAAAATACACCAATTTCATTATCTGTCAATATTTTCTTCAGTAGCATCGATGATTTGAGATTGTTGAGCGTCTTCTTCTTGGTCATCTAAGGTCGCATTTGTAGCTACTAAACAACATATATTTACAAAGTTTCCAAGTACATCATCTCAAGTAGACATTCACCTGAATTTGTTTGTTGTTTTTTTGAATGTCGATGTGTACGATGGTCACGTTTTCGTTTGGTTGATAATGTTGTTTGTGTTGTCACTGGTTGATCATCATCATCATCATCTTCGGACAAAACAATTAATGTTGGAGAAGACAGTCTTTCACGTGTTGTTGTTGTTGTTGTTGTTGATTCGACATATTCGACGATTTCACATTCGGGTGATGATTGTCGATCGGATTCCGATGTCGATTGAGAAGACGAACTGTTATCAATCTAAAAACAAAAACAAAATATTAAATAAAATGAATATTTCACAAAAAAAAAGAGAAAAACATACTATGTTAATAGATGTATCAGATGTTTCGTCGAGTATAATCGGCGTATGTTCATCTCCATCATCATGTTCTAATGTAATAGATACTGGCGGTACGATCGTTGTTGGATTCGTCATTGTTGGATATTGAGCATGTCGATCGAAGCCATGTAAATCATATGGACAACGTGCAAATGTGTAGAATTCATGGAGAAAATGTTTTGTATATCGTCGAAGATATTCATGTAATTTTCGTACGAGAAAAGTCGAACGTATCTCATGAATTTGTATTGTTGTGAGAATTTCTTGTATAATATGTTCAATTGTTCGTTCATCATTCCATAATAATGCTAATAATTCTCGAGCTAAGAATGGTACAAGTCGATGTAGACAAGCTGGATTCGATGCGTACCATGATGGCGAACATTCTCGTACAGTTAATGTATCACGATTATGTCCGATCAATGGACTTTGAACGAATAAACGATTTAAATAGATATATTTACGAAATGCAACTGTTTGCCGAGTTGCTTGAGAATAGATTGTCGATTGACGTAGATCTGAAGTTGTTTGATGTAAATAACGATGAAGTAAACGACGAATACTATCGAGAGGAATTATATTTGACCAAGATTGATTCGTACGAACTAAAGTAGTCGTTCGTGAAGAATTTCTAAAACAAAAAAACGAAACAAATAAATATCGTTTTGTAAATCAAGAATAAAATCTTGACATACGTTGGCCGTCGAACAAGTGCTTGAATCGTGTTTAACCATTCGATATAGACCATTTGTCGAAAAATATCATTGGAATGATCTGATCGTCGATTATGTTGATCAACCCAATTGAGAACTTCAGTGATATTATTGAATGTTCGTGTAGATGGATGAGTCGTTGCTTGTACACGAACTTCTTCGACAATATCACCTGAATAACGTTCGTGTGTTATTAATTGAAATGGTTGTTTGCATAATGGACATATGGCACGAACTTTTGACCATTCAAGTATGCAAGCATAACAAAATGTATGCGAACATGAGTCAATTCGAGCTATAACATCAGTTTGTTTGTTATTTAAACATACAGCACATTTGTCAGGTGTTGGTGGACGAACAGAAACACGAGCTAATAGAGTTTCTTGATCTAAATCAGTTGTCGTTTTCGATATTTGATCAGTCAATATAGTTTGTTCTTCCATATTGATTAAAAAAATGAATCTATCTGAAAGATTGTGAGTATAAGAAGACAAATGACGAAAGAACTTTATTTTGCAAGTACAGACGCACAATGAGTCAAGCAGTTACCAAAAGAAATAAATAAATAGATGAATGAAAGATTGTAAACGCAAGTTTCCTTTCAAAAAAGAATAGGCCACTCTGAGTGAGCCACATTCTACGTGTTTTAATAGTGATTCTAGCGCTATGAATGTGCGTCATTAGAAATCAAATAAGAAAGGCAAAAAAAAATACAGACAGACACATATCGATCGATTAGATGTCGTTAACTGCTGAGCAACAACGAAAGATTGTAGTCTAGGATATATTCATTTATTTAATCGATTAAATGAGTATAATCTTATGTATGTTAGAGAGAAATGTTTTTTGTTGTTGTTGTTATCGTTCGTTTATTTGCCATTTCGATCATCAAGCCAATTGCTACCTGAACTAGCACCGACACAATGTCCTGATGTTTGATGACAATGAAGACCACTACAACATGAACTAGAGAAAAGTCCCGTACAAGATTTACCAAGTTTAGCACAGCCGAATAATCTGTAAAATGCAAAATACATGAATGAAAATTCACAGTGAATTAAATATTTAAAAACAAAACCTTTTCTGATTTAAAACAAGTTCTTCCCAGTCATATGTTCGAGCATTAACACAATTCAAAATGAATATTAACGCAAAGAAATAGACGATAACACGAGTATTCAACATGATTTCTGCTTCGAAAAATATGAAAAAAATGTAATCGATCGAGGCGTTTTATGTATATATATGTAAGGTAAATGAAAGAAATTCTATTGACAGAACAGTCCCATGCAAAAATATATTGGTTTTAAACGCAAAAAAGACTGTATACATATTATGTGCATACAAATATCCGACAGGAGAAAAAAATACGAAAAAAACCTTTCGTTCGTTTCTGTGGGTTGTATCAATGAGCCAATAATCTGATTCTCTCTGACATATTTGAGTAACTATGGCATACAGCTAAACGGTAAAACAAGAGTAATCTTTTTTCATTCACAAAAAAAATAATAAAACGTGGAGAAACTTTTTTGCTTGTTCTTCAATGAAAACATGTATTTCACGCAAAATACAACAACGAGAGGAAAAAAACCTGTTACTATAGAGAATGCCAATGTTTATGACTTTATTAAGAAAGGAAGAATTTTATAACACAATTCATAGTTAAATTCACAACTTAAAATACCATCTGGTATGGAGAATGATGAATCTAGTGTTATTCTACAACCACAAATAAGTAATCTATCTGAAAGCAGAAACGTAGAACCGGTTTTGCCGTTAACTTTAACAACGAATCAAAACAGAAAAAATAATGATGACGATCAATTATTCGAGAAATATAAATATTTTCTTGAAACAGTCGAATCGACAACTAGTGAACAAAAAATGAAACAACAATTACAACAATCAATAGATCTTTGGAATGAACTATTGCAAATGATGAATACCGTAAATAAGGAAAACATGCGTTCATTTCAATATTATTCAGCTTCATTTTTTAAACTATATTATAATGCTCAAGAAATGAAATTATTTACTAAAGATCATGAATATTCACGGCAAATATTCTTTCGTTATTTCGATTTACTTAACACACAAGAATGTCAACAAGTTTTACTATCATCACCACCATTAGTCTCGTCTGATGCAATACGCCAAGCAAATATTTTATTATTTGTTACTATACTATCATCATTGTGCGGACATATAATCTTCACTGAAAGTGATATCACTGAGAAATATGATGATTTATTAAATGCTTTGCGTATTTATGTTGAACAAAAATTCCAAAGTTCATCAGTGAATAAAGCAGAAAAAGATACATGTGAAAAAAGTTTATCATTCATATGGAATTTTAGTGATCGAACAGTAACTGTACCATCGTTATTACGTGCTGGATTTGGTAAAAGTGTGATTGAATGGTTGAATTATTCAAATTTAACAAGTCGACAACGTCGACCATTGATTAGCATTGTGCATAATTTATCAAGACACGATCTCGGTGCTGATGAACTTAATAAATATGCAGCTATTGAAACAATAAAACGAATTCAACAATTGGATGATATCAAACAACCGAAAGTATCGTTAATTACTACAATGATATTAGCTTTACTATCAACTTCTGAACAAATCAAAGCTGATCCAACGGGTGCCGAAAAAGCACTCGATGAACTTCTTCAAGTGATTATAAATGCATCAACAAATGAACAATTCAAATGCCAGGCTTTTCACATTTCTGAACCTTTAGCTGTACTCGTTAAACTCTTTGTTGATGATGCTACTTTTGATTATATTATGAACAAAGCACAAACAAACCCACCATCAAACTCGACGTCAACTATTAAATTATTTTCCGATTTACTTGTTCGTTTTTATGATCTTCAGAAAGAGGATCATCATTTCAATAGATTTACTTTCATTGCTCTATTTAATATTCTTTGGAGTATTTCATTTCATGAACAATATCAAGCCATACTTCGACAAAATACACAATTAATTCAAACGATTGAAAAAATTGCTCGAAATAATGATACAATCGTCACTGAACAATATGTACCTCGATCAATGCAAAGTATTAAAAAATCAGCTGATGGTATTCTGTTTAATTTAACTATTGAATTACCATCAGTGATACCGGTATCTGCAGCTGCATCGGAACCAATTAAAAAACAAAAACCACTTGTTATGATAAGTTATTGTCATGCTAATAATGCATTTTGTGATCAAATTCTGAGTTTACTTGATGAAAAAAGCGATTCATTTGACATATGGGTGGATAAACGTTTTTGTCAAACAAGTGATGATGTTTGGGCATTGATTGCAAAAGGTATTAAAGAAGCACAATTGATTATTTCTATTGTTTCGAAAGAATATATGGAAAGTAAAGCTTGCCGGCAAGAAGTTATTTATGCTAAAGATCGATTAAATAAACGTTTTCTACCTGTCTATCTCGAAAAGCCCGATGTTCAAGATTGGCTTGGTAAAATCATTGACAGAAACAAATTCTATCTTTATTTGATTTTTTCTCTGTTATAGACATTCGTTTGGCTGAATTTAAATACGTACGTTTTCAAAATACACATTTGAGCTTGGATACAAACAAATCACAAGAATTTCTGTCAACAGTCATTGCATCATTATCATCCAAAACGACTATTCAAACGAATACAAATCCGCAACAACATACGATACCACCTTCGAATGAACAAAATTCGACTAAGAATTTGACTTGTTCGAGACCAGTGGATTCAGTTGATCGTGCTACAGATAGATCTGTTTTGAAATGGACTCGAGATGATATTCGTCGTTGGTTTCAGGAGAATGATATTGCTCCTGAAATATGTGATTTGTATCAATTTAAAACCGGAGCTCAAATGATTACATATGCTGAATTTTTACAGAATGATATGCAAAAGCAATATGAACGTTATGCTGTTCGGTACTCTCAACAAAATCCAGGCAAAGAATTGTCTGAACATGAATTTGCACTGTTTGTTGGTGCTTTAAAGCAATTGATAAGTAAGATTTATATTTCTCAACATTGTAAATCATTGATATAAATATCTTGCACGTTTCTAGATGATTCTGGTTTGCAGCAACCTTCAATTAAAAAAATTGTAACCGATGATTCTCAGCGTAGTTCAACGTGCATACTGTTGTGAACTAGCGACCTAACATCAGAAAACTATGCGAAACTAAATCGAATTTTAATATTATGAGAGTTTTTCACTG
>ERZ778020.2414-NODE-2414-length-13614-cov-4.131499_pt1 | contig 13614 bp, 18 predicted proteins | sample MGYA00375750_ERZ778020 | MGnify/ENA primary metagenome ERZ778020 (study PRJEB29350, sample SAMN05389818) | bioreactor metagenome | isolation source: Ammonium sulfate bioreactor | place: South Africa: University of Cape Town | collected 2014-03-17 ...
ATACTACTCATAAAACGTTGGTAACAATCGTCTTTTTGTGTTGTTTTTTTTGTTGTATTCGAAGTTATAATAAAAATCGAAGAAGAATAGGTAAGCAATATGAAAAACAAAGATCAATAGGGGTTACGGCTCTCTTTTTCTTCTTTTTTTTTTTCTCTTCGTTTTTTTGTTTCAGTAATAAAGGCTAGAAAAGAAATAACCGAACGGCAACGATCGGAAACAAATGAGAGTTCATCTCAAGAGACTAAAAGAAGCAAGCACATTTTTTATTCTTTACCATCATCATCCATCGTCATATTCGCGTTTGTGTGCTCCGATCACACGTTATGTTCTCGACATCGTCGTTTTTTTTTATTAGATAAGTGACATGCGAACATACATAGTTTTCTAGTGACTTCGATCGAGGTTAGTTAGATTTTCATTGAACTTTAGTCCGATACGAATAAATTTGCACATTTCGTTTTTTTTTCATTGAAATAGAATGCGTGTATAATGTTGACAGTTGATTATTTTAGGACCTCCCTGTGTGTAAATCAAGAATCCGGTTCAATGCAGGAAATGCCTTCTGTCTAATTCGATCACCGGCACAAATCAGCAAACGAATGCAGCTGATGACACACGCGCACACACATACGCATACGCACATATATATACTTCTCGTGTATGCTTGCGACCTCGAGCTACAATTAAAACTCGTTCTTTCCTTTTTCTTTTCTCTCTATACATGCGTATTCTCTTCATTCGACAAGGTTGAACTCTTCTCTTGTATAGTTGAGCAGTATAGCCAAAAAAAAGAATTCTTCTTTGTGTCCTCTGTCTAGCAAACACACTCAAATATACATGAATTGATCGAGTTGATTGATAATATACTTTCTTCACAAGTGAGTAAATGTACATACTGTATTTTTGTTTTATTTTAATCAATGAATGTTTGTATGTCAACTGGGATGCAAAAATATCGATGAGTCTTCAACACCTCGTTAATCTTTGTCACAAATCGATATTCTTCTTTTGGACGGAGGTTTGACGAGGAATTGAGGCTCATCAATGCGATACAAATTTACATTTATTCATTTATTTTAATAAAAACTAAATGATCTTATGGAAATAAAACTTTGTCTGATAAAAACTACGAATATGTCGATTGTTTCTACCAAAAAAAAAACGAATGAGAAAACAAATATTTATGAAAATCACACTTGAAGAAAAAAAGAGAGAGCAAATCTTATGTTCGATTACGTATTGAACCATAAACATTTTGTTCGTCATTCTAAATAGAAATAATAGGTAAAGTTGTATATGAGAAGATGATATAAGTTTGTTCTACATCTTGATAGGATGAATGCATTGTTTTTGATTGTTGAGTTTCTCTTAAACGTGAATTATCGTTTCTTAAATCGGTGATTCGACTTTGTAAATGTCGAATAAGTGAATCTTGATTGATTTCATCGTTGGATTTCGGTGGTAAGGATTCGAATTTGACTTTTTTCGGTGGTTCAATATGATACGAATTCGATCGTTCGTCATAATTCGAACTGTTCAATGTAATTCGTTGTTTAGTTAATCTAAAGTAAGCAAATCGAACGATTTCTTTTCTTCGAAATCAACACAAAATCCAAACCTATCAAGTTCAGTTGCGATATGATCTTCTAATTTTTGTACAAGATTGTCGATAGTTTCATTTTGTTGTGATGATAATTGAAGTGACGTATTATCTTTTCGATGTCGACCATGTGAACTTTTCGAATTCGTTGGCATCGGACGGATTTCATCGAAAGTTCGAGTCGAATATTCTGTTGGCGGAAGTTTCGAAGATTTTTTCAGATGTTTACTTTTCGTTTCGATTTGTACGCGTTGTTCGAGAATATAATTTCGAACATCTTCAACTGTATCTTGTAGAATTTTCTAGATCAATCTCATTGAAATATGAATTTATCAAAAAAAACAAATTTCATTTACTAAAACACTTCGCGTTGGTATTCGTTCGAGAATCGATTCTCGATCATAGGTAAACGATGAAATATGTGGAATAGTCGCAAAGATATGCGACGGACTATCCATGGCCATGTGCAGTTTCTTAACGGCATCGTTAATTGCTTTGACACAATTTTTCTCGGAATTTTCCAGACTGGAAAATAATTCATGTTGTCGATGAGTCGTATTTGCATGTTCAGTTGACACTTGATCTAATGTATCTTCTAATTCTCTAACACGCTGTTGAATTCGATTGAATTCGTTGTCTTTTTCCTATCGAAATATTTATTTAAACAAAATGTGAACAAATAGTTTTCTTTCTTTGTTCTCAAGAGTTGATTTTAGTATCGAAATCAAGGTTATGAAAATGTTCGATCTAGTCATCGTTACATACTAATTGAAATTGGTTACGAAGACGAGCTATTTCATCTTGAAATTCTTTTCGACATTGTTCTTTTGTTCCATAAACAGCATTAATACGTTCACGTCCGCTTTCCTTTAACATTAATTTCGCTTCACTCGATTGCTACAAAGTCAGAGAGGATATGTTTTTTTTCTTTTTTGTTTTGTTTTTAATGTCAAACCATTTGTGCTTCGTAGAGTTTCTGTTCTAAACGTTGACAACGTTCACGTTCAAGATCGAATTGATGTTGAAGATCTTTCAATACGAGAGTTTTTTCTTCTTCGAATTTCGCTCGTTCACCGGCAATGAGAAGTTCTTTATGTTCATTCCAAACTTTTCGTTCACGTTCCATGCGATCTTCCATCTTGAAAATGTAATCATTGAAATCAAGTTTGGTCATTCGTAAAAAAGAAAAATTTTTCAAACTTGAAGTAGAGCATTTTTATGTGACGATGCAAGAGCAATAAGTTCGTTATCTTTTTGAAAAACTAAAGCTTTCAATTTGGCTATTTCACGATCTTTCGTCTAGAACGAAAATGAAAACGAAATTTCTTTGACAAAGTCAAACAAAACGGAATTCTTACAACTATATTCCAATTGGAATTAGTACTTGAACGTTGAGAAGTATTTCGAATAAACTTACAAATAAAAAAGAAAATATTTGTATTTTGAAGAGACAGAAAGAGAGAACAAAGAATTGTGTCTATCTACCGATTGATCAATCGATGAACGTGAAAGATCATGTTGATGTTGACTTGTATCAATAAAATCATTTTTTAACGAGTCAATCGAATCATTTTTACGTTTGATTTCATTTTCTAAGGCTCGATATTTTTCTTCGAATGTTGGCCGTATTTGATGATACTGATAATGTCTCGAACGTCGATCACTCATATTTGTTTCGTTGTTCAATTGATTTCATCAACAAAGAAGAATAAAAAAATGAAAGTGATCAATTTAATGATGAGTGTTCGTCAGTCAAATATTTGCAAGTCTGCTGTTGTCAACATTGCAACCGCAATACATTCGCCTATATCCTCTCTCGTTTCTCTTTCTCTTGTTCTCTCTTGCTCTCTTTCGTCTTTTGTTCGCATCAAAGCAACGTTTTTTTTTTGAAAGTACTCCACCAACAATACAATCATTTCTATTGCATTTTGTAATCAAATAGACTCATACTTCGAGAGACTCACAAAAAAGAAATTCGAAACAAACAAATGCAATTCCTATTCCATTGGATCTCTTGATCCAGTTGTTGTTTATTATGAGTTGTTGTTGTTGTTGTTGTTGAGAACACATGCGAAACAAAAAGAAAAAGGAGAGTAGAAGAAGAAGAAGAAAAAAAACGATACAGATTAGAATTATCGGACGCATATATATAAGGAATCTACACATAGAATAAAAAACAATTGGAATTGATCACCGTCAAAAAAAAATAAAACAAACAAACAAACAAACAAAAAAGATCTCGGTTTTGTTTCTCATCTATTATTTGAATGTTACTCGTTGACCAAGCGTCGGTACGGATGCATCTGAAAATGCTCGTCCACGTCCTTCATCTACATCGTCGATACTCGTTCGATAAACACTCATACCACCGAAATGTGTAGTTTCATTATGGCTTCCTGTACTATCTTCAGGTGTTTTTGTTGGATCATGTTCGTGTTTATCATTTCCGCTACCGAGAATTGTACTAATCGCTCCGGTGACAGTACTCGAACTCGTTCCACCATGTCGTTGAAAGGCTTGCATGGAAAATCGACGATTTTTACGTCGTTGTCCGTGTCGTTTTGTTAAATGTGGATTATCTTTTCTCATTGTTTTCGTTTTCAGCACATGTAACGAAGTATATAAACGTTTTAATTCCGCCTTAAGAACAAAAAATAAAACGATGTATATATTTCATCATTTTCCTACTCGAATTTCTTCGGGATCCATATCTCGAATATTTAATTCACCGAATTCAATATCACCATTCGATTGTAATTTTGCTACTAGATCAGCTGGTTCAGCGCCATCAGCCAACGAACGAAATCGATCTCGTGCTGTATATTCTTCAGTAAACGGTCGAAAGATAAAACACAACTAAATCACAAAAACAAAACGCATGAAATGATTTTCTTTTTTCGTCGAATCTTTTTTTTACTTTTGTACAAAAAATAAATATGATCATACATGTCACTGTACAATGACATCGAATAAATGATAAAATAAAAAATGTATTTGGATCAATTGATTCCCATAGAATATCCCTATGAAATGAAAGTATTATTTTATTGCGTAAAAATTCTTTTGTCATACTTAATAACATGCAGTAGAGTTGAAAACAACATTTCGCACACAATGACAATTGTAATTAGTTTTCTTTCGTGATATTCACATGGTGCAGTTCGAGTACTATAAATAAATCGAATGCCCACACAAAGAAAAATAAATTCGGCTAGAATAGAAAATAAATGAATCAATGAATGAATGTAGAATAAAAGAGAAAAACGTACCCATTTGAACAAGAAAATCCCATGAACGTGGTTGACATGTACGAAAATATCGTTTTTCTCGATAAGTATGACCGTGTCCTAATAGATAATCATTCAACGAGAGATCTTCATGAGCATGATCGATATTAACAAATGTCCACCCGAGTAAATAACCAATAATCGCTATTGAAATGAAGAATAATATGCGTAGAATATCTTTTTCTTTAACTTGAACACAATGAGCTTTTCGGGATTGAAATTCAGCTAACATTCTACAAATCAACATCATATTCGTTTATTTTCAAAAAATTCGAAATTTACTTATAAATACGTAAAATTAACGTTCCATAAACAATCGTAAAACCAAGTTCTCGAAGCCTACAAAACAAACAACTCTCAAAATCAAGTCTTTTTGAGATCTTTATTAACATACCAAGGCATTATTAAACAAACGATTCCATCTGGACCAAAGCTTTCAACAATAACCTAAATCGAAGATTCACATAAGACAAACAAAAAAGAACTTCGTGTTATCTTACAGATCCGTAGAGAAGAGCAGCGCCGAATAGAACTAATTCTAATAAAATCCACATTGAATGTTTAATAATTTTAATTTTTCGTCGTTGAAAAATAATTCCAGCAAGTATAGCAACAAAAACAATGAATATCGATTGAATAAATATAATAATTGTACGTAGAAAACGATTATAATTAACTGAACATAATTGATTACATTCACATGTATTTAAAATTGAATTCGAACTCGGATGATTAGGATCAAGATATTCAAGTAGACGGCCATCGATGATTTTTGATTTATTACCAAATGGTTTTTGACAAAAACATTCGTAGGAATCAGTCGTAAAACCGAAACCACTTCGATGTTGACACTAATTAAAAACAGAAAAACGTTTTATTATTCAAAACGAAAGCTAAAATAAAATTTCGTACGATCATCGGCGTTGGACAATTATGCGTACCACCAAATGGTACATCACTGTTTGCACATCGATTGATTTCAAGAGTTGAAATATTGAAATAAGTGAGAAGAACATAGCTAAAATTCGCGAAAGATAAATTCGAGAAAAGCAAATAACTGAAAATTGAGTTTACCCATTTGGTAATGGATAAATATGTGTCATGATGAATGCTTCCGATGGATTTCTTTCGCAAAAAACTGGTCCTATCCACCAGCCGTTGTTTGTGAGCGTTTTCTGTGGATCATTATTGAGTGTTTCTCGGATATTCGAGATGGTAAATGTTTGTAGAATAGTATCTTTTTGAATAATATCATCGACAATAAATTCATAGTCAATAATAGTCAATTTCGATGAATTCATTCGTTTGTATCTCAATACATCTGAACCGCCATTATCCATTGAAATATATCGTAGATGAATTTCCTGTATATGTTCTTGACTAGCTACGAGAATTTTCAAATCGAAATTGAAATCTTGTCGAAATTTTTCGAAACTATATGAATACGAATTTTGATTGAGTTTTTGTCGAAGTTTATCGCCCGTTCGTTTTAACGCATAGATTTCATCGTTAAATGTGTATTCAACGAGTTGAATTAATTTCGATGCTAGTGTATTTTCTTGTGGTAAACTATAAATTCCATCGATATTCATGTTAATCGTACAATCGGATAGAACTGTTGATGTATTTCGATGTAATAATAAACGATGTAACATTTTGATATCATGTTGTGGATCGTTGAGATCACGTTTGATCAATGTTTGTGAACATATTGTTATGTGAATAATAGAAAATAAAATATAGAAAATTGATTGTCGAATATTGAATTTTAACATTGGCTTGATTTAATTGATTTAAAATGACAAAGAAAATAATTCGATAGCATATTAAGATCTCGTCGGATTTTCAACTAGAATAATTCAATAAATTAGTCAACGGAAGGCGGGTTTTTTTCTTCAAATGTAAATTCTTTATTTGGTTTTTTAATCGTTGAATGTCGTTCGTGTTATCTTCTTCTTCTTTCTTTTCTTTTCTTTTCATTTCTTTTCTTTTGTCAAGCTATTCGAGCTAAACTAAATAATACGAGACTACTCAACGTCATTGTCGTCAGAGACTAAATCTGTTCTGTCTTCTCTTTTCTACTTCTTCTTCCTATTTTTTCTTCTTCTTCTTCTTCCTCTTCTTTTTCTTCTTCTTCGTCTTCTTCGTCTTCGTTTTGTCGACAGTCGACCGAACGCAAGTCTACTTGTGTTCGGCAAGCTCGCTCGATAATTGATCATTTGTTTTTTGACATTCACTTGGTTTTTCGGTTCTCAATAGATCGGACCGTTCCTTATTTAGACGTCCGAGTAATGAATATCGTCAAAGAACTCATTACATTACACATATAGATAACACATGTTTTCTTTTTCTTCGAATATATAAATATATTTTTTTTTGTTGTCAGAAAAAAGGACGTTCTCATTATGTACGATTGATTTCATCGATTGAGAAGACATGCCTACAAGCAATCAGCGCCTATCTGGGAGATGTAAACGAATCAAATGTATGCATACAACAGATATGATATAATCAACAAAAAGAAACGAGAGAGAGAGAGAGACGAAGGACTAGCATTTTTCTTGATTCAAGATTCTACGTGTATAGTAACAAAGTCAATGTTGATAATAAAAAAGAATTACTGTAGCAAAATCGAAGAAGAAAGAGGAAAAGATTCTGAATAGTAAAAGTCTAATGAAATCTAAGACAGTGATGAAGATGCGGATGTCTAGAGGCGTATGAAATAATCATGAACCATCAATCTTCTCGTATTTTTCCTTTATATATCTTTATTTATTTAACGAGAATGATCTCAGTTGGTGTCGTTTTCTTTTATATACATTAGATAATCAAAACTTACCACAAATTATTAGATGTCCATTTTGATGTTCTAAGTCTTATTAATATAGAAGAAGAAAAAAAAAGGAAAGAAAATATAAAGAGGATTAATATATAAATATATCTATATAATGTGTTATTATTCTTTTTTTTCTCATTTATTTCAAACTCATCTCGTTTTCTACGCTTGATTTTTCACATATACACATACATGCATTAGAGTTTTCTTCTTTCTTCTTCTTCTTCTTTTTTTCTTCTCTACATACTTTTTTTCTGCTAAAATGCGGACGAGTAAGGACACAGGAAGAAGTATCGTTTTTATATTTTTTTCACACACACACACACACATAAACACTCTGTCTATCTATCTATATTGTTCTACTATACACACCACTATCTAAATTTATTGACAAGCATATAGTCAAACGCGCGCGCGCCTGTCTTTAGACAAGAGAAAGAGAGCGAAGAAAGACGAAGGGCAATTTTTTCGCACTCTCTTGCGCGTATGCTCTAATTCTCACCGGAATTCTTCAGCGCAAGCGCACGGTCGCTTCCTTTCGACGACGACGACGACAAGAACGACTCGAGTCGATACACCACTACATATAAACATAAATGTAGTTTTCATGTTCGTTACGGCAAAGAGCTTGGTCTCTAGTAGGAAACCAGTACTAGAAACATCTCTTCTTCCACTCTTCTATTCTCCGTTTTCTTTCTTTTTTTTTTCTCTCATCATACGCTGTATTTTTTTTTCCTTTTGCTTTTCTTTCTATATTTTTTCCTTGTATATATGTGTGTGTCGTTCGGTCTCTTCTTTTTCTCTTTCTCTCTCTTGAGCGTGCAAATGCTTTGGTCGGAACCGACGATAGTCTCTTGCTGCTATTACAGCCACCACTCTTATTCATCGACGACGATGACGATAGGAAAAATATCGTTTTTTCTTCTTCTTTCTTTCCGTCGTCTTGCATTTGCGCTGTTGTTTCTTTTCATATTTTGAACAGCAGTAACAGCGACGTTAGTCTTTAGGGCCCTTGTCTTCTTCGGCTCGTTCTTTTTTTCCTCTTCCTCTTCTTTTTCAGACGACAAAATGAAAAATACGCGAGGGTTTGCGGTGTTTAGCGTAAACCAAATGATAATGATGATGAGTGTTGGTTGTTCTTTCTCTCTAACATTGAGAAAAAGAAAAACGATGATTTTGATATAAAAATGAAAACAGACAGACCGATAGAGAGAAAGAAATAAGCTACATCGTTGATAAACGATTACTTATTCACTATCATATTAGTAATGCTCGACTTTCTCAGAAAAATGTCACCCTTCATTGCAAATCTATGTATTTGATTGTCAAAATATAGAAAAAAAACAAGTTTTTTTTATATATTCACACACACACACACATCTGCATATGAAGATCGTCGAAGTGTTACTTTAATAAGCATGCATCTATAATGAAAGACATTTTTCTTTCTATTTATGGTGACACAAACAAAAAGAAAATTGTTCTAAATATATACATATGTTTGACTACTATTGTTTTGGTAATATATCTCAGAGAAAACGTTGACGATCTGTTTCTTTTCATGACAATATATACAAATGACATCGTTGTCTTAATGCTCTAGCTTAGACATTTGAATATCTTCATAATAAACAAATAATAAATAAAATGAAGTGGAAATACTCAAGAAGAAGAAGATCCTCGTTTTGATCATCATTTCGAAGGACAAGAGATGGAAAGAGAGAGAAACACACACACATACACATACTATCTTATCTACTTAATTCAGTTTTTATCCGCTTTCAATCGATTAAGAGGCGAGAGCAAATTTTGTTTTTCTTCTTTCTAATAATACTGAAAAATACGATGATTGTCGGCGTATTTTTTCTTCTCTTGCGTCGGCAAATCATAGTTGATGAGTATCTATTCAGTTGTTATTTACGAAAAAACAAATCAGTAATGATATTTATTTTTCTGATCAAATGTAGATATGAATTAGTTTCTTTTCTGTTTTTTTTCCTCACTTATTAAAATAATAGTATTATATTGATCCATTTTCTTCTACTCAATCGGAAAAGAATTGCAGCGAAGGAAAAAAAAATAAGAAAAATGTTGACATGGAGATCGAAAGAGAGAGAGAAAGATATACTAATTTGAATTCTTGTTCTTTCAATTAGAACCAATGATACTTCATTTATCTTAGTCAAAAAGAAGCGAAGGAACGACGCGTTTCTTCTTGTCAAAATAAAGAAAAACAAAAATATTTACATACGAAATTATTTCAGATAGATTTTCAAAATCATAACATTAAAAGATGTCGATTTGTCTGATGAATATAACCTTTGAAATCTCGTTGATGTTATGTCGCTTATGTCGACAGTCAATTGCAGCTGTTGTACTTTTTTTCTATGTCTTTGACAAGAAAACGACGACGAGAAGAGAGAAAACATTTCCTCTCAAGTTTTTTTTTCTTGTGTGTCCTTCTATTTATTTGATTATCCATTGAATATGTATATTTGTAATAATCGATCGGTACTAAATTTTTCTCTCTTAAAATCTATAGAGATTATTCGTTCATATAACGAATCAATCGACGAGAGATTAAGTATCATTGAATCGACAACAAATCGCTGTTTTGATTGACTGCAAAACAACATCGAATGCTTTTTCTTTTTATTAACCAAGAAAAAAAACAACTGAAATTAATTCTAATAAATTATTGTATTGATTTCTTTTCATTGAATCCGTAGAGATTTATGAATAATTAATAATATTTCAGTTTTAACTTCAAGGTCAAATTAATTATTCGATCTTTTCCTACCTATGAATGAGTTTCGACATGGTCGTTCTTATTAATTCGATGATTTGTCATTTTCTGTTAACATTATGATTATTATTATTGTAGATTTGCGTGTATGTACATAACACAAAAGAAACAAAATATCATGTCAAAAACCTACGTCGATCAATCAAATAATCATTAGCAAAGAATATATCAATTGTCGAATTATTTACATAGGAAATTTAAACAAAATAATAAAAAAGAAACGAGCAGCTCGATAGAAATCCTAATGATTGGATATTATTGAATGTTCTAATAGTATTAGCATCGATGTAGCCTTAGGAATTTATATCGTGCATAGGCTTGTCTTGTGAAAGCCAATCTAGTTCGTCAACCGTTAATCATTAGGCTTGAGGCAATTTATTTCGACTTGAATTTATTTCATGATTATAAAGATTACAGAATCAAGAGGAAAAAAAAGCGAAAAGTCAATTTAATAGTCATCATCACTATCACTATCATTTTTTTGTTTTGGTTGTATTGCAAATGGCTGTGTGGTTTCTTTGGGTACAGCGGCTGATGGTTTATCTTCTCGTTCATCATTTGGTGCTGGTGCTGAACTTGCGAAATCCACTGGCATATTTTTATATCGATAAAGATCTTCGGAAGTTTTGTCTGTTTGCCATTGGAGATTTCGTGTGGCGAAGCCAAACGATCGTTTTGATTTTGCCCCGGTAGCTGATTGTTCTGCACTCGCAGAAGGTTCTGCACGTGAACCAAACATAGCTGTTGATAATCGACTGAAAACTGAGGTCGATCCCGTTGATTGTTGTTGTTGGGATGCTTTTTTCGCTGCACGGGATCGACTTACATGAGAATTCATATCGTCACTGGCTTTATGCCAATAACTAAATTTAAAAAAAAAAGAAATGAATAGATTTAGCATAAAAAAATTCTGTTTTTTTTTAAATTACTCTTCATTGAACTGATCTTGTTGATACGTTGGAGCTGTTCGTTTTCGAGCATTTAAATTACTCATATAGGTCATACGTTGTTTTTGCATAATTGGCTTCGACCATTTCGAACGTACACGAGACGATTCAGCTTCCTCATCTTCGTCATCGTCATAATCAATCCTGAATAAATTTAATATTGAAAGAAAAAAAAACCAAAGTCTAAATTTCGTCTTACATCATTTCGGTAGCTGTACTTCGAATATGATTTTGTGCAATTACACCTCGATAAGCATTTACTTCAGCTTCTTCACGATTTTCTGTTGCTTCTTTTAATTGTGTTAATACACGCAGAGCTTTATTTCCATCGGTATCTGTATAAGTGACTTGAACTTGAAATGGTAATTGAGTTAATTGATCAAGATCAATATTGTATTTATCTTTGACATCTTTAAGAAAATGATAATTTAACAATTTATTTATTTATTTTTTGTCAAACCTTGTTTATTTCGAATACCGAATTCAAATGAAACTTCGGTTTGTTTCGTAACATTGCCAACGCTACGTTTGATTTCTTCTAATTTATCATCGGGATTATCTGGATTTCGAATGTACAAACCACGATGAACGATAACCGTTGCTTCAACATTAGTAGCGATCACTTTTTGTTCGAGAACCGATGCAAATTCATCGCGCATATTTAATAAATCAACAATCGTTACATTACCACCGGTACCATCAGCCTAAAATATCGAAAACGAAGTTTTTCACGAGAGACGATTCTTCATTTTAAAACTTACCATTTGACCGATGACAGGAAGTAAACACGCTGTACCTTTGATAGTGATTACCGAGATACTCACACCTTTTTCTCGTGCACGTTCAGTTACTATTGAATGAAAAGATAAGGCAAAATGTTAATTGAAAGGTTTGATTTCGAATGACTTACGTCCAGCGTAATAGTGATTTCCTTGGGTAAGTGCCTCGAGTCGAGCAGCTTCTTCGACTTTTTCATCTTGAGCTGATTCAAGATTGCCCAAACCTCGATTAGCCAAACCTAGAAATCATTTTAATTTCGAATAATTTTCTTTTTTGATATTCAAGTTTTAATTTACCATCTGTACAAATAACTAATTTCGAGCCGGGTCGTTTTGCTGCAACATTCAATGCAAATAGAACAGCAGGACCAAGTGCTGTCTGTCCCATTTCTTCGAGATCATAGACTCGTTCAGTTAAATTCTTTTTCGTTTCAGCAACTGGTTTCAATTCATTCATTTGTTCTTGTTCGGCTTCACGTAATAATTCATCGGCATTATTCAATTTATCGCCTCGAATCACCAACGGTTCGGTACGTGTACCATCGCCATAATAAGTTATTTCATGATTAAATGTTAATAAAGCTGCACGTCGTGTTGGCGTTTCTTTAACTAATTTATCGAGATTGGCATCGACAGCCATTTGTACGCCCTGTAAACGAGTTACGTAGGTTTGATTTCGTTGACGAATCATTCGTTCGCCATCGAAATTCGCTGCATCTCGTTCTTGTTGTCTCAATGCGTTTGGCAATCGAAAATTTCCTTGAACTAATGTCGTCGATGACATCGAACCACTGATATCGATTAGAAAAATAACGATCGAATCATCGACGCCGCTCATATCTGAACCGTGCACACTCGGTGCAGGCGCAAGAAGATATGTTGCATCTTCGTGTTTAGGCAAATCGGTTTGTTCGAGATCGACAATATTGACTTTCGAACAGAATTCGCATTGCCATTTCGTTTCTTGATTTTCTTCGATTTGAAGTTTACTTAAATGTGATGCTATAGCTTTACATTCTGTACAGGCAACTGCATCACCGGCATGCATTTCACCCGGTTGAAGTAAACGATTAAATTGAACACTAAGGACATTAGTATCGGCTTTACGTAGATGTTTTTTACGTTTTTCTTTCGATTCACTAGCTGCCGCTGCTACTACTGCGGTTTCAGCTGATCTACAGATTAAAAAATTATTTTTAAAACAAAATTAAAACATAATTCGGTAATTACTTCACGGCTGGAACATCATCATCATCATCGGATACAGATTCATCCGATGAATGATCATATTTATAAATATATTTCGATCCGAAAAACATTGCTTCTTATCACGTTGTTCTTTAATAAAAACTGCGG
>ERZ778020.2418-NODE-2418-length-13573-cov-3.519234_pt1 | contig 13573 bp, 15 predicted proteins | sample MGYA00375750_ERZ778020 | MGnify/ENA primary metagenome ERZ778020 (study PRJEB29350, sample SAMN05389818) | bioreactor metagenome | isolation source: Ammonium sulfate bioreactor | place: South Africa: University of Cape Town | collected 2014-03-17 ...
GTCAAGTTGGAATGCCAATTCGTGGATGTCAAGTGGCCATGGTAACTGTTCTTGTTGAATCGAATATTCTCAATTATGCCAATGTCAATGTTCCTGAATCATTGAATTATGATTACGATGCTGTTGGTCAGCTTTCATTTCAAATTCACAAATTTCGAAAGATAAAATTGTTGTTGTTGTTTGATTGAATATAGGATCTGATTATGATAGTGTTGGATTATTTCAACAACGACCTGTTTATTGGGGAACAGTGTATGATTGTATGAATCCTGTGACAAGTGCTCGCAAATTCTATTCAGCTTTACAAGCAATTAGTAATTGGCAAGATGTCAGTGTTGGAACAGCAGCACAAGAAGTTCAACGATCAGCATATCCCGATCGATATGATCAACAAGTTTATAAAGCAATTCCCATCTGTGATGCTGCTTATTAAGAGAAAAAAAGCAAAAAAAAATTCTTTTTCCTTTTTGTTTTATTTGAATTTAAATTTGGAAGAAAATAAATCGATGGAAAAGAATGAAAATGTTTTCATTGTTGAGGAGAAAAATGTTATTGAGATGGATTTGGTGGATGATCAAGATCAAAAGTCATTCGTCGATGAAACGACGCAATTCGATGACACGAACAAACGCCAATCGGTGGATAATGATGATCATTGACACGTGAACAATAATTAATACAATACGAACTTAAATCCCAAAGAAATCGTCCGTCGACATTTTCAATTAAATTTAAAATCGAATACAATGTCAACATCGTTAACATTGTACAAACCAACGATTTTAACAGAACACCCATGACGAGTTTTTTTTTTGTTTTGAGAGATGTGTGTCGACAATCGGCGTTTTCTTTTTTTGACAAATGAAATCATATCGATTTACGAAACGATGAGTGAGAAATTGAAGTGAACATTTCCGTTCTCGTTGTAAAGAAAGATTCATAGAAATCATCGGTTAATTATCTTTTTGGAAATCAAATCATGTTTTTATCTTTGAAAAAGAATGTTTGACAAATGAAAAATAAGAAGCAAAGATAAGATTTGACAGACAAAAGAAACATTCTTCTGTCTTTCTTTTCAATATTCACTAAACGATGTTGATCATCAAAACTATTTCATTGCTCTCTCTTCTCTTTTTACTTCAAAATTCATTGATAACTTGTGAATCGAACAATAACAAATGTCTCTATCAAATCGAAACTCGTGATAATCGAACGATCGAATGTTCGGGAGATGAATGTTCGAAATACATCGATATTCAATCTTTGATTGCTCAATCTGCAACATGTCAAACATTATCATTGTCATTAGCATTTTCAACATACGAACATTTTCGTTTGTTTCGTAATCAAACGAAAAGTCGGTTAAGTTCTCTATTTGCTAGTTCGACATCGAACGGAAATCGTTATTTGAAATTATATCTCAATCAATTAGATTTCGATGATAAACCATTTCAACTATCGGAATTGATTGAATTGGGAACAAATATCGATTTCTATTTGTTATTTATTCGAAAGATTGACAAAGAATATGAACAATTGATTTGTGATCAATCGAATGATCAACAATGGAATATTATTCAAATTCAAATTCGATGTTCGACATTCAAAAGCTTTGATAAATATCCATGTTGGCCTCAACTTATTCGATCACCGATCAAATTTTCTTTTCAACAACAACAACAATCATCAACAGCAACAACAACAACATCGACATCGACGATTAAAATTCACATTGAAAATCAATCGAAATCAAATCAATTCCTTTTTTATATTGTAAAATAAATTCAAAGAGATTTGACTTCTGTTATTTGAATTCTATATTCAATTTTAGTTAATTATTTCAGCAACAATCATCGTGTTACTTGTTTGTCTATTGTTATTTATTTATTTTTATCTAACTGGAAAATGTTTGTGTTTCAATGGAAATGAAAGTGAATTGTCATCGAATAGTGATAATCATAATTCATCCAAGTCAATTTTCTTCAATTTTCATTGAAATCAAAAAGAAAACAAATGTTCTATTTTAGATTTTCTATGGGATCGATAACATTATCTGAAACTAATCATCATCGAAATCATTTCGACAATGTGTCAATGGTCAATGATGAGATTCAATCTACTCTTGGACAACAATATTTTGTTCCAATTTCTTTATTATCTGATTTTTAATTTCTTTTTCAATAAAAATAAAACTTCATGTTTTGCTCAACTCAAGAGTGACATCTATAGAAAAAGAAATGAATCGACATTTAATTGGTATGAATTGAGAAGATATTTTTGTTCTGCAAAAGAAGAAGAAGAAGAATCGAAGTCTCGATTTGTTTATTCGATTGTCAAAGAAGAAGAAGAATGTCAACAAGTGGAAAACATCGATTAGATAATGAATTAGAAAAATATCGTTTAGAATTAAATTGGACGAAAATTCTTGATAAATTAAAATCAACGAAAATATCAGGTAAAAAGATTGTTTCTCGTCAATAATCGATTATATTTATTTTGATTTTTATTAAAGAATATTCGAAATTCTTGGAAGGTGAAGCTGAATTAGAATTATATTTGCAACAATATCCATTAACTGATTCGAAAAACATAACAAATGCACGAGAACATCTACCTAAACTCGAAGATCTATTAAAACCAACTGAATCATTTCATTCATTCGAAAGTCAATGTCTTCTGTCGAAATTAAATTATGCTCAAGGTTATTATGACAAATGTTTAATAAATGTGAATTTGGCATTGAATTGTATTCCTAAACATATAAACGAACAACCTCATCGTTCGTCTTTATTACTTGCTGAAGTCTACGCACTTCATGGACTTCTCTTAGGAAAAGATAATGACAATTTTCATGAAGTTGTTCAATCATTTGATCGGTCGTGTAAATTATCGAAAGAATATTATCATGCCATGGAAATATCCAAACATTTAAATCATGAAAATTTAGATATTGAAAATTCTCTTATTGAATTAGCTTTTCAACGTTTACCACTTTTACACGCTTCCAACAAGTTTCTATTTTTCATTTGTTCTTTTCTTTTTCTTGATTTCTATTTGTTTTTCCTTTCGAAGTAATTTATCAACAGCAATTGAAATCTTTCGTTCGTTTATCAAAGATGTTCATATTAAATCTTTGGAAACAATGAGACAAGTTTGTTTTCACGATTGTCCATTGAAAAATACGATTGAAATTCAATTTTAGACATTGATGAAACAATACGCACAATTATTATTAAAATGTGTTTGTAAAGGAAATTATAAATCAATCGATTCGACAGATGAACATCATCATCATCATCATCATCATCACCATCATCATAGTTTAATTCCTCAACGAAGAAATTCTCAGTAAAACTAAACAAAATTTATTTGTTTGTTGAAAAGAAAAACGAATGACTAATTGTAGAGCATTATTTATTCCTCGAGATGTGGATGAAGAAATTTTATTATTATTATTATTAGGTCAAAGTTCGACATTAAATGAAGCTGTTCTCGATTGGCAACCCGAATATGAAGCTCAACGAGAACGAAGTCATCAATCTGCATATAATATTCTTGCGTTGATTTCCATTTATCTTTCTCGAAAACAAGCTTTTCATTTAATATCCGATGTAAGTCTCCATTTGTTATCATTCAATTGAATTCAATTGAATTACATTTGAAAGTGTTACGAACAAGCTCTTCGTTTCTCGTTTGAACATTTTCAAACGTGGTACAATTATGGTTTATCATTAATCTCATCGGGTCAATCGTTTCGTGCTTATTTTATCCTCAAAGAATGTTTACGAATGCAACCAACGAATATTCAAGTTTATTTTCAATTGACCAAAATCATTTTAGAATCAATTTATGATGTAAATTACCAAATTCTTGTTTTTTCTCTTCTTCTTCAATTGTTCTTTTGAAGTTTCCAAGTTTATTTGAAAATTATTCTCATGATCAACAAAATGTTGAATTCCAAACGACAAACAATTGTAATCAACGTGAACAACGACCTCCATTTAATGAACTTGTAAAATAATATTTGAGAGTGTTGAGAAATGAAATCGAATTGAAATGATGATTTTTGTAGATTGATGAAGCAATTGAATATTGTGAACAAGCCAAAGAACTTGACAATGGACGAAATGGTCGAGCTTTTCTTCTACTTGGAATTGCCAAATCGTTCAAAGCGAGACAAACTTCGATTCATCAACAACGAATTTCTCTTTTTCAATCAGCTATTCAACATTTGAGAGAGTAAATTCCTCTTTTCTATTCTCTTTTCTTTTCTAATGAAATAACGTTTAGATCCATTGAAATCGATCCTTATGATTCGATTGTTTATTTTCATTTATCTCAAACTTATGCATTTCTCAATGATGTAAGTTTGATTTCGAAAGAAAAGAAAAGAAATGAAATGAATCGATCTAGACCAATGAATCGTTAAAATGGATTGAGAAATGTTTGCGCTTGAGTCCCGATGATAAATATGCAGTTCATCTTCATGCACTTCTGCTGACAAGTCAAAAGCAAATGGGTCAATCGTATGCAGAAATCTATCGAATTTCGAATGATTATCCTGATGTTCATCTGTTGTTAACCAAAGCATCGATTGAAGAAGAATTATACGGATGTGAACAAGCGATTCTCACGTGTAAAGAAGCGTTTATCGTTTGGAAAAATCAATATCACAACTATTTCAATCAACAAAATTGCCATCAAAGAGGAGTTTCTCATTCGAGGTTTAGCAATATAAAAGTTGAAAGAAAGATAAATGAATTGAGTATTTGTAGTGGTGGACCCAATCGAAATGCGTCGATCAATACGGAAAATGAAACTGAAACAACATTGAAAGTTGAAGATGGAATTAAGAATTTATTTTTTGCCAATTTAAAATCACTTTCGAATTTAAATAATCAAGAAAATCTGTTAACGAATTGTCTCTTTTCCATTGATTCAATTTCATTTAGTTTATTCGATATTTTTGAACATTTAATTCGTTATTATATTAAATTGGGTAAAATCGATGAAAGTGAACGATGTTTAAAAGAATTGAATTCGTTAAATCCATTGTGTAGTCAAATGTTTTACATTCGAGGATTAATCAATGATGCCAAACAACAATTTAAATTAGCCAAACAAAATTATAACGATGCTTTAGCTATTCATCCGTTTCATTTGCCAACTTTAATTCAACTAACTAAACTTTTAATTCAAATTGGAAATTATTCATTAGCTGAGAAATATGCACGAGATGCCATTTCAATTCAACCGTATAATTATCAACCATGGTTCGTAGTTTTCAATTGTCACAACAATTCGATTTTTGTTTGTTTGTTTGTTTTCGAAGGTATTTATTAAGTTTATCGATGGAAGCACGAGGAGAATTCGAACAATCCGTGGATGTTGCTGCAACAGCTGTGCATTTAGAAGAACAACAACCTATTGTTTCATATTATTCGATTATTCGTGTTCTTTAGTCATTCGATTGTTTTTTTCTGAATGAAATAGACAAATCTTTTCTTTCCTATTCAATTAAATTCAATAAAAAAAAACAGTTCACATATTTATTTATTTATTTATTAAGCAAAACAATGATGATCGTAATATGAAATGTTGTAATCTGTGTCATGTACAAAGAATATCTTACACTGGAACATATTTTTTTTGAAAATAATCTTTACTTGGTAGAAAAACCGTAATAATTTCTTGAACATTGAGTCCTAAAGCTTTAAAACGTCTTGATTCACTTAAGACAACAGCAAGATAATTTGTTGTACTTTCAGGTATACGAAAGACATAAACATGTTTATCAGGTGTTTGAGTTATTTTATAAAATTTGCCAATATAATTCTCATGTGTTGGTTCCATAATATTTTCAAGAAATGTAAATAATTGAACAGGTCCTGTAATACCTAAATTAAGGTTTGAAAATTGAGATAAATGACCCGCACGAATATTATTTTCGCCGCCATATAAGATATGATGAAGACCTAAATTTGGAGAATGTAAAGTAATATGAACACCATCGATGACCATCGGTGTTTCAGCATGAGTAAAAAATTCATGAATAGCATTGTCTTCCCATTGCAACCAATGTGTTGGAGATGAACTTGATGGAATTGATTGTGATTCAGAATCTGCTGCTAATTGTACGTTAGCTGAATCTTGTACATTCTCTTCAAGAATATTTTCAATATGATCGATATTTTCATAGATTGAAGATTTTTCATTTTGAAATTTTTCTTTGATATTTTCAAAATGATCAATTGATTTGTGAGCAATATTTTCATGAATTGTATGGCCTTCGGTTTGTTTTTCAGCATGTTTAAATAGTTTTTTCAAAGGTCCTTTAATTTTTCCTGCAACATGTAGGAGTCCTCCATCCATAGCTACACCAACAACGGTATCAAATACATCTCCAACAGTTGCTTGTCCATTAACCATATTGGTAACTGATGCAACAATACCATTGGGACGATATTGTTGATGTATTGCTGATTCAACTCCAGTTGTAATTCCATCCACTGCTGCTCCGCCAGCCATACCACCAGCAACAGTTCCGAATGGTCCTGCTGTAACTGTACCAATCATTGCTCCACCGATGACACCTACTGTTCTCGATGCACTTTTCAATGCTTGATCACCGGCTTCTTTATCACCAACTGCATGATGTATTGCACCTTTAATATGACCAACACCAGGTATTCCATCAGCAAAATCACTGACACCGCGAAGAAAATAGTCTAGTGTTTCATCTGCTGCTTTATTATCTCCTTGAATCGCTTCAACTGCCGATCGAACCTGAGATACCACTGGACATCCACGCGAAAAATTTTCTTGAGTTTGTTTAGCTCCTTGTTGATCACCAGCTATGACTTCACTTGTGATATGATTGGAAATGAATCAATCAGATTACTGACAACAATCGGTGTCGAATGCAATATCAAAACAAGACAAATAATCGTAGAAACTTTCATTGTTAGACAAAATTCAAAATAACTTTTAACTTTATGTTTTTACGTCGTGTCCTTAAATAGTTGTGAAACACATATAATCAGATAAGACAACTCGGTTTTTTCCATGTTACATCATAAAAACGACGTAAAATTGTAAGTTCATGTAGTGTATGCTATAGTCGTTTTATTTGTCGAAGTTCAAATACAAAAAATATTTTGAAGATTCTTATTAAAAATATGCTTTGGAAAAATAAAATTGTCTTGGATAAGTTCCATATGAAAGATTTGGTTTTCCATTGATTGTTAAGCGAGGTGGTCGAAAATTAGCAAAATTTTCATATGGAGGTGGAGGCTAAAACAAATTCATTGATTGAAGATTGTTAAAGAGAGAGATGAAAATGAAACTTACGGGAATACTATTTGTTAAAGGAGGTGTTGCTGATAATTGTGATGATCGTCTTCGATTGATATTAGGTAGAGATACATTTGGAAATGTTGTTGTTGTTGCTGTTGCTGTTGTCGTTGATGGTGATGGTGGTAGTGGTGGAGGTGGTACAGGAGGTGGTAGAGAAGGTGGAGGTATAATTGGTCGTTTTGTATAAGAACTTTTTAAAGACGGATCAATTTGACTTGGTTTCAATGGTAGTTCTCGTTGTGAAGGTGAACGTCTGTCCATAACTTGTTTAACAACATCAACAACATTTTGATATAAAACTTTCGTTGGATTTGGTGGTGACATTCTTCGTCTATGATGAGTATCCATGGACATTCCAGAAGGATAATATTGTTGTCGATTTTGAATATAATCTTCGATTAAACGACGAATTTCATGTAATTCTCGATAGAGTATGGATTCGTTTTTGGATGATTTCGATGGTGATGTGATATTTGTCAACGATGAAGACGAAGATGAAGATGAACTATGAGAAGAATGATGTCGAGGACGATGATGATGCAAGTCAATGGATTGATCAGATGAATCATCTGAATGAGTTTTGCTATGAATTAATCCATGAGTCAAAGCAAAATCTTCCATTGCTGCTGCAAAATAAGGATCAGTTTCAATTAATTGAGCTATTTCATCTTGATCATCATCACGATCAAATGAATGATATGATGTTTTGCTTTTCTTTTCAAATCGATTTCTTCGAATTGGAGTCGACGACGACGATGGTGGTGGTTGCGGTTGTTGTTGTTGTTGTTGCTGTTGTTGTTCCATTAAATGATTTTGCATATTAATAAGATGTTGTTGAAAGGCTTGTTGTTGTTGTTGAACTTGTCTTAATTGTTCTTCAGTCATTGGTTGAATTTGATCTTGAGTTGATGGATTGTTGGTGGTGGTAGTAGTTGTTCGATTTGCTCGTCGTTCTAATTCTTGTGATGTTTGTTCGAGTGAAGGTAAAGGTCGAGGAGATTGTTGTTGAAATTTCGGAATTGAATGTAATTGTGGAATCGGTTGATGTCGAATGGGCATATGATCTAAGGTGGCAACACGTAATAATTTGGGTGAATATCTTCTCGGTTGATAAGGCAAACGAGATGAAACTTGAAATTGTCCATTGAGAATTTGTTTAGCATAATCAACACTATAATTGTGATAATAAATATCTTGTTCATCATCTGATGAATAATAATCATCAAAATAACTCATCGATGTTGAATAAGAAAAATAGTCGAAAGAAATACGAAGTCAATGACCGTGAGACAACGAACCACGTTGATGACAACGAACCGAGAAGGTTTTTTTTCTCTTTCTTTCTTTTTTCCTTTCTTCACGAGAATAGACAAGGTTCTTTTTTTTAGTTTCTCATTACGGTCGATTCATTTATTTGACGAGAAAAGGAAAAACGATCGAAATTAAATTAAAGTTGGTCGAAATTCTCTAATAAATGTTGAAATTCATTTTCAATGTCGGCAAAGAAGATTTGTTGAATCTGTTGTTGTGAATGTTGTCCCAACGCATAGAAAGTCACTTGAGTTGCATTGATTAACAATTGTTTATTGATTTGTTCAATAATCAATTCAAAATCAGGTAAAAAATAATTCGAAGATAAATTCGGCAACGGTCGATTCCATTGTCGAATTTGAGATAGATATTCGATTTCGTTGCCATCTGGTTGATTGTATTTCTCTAAGAAAAATAGTTGACTCAATTTAGTTTTCGACGGAAGTTGATTTCGAAAGAAAAGTTCGAAGAGTTGATTTAAATCATTTTGATTTCTAAAAATATGAAAGAATTGTCTTCGATCATCTTGTTGAATCGATTGTTGAATTGTTTCGTAGACAAATAAATATTTGTGATCATCAAAATAAAGACATTCGAATGGAATCGATGAATCAAAATCACAAACAATCACTTGAGCATGTTCAATTAATTTCAAAGTATTCGTTTGTTTTTCATCGACTAAACGATCCGATCGAAATAAACGATCGAGATTATTTCGTTCGATTTCACTGAAATTAAACAGAGGATTTGCTTGTGTTTTGTTTTGATGTGTCAACGGATGAAGTTTAATTAAATAAGCAAATGAAAACGAAAGAATACCTTCGATGATTTCTCGATTCGAGAGAAAACTAAATGGAAACTGTTCCGATGAAAAACTTGGACAAAAAATAATTGGTGAAAATATTTCGAATGAATTCGATGGTAAATGTCGTGTTCGAATATAATTTGTAAATTGAATTGCTAATCGAAATGAATTTGAATGATTACAACTTTGACAACCGTAGAGACAATGACCTGTCGAATAAACATCGACGATCGACGGAAAATACTGTTGAATTAATTGAAAGAATTTCAATTGAGTTTGTCCAAATGAATAATTTATTGATGAACTTAATAAAACAACAATTCGATTCGATTGATTTTGTTCATAGAGAATTGCATTGAAAAGATTTTCAAAACTAAATTCTAGAACTTGAATTTGTTTTGATTGAGAAAAATAGTTTTGAATTGAACTTTTCGATGGATTCCATTGATAAACAAATAATTTAACTTTTCCATAGGAGCTAAAACTTTTAATTAACTCAATATGAGCATAACCTGTATGATAAGGAACTACGAATACAATTTCATTTACCATTTAGTTCTGTATTTGCGTATGGCAAAATTCACAAACGACGACGACGACAATGCCAAACTATTCATTTGTTGTTCTTTTCTTCTTTTGCTTACATGCCTCATTCATACATAAATGTAATCCTCAATAGCGAGTTGATTCGTTGTTTGTGGCGTCTTCTATCTAATTGATAACATTAGAAAAGAGAACAGTTTATGTGCAAATGTTATTGTTAACAATTGTTTTATTCACAATTTTAATAATTTTCTTATTGAAATATGTGTTTATCGTGAAAAAGAATTATTCGTATTTCGAAGATCGATCATTAAAAACTCCTCCATACAAATATTTCTTTGGTCATTATCTGTCGATTTGGTCGAGTCCATCGTTATCTCGTCAATACGAGAAATGGACAAATGATTACGGACCCATTTATGGTTTATACGAAGGTCAAAGACCAGTTTATGTTGTTTCCGATGTTGATTTTCTTGAGAAAGTGTTTGTAAATGAATTTTCTAAATTTCATAGTCGTCGAGTTCCATTTGTATCTCGTTTATCGAACGGAAATTACGTTCATTTATTTGGTGCTGAAGGAAATCGTTGGCGTCGTCAAAGACATATTATCAATCCAACATTTTCGAATAAAAAATTAAAATTAATGATGAATCTAATGAATCATTTGATTGAAATCTTTTTAAAACGAATTGAAACTGAAGGCGACAGAGAAATAAATATCATCGATTTCTATAAACAATTGACTTTTGATATTATTTGTCGTTGTGCTTTTGGTATCAATACAAATGCTCAACAGAATTCAAACGATGAAATGCGTTTCAAATTAACTCAATTTTTCATCGATAATCATGAGAAAATCTTTATTGTTCGATTAAGTTATTTATTTCCATCATTAATTCCAATCTTAACGATTTACATGGGTTTAGAAATGAAATTATTTTCATTGTTAAGATCTTTATTTCCTTCCTTTTTCAATCGATATGAAGAATTTCCTGGTTTTGGAATCATAAATCAAGTGAAAAGTGTTGTCAATCAAAGAATTCAACAAAATGATCAATCTCAAATCGATCTTCTTCAATTAATGATCAATAAGTCAACATCGAATCCAGTAAAATTCTTTCTGTTTGCTTTCGTAAATCTTTGTTTTGTGATTGACTCAGAATGAAATCGATGATTCGAAATTAGATTTTGAACATATTCATTATGATGAAATAGCGAGTAATGTATTTCTATTTATGCTTGCTGGTCATGATTCGATTTCAATTACATTAACGAATGCAACATATATTTTAGCAACACACGAACATATTCAAGATAGACTTCGACATGAAATTGATTCTTTCTTTGAAATCAATTCAACATTTGATTATGAATTGATCGATAAAATCGAATATTTAGATTTATTTGTCAAAGAAGTTTTACGAATGTATCCTGTTGCAATTCAAGCGATTTCAAGAGAAGCTTCAACCGATACAATTATTCAAAATTATCAAATTAATCAAGGTTTTTCTTTTGTTTTATTTTCTCTGAATAAAACAAAATGTGAAATGTTGTTTAGGTGATGTGATTCAAGTTGATGTTTATTCAGTTCATTTCAATGGAGATGTTTGGGGTCCCGATGATCCTTATGAATTTGTTCCTGAACGACATTTACAACGACGACATCCAATGGCTTTGCTATCATTTGGTCAAGGACCAAGAAATTGCATTGGCTTACGTTTTGCTCTCATGGAATTGAAATTGACGTTAACTTATCTCATTCGAGATTATTCGATTGAAATCAATCGTCATCTTCAATATTCAAGTCAAGAAACATTAGTCATTGGACCAGATCAACTTTTCGTTCAATTTAAAAAAAAACGTTAGATTTTATTTCGAAAGTAAAAGAAGACAATGAGTTTCGTTTTTTTTTTTGAATTTAATAAGATGTTTCTCGATCAATAAAAGATCCTGGATATTTTCTAATTATCCACTTTCTAATTTCATCATAAACTAAAACAAGTAAAGTAATCGGTAACGGTAATAACCACCAATGAAATCTAAAACAAATCAAATTCAAAATGAAAATATTTGACGTTGAAATAAGATTTGGTATTTACTTCAATGGATACATCATTAATCCACGATTGATATACGGAGTATAGGATAATATCACTGCTAACACTGTTTCAAAGATGATACTCATATTTAACACTTGATTTTCCATTCCTTGTTGAAAAAGAGAATTTCTTCTTGATTTACAACATAAAAGAACAGTCCATTGAACAATAACAACAGTTACGAAAAAAGCCGTATGACACGTATCTTCTAAAGCTTTTCTTTGTTCATAACTCTAAATGGATTTTGAAAATAAAAAGAAGAAAATGAAAAAAAACTAGAAAATGAAACCCATTGTTGTCCATAAGAATCTTCGAGATCATTAATAAATCTTGAATCCCAAGATTTTCTCAGTCCTAATAATCTCGATGGAAGAAAACCATTTTCTGCCATAACAACTAAATAAACAAAAAATCCTCCTCCAGCTTGAATCATTCCCAATTGACCATAACTAAACCAAAGAAGTCTAAATTTTAAACAAAAAATAAAAAATTGTTTAGTTTTTCTTTTCTAAATTGCAGAACCTATCCGAAGCCAGATGTTCTTTTTTCGCATTTCTTGGTGGTCTTTGCATTATATCTGATTCAGCTTTTTCATAAGCTAATGAAATAGCTGGAAGCATATCTGTGCCTAAATCGATACATAAAATGGCAATTGTACCTAAATAACAATCCACTTTACAGAACAAAACAAAACAAAACAAAACAAAAAATGAAATTACCAAGTGGCAATGGAATTTCTAAGATCATATAGAAAAGAAACGGTGCTAGTTCAGGTATTTTCGATGATAAAGTATAACAAATCGATTTTTTTAAATTATCAAAAATTAATCTTCCTTCTTCGATTCCCGAGATAATCGATGAGAAATTATCATCTAATAAGATCATATCGGACGCTTGTTTACTAACATCAGATCCTGTAATTCCCATGGCAACACCAATGTCTGCTTTTTTCAATGCCGGTGCATCATTAACTCCATCGCCAGTCACAGCAACGATTTCACCTAATCGTTGACAACTTTCAACAATAATTAATTTTTGTTGTGGAGATGTTCGTGCAAAGATAATTTCCGAATGATTTCGAATGATTCGATCTAATTGTTGTCTGGAAAGATTCTTCAACGTATTTCCATGAATAACACAAGATTTCGAATCAAAATCATAAATATTATCGAGAAGTTCTTCAGTTGGTCTGAGATCAGTGAGAATGCCCGTTGCTCGTCCAATAGCTGCAGCTGTCAATGGATGATCACCTGTCACCATAAACAGACGAATACCTGACGAACGACATTTTTCAACTGCTTGAGAAATATTTACACGTGGCGGATCGATTAAACTAATTAAACCTAAGAATCTCAATCCACTTGTAGGAAAATTAAAATTTTCAAAATATGGATTCACATGAAAATTAATTGTATCACAATCGAATGGATAATCTTCGGGATATTCGTCTAATGGTAAA
>ERZ778020.2423-NODE-2423-length-13557-cov-4.187972_pt1 | contig 13557 bp, 12 predicted proteins | sample MGYA00375750_ERZ778020 | MGnify/ENA primary metagenome ERZ778020 (study PRJEB29350, sample SAMN05389818) | bioreactor metagenome | isolation source: Ammonium sulfate bioreactor | place: South Africa: University of Cape Town | collected 2014-03-17 ...
AAGCTTCGTTTTTGTCAACATTTAATTCGACAAGCGGCTAATCTCGCTAAACGATCGCGCAGTACTGCAGGTCGATCAACAAAAAGTAAAGCATCAGCACGTTCGAAAAGTCAGCAAAGCAAACGACCAGCTTCAGCAGCGAGTGGAACAACGAAAAAAACCAAAAGTGGTACATCGAATCGTCGTGCAAGATCAAAATCTGTTTGAGATTTATCATCTTGATGTTCATTTCAATGAATATTCTCGTGTTTTGTTTAGTCACAACAATCCAAAAGCAACACACGACAAACATCTTCAACTTCAGTTTGAAATTAATCTTTGTTTAACGATATTTTTCTCTTGTTTTTCTCTAGTCAAAACGTAATAAAACCAAATCGAAAGCGGTATATAAAATGATAAATCTTGATTATATATTATTCGTATTATTGATTTCATCATAGTCGACTAGTACTACAAATATTCCAAAGAGTAGATCTCGAACGAATAAAACAGCTTCTCACTTATCAGTACCACGAACTGTTTCGAATGTACCTCGTTCAGTTTCTAATACAAGTAGATCATTTTTTGAACAGATTCGATCGATTGAAATCGAGAGGAAATTTAGGTAATAAAACCGGAGTCAAAAGTGATGTAGGAAGAAATGCATCGAAACGAACACTACAAGTACATATAATCTCGAAGAATTATCATTGATTATTTCATTTTTAGAGTTCACCATCGTCGTCGAAAACACCAACTGGTAGATCGATTGATTTTAATTAAAAAATTTTAAAAAAGTTATTTTTTATGATAGCAACAAGTAAAAAAACATCGAAATCAAAAGGACGTAGCAAGAGTCGTCGACCGCAAAGTGAATTTGTATAAATTAGATTATCTTGAATTTAATCGAAAATCATATTTAGCAACATCGAAATCATCACCAAAGAAGAAGAAAACAACAGCAACAACTACGAAAGCTAGTAAATCGAAATCAAAGAAAACGCCGACAACTCGTTCGACACGAACGAAATCAACTCGTCGTAAAACTCGAGCTAAATCAACGAAAAAATCCAATGTCGAAACATGTGAACAAGATTTCGTTCCTAAATTTAACCCCAATTCAACAACAAATCAAGTGCCAATGTATCATCTCATTCGTCGTGCATTCGGCAATATGGTTCGTGAAAGTATCTGTCAATTGGACAAGAATAATACGGGCGTTAGTTCACAACAAATTGTCGATCATATACTCAAACATTATTCATTTCCAAATGATATACCTGAAGGTGTCATACAAAATCGAACAATGTTTACGATTAATTCAGGTTTACGTGCTGGTACACTCGCACGTACTGGTGCGAACAAAGGCGTACGTATTGGTCGTCGACGTCGATATCGACCACATCTTGAACGTTAAATAATAATAATCATCGAAGAGAGGGAAGAAAAAGCAACGAGCATTTATTTGTCTTCATACGTCTAGTTAATAAAACCGAACAATATGAATCCGTTTTTTCTTTTTCAATAAAAAAAATGCAACAACAAAAGAAAAATCTTTCCGTTTTCTTCTGTCGATTGGTCTTTTTATTCAGTTTTCTTTTGAATAATTGATTTCTTTTCGCGACAGACACTTATACGTAAATGTGCATGTCATTGTAAACCATTTTGAAGAAAAAAAATACAATGACGCTTGCGTATAGAATTGTCAATAACAATCTCATGAAAACATGACATTTGACGGTCAATGAAATCAAGTTTTTCTTCTTCTTCTTCTGACCATTACCCTCGAGTAAGTTCAAGTACGAAGGCGAAATCTTTTTCTGAATATTTATTCCCAATTAAATATCCAGAGCAACTGATTATGAAAGGTTTCAAATAATTCTTTTCTGCTTTTTATGCTACTTCTTACTATTTTAATTCTACAACAACAACAATAATAATAATATATATTGTTGGTTTAAATCAATACATTAAATGACGAAGTAAATACACATACAAAAAAAACACGAAAGAAGAAAGAAAATTTTCATATTTGATTTTGACGACGAGAAAAGAAACGAACAATTTCATTTCGTACGTTGATTTTCTTCTAGATAATCGAATATGTTCGCTACACCACGAGCAGCAAATCGTATTGACATTGCCAGTTATAATGTTCTACTTTACCATCAATATGATGAGAGTATTGATTTTACAACCAATTATCTTTTCTGTCCATCACCACCGCCAATGTCCTATCGAGATCTCCGTACAGTAATGTCGAATGTTCCGCCATCGAATGTTGTTGTTCTATCCGATTCCTCGAATCATTCGGATGCATTCACACGAACGAACTCACCCGAACTACATAAACGTAAACAGAAAAAAAGCCAAACATCAAACGATCGATGTCTATCGAAGTTTATCCCGTGTCGATTCACGAACATCACCAACGCATGCTGTTGATCGAAATACAACGAATGAAGAATTAATGCTTCTAGCAAATTCATTCGTTATCGATCATTTATCATCATCGCCAACGAGCGGCTATTTTCATCCACAAAATCTGCCAAATATTCAAAAACATCGTCTCAACAACAACAATCGAAGTAAATCAAGAAATGCACCAGCATCAACATTTCGTTTTCAACAACAAATTGGACCGACAAAGCCAACACCTGTTGATATACATTACAATGAAACGAAACAAACAACGAGATCTAATCGAATCGGAACTAGTCATACAAAATCATCGTCGTCGTCATCGTCATCATCGAATTTTTCATCGCGCAGTCAGCGTGTCCTTCGTGCAAAACCGACGCCACCTGAGCAAATTCATCGAACGACACCGGTCGATACGACATACAATGACGAGGATAGTGAAATCACGACAGCTACAGTCAATTATTCGCCATTGCCGAATTCACAAACGCGCAAACAATTGCATGTCTATATGCCACAAATAATTTCATGTTGATTTATTTTTTTCTTTTTACATGTCAAGAAGAAAATAATATTTTAATAGTTCTTTTTTTTCTTCTCGTCTTTTCTTCTTTTTTAATTGAGAACATTTTAAACGATCGTTAAAATTTTTTGTTCAATCGAGTAAAAGAATTCGTAGAAAGAAGAGAAAAACAAATCGGTCCGATAATGTCGGTATGCATTTTTCTTTTTCCGACTTCTAATTTAAACGAATAAATAAAAATATTAAAACGTCGAATGCTTGTTGTTTTTTTAGTCTGCAATGTACTTCAAAGTTAATTCTCATTGAATCATCGATAATTATTACAATAAAAACAACAGAATGAGAAGAAAATTCTCTACAAGCTGTTAATACTGACTTTCGTAAATCAGTTAAAAAAAGAGAACAAGAGCTTTTTTTTAAAAGAAAAACATCATCAACTTCAGTCGATATTCTCTGGTTTCATATAGATTTTTTCCTCTCTTGGCAAACCGGTGTTGACTTGAGAGCAAATGGAAATAGAATTTGTTTTGCTTGATTAGATTTTAATCTCGGAGAAACAAAAAATGATTGATTCAGAAGAGACATCGATTTTATTTGTCAACGAAGAACAACGTTATGCTCAACATTTAATAACTGATCCTGTGAATCTATCATTCGATCGTCATGCATATTCTCGATATAAATACGGTGATACAAATCAAGCCAAACTCTTCGGACAAGAATTAGCATCGGGTTTCATTGAAAAACATCGTGAATTTCTTCTTTCATCAACGCAACAATTTACTGCTATATCATCACCACGTGCTCTCATACCGCCAGCTGCTTATTACATATTTCAAACATTCATAGAATGTGTCAATTATTTTCTTGTATCTCATTCATGTCTACCAGTCATTGAACATACAATTCAACGTCTCGGTACACTTGCCGAAGATTATTCGTTGTTATCTCCTCATGAACGACTCGATCATTTAACTCACGAACGATATTTTCTCGATAGTCAACCGTTAACAGATAAATTTCTTCTCTTCGTCGATGATATTCGTATTACCGGTGATAAAAGAAAAATAACAAATATCTCAGTTGTCTTCATTAGTAAAATGACGCATCGTTTTTTTTTTGCTTTTTTTAGGCATGCATGAAATGAACATCATACGTTTGTTCGAAACGTTACATATTGAAAATCCACGTTTGTTTATTTATTATGCTGAATTAGTCAATAATCATATTCCATCAACATTTGAATATCAATTAAATCGTTGTGCAATCGAAAATCTCGAACAATTATTAACTATTATTCATAATCAGCCGTCAAACTTTCGAATAAATACTCGAATATTAAAAGAAATTCTTCGTTCGAATTTAACCGAACTCAAACAGTTTCTTTGTTCGATTAATTATGATTTACATAGAGAAATTTATCAAGCATGTTTAGCTTGTAATTATCAAGCAATTGAAATCTTTACTAAATCTTTAGATTACATTCATTGTTATTTAAAGCAACGAGAAAATAATAACAATAAACAAGAATTTCATTTGCTGAAATAAAGTGGAATATTGCATGATGATTTATTCTCTTTTTGTTTGATTAATAATAATGAAAAGGAAAAAAAAGAAAAAAGAAGAAGAAGAAGGAAAACTAAAATGTTGATAAAGATTTTTTTATTTTGTTTTTCATTTTGATATCGATCAACGTCGACCAAAGAATGCATCCCACTGTTGTTTTCGACCGTAAGATTGGCGTTTTCCAGGGAGACTATCAAAGTATGAATTTATTGGCAATCCTGATGCACGTTCGGCTCGTTGCATAAAATAATATTGCTCATCAGGATTATTGAATGATGAATATTGTTTATCATTGATGATCGATGCATAAACATTGATCAATAAAAAACATGATGCTTCGAAGGCAAATCAATCAATCGACAAAAGATTTTCATTGAAATACTAACTTACCAATAAGAAAAACGAGATGAAAGTTGGAAACCATGATTGTATTGAATCCTTGGATGCTTTCTAATGAACTTACTTACTCAAAATCAATGAGGTATATATATATACATGCGCTTAGCATTAATTAGTATCGTAGGTAAAAGCTTGCATCTCATGTTATAATCTATCTTTTCTTTCGAATAATAATAAGTAAAGCTAAAACACGACATTTTCTTTGTCGATCATAGAATATAAGACATGTATGTATATTTTAAATTACAAAAAGAAAAGAAGAAAAAAAACACCATGAACAATCAAGCGAATAAACAGAAAAAAAAATCTATTTTGTCAATATCTATGTGATCTCCTGCTCGTCGTTCTTTTCATCCATTTTTGCTATTTATGTATGTATGTATATATACAAATAATGCCACTGTATGAGCAAAATGACTACTGAGTAAAAAAAACAAGAAAAAAAACAAACAATCAAACAAAAACAACTGAATTTCTTTTTGTTTTGATCAATGACCAGCATCACAAGAGAAAGAGAATTATTGTATACCAAATGTATTAGTTTCTTCGATAGCTAATAATAATTTCTGATAGAGAATGTCACATGATGTATACGATGGTAGATCGAGTCGATTGAAACATGTATGTGCACGTGGCAAAGCTTCGGGTGTACCCCAACGTTCAATACAAAATCTTCGTGGTCCATTCGAACCACGCAGAGCTGAGAAACCTTCGTAAGGTATCGATGATGTACCTGTAACAAACTGTAATAATTTCAAACGTTGTTCATTATCGAAACGTTTGTCAACACAAAACCAAAACCATTCAATAACATGATGTTGACCATGATAACCACCTCGGTATTCTGTATTCGAACGCCAATCGTTTAAATCGATTTCCATTGTACCACATAGAGCTAATTCTAGTTCACGAGCATCGAACATTGATGAAATTAATTTATGATCGCCGATGATTTCATAAAAACCTCGAACGAAACAGTCGATTTGTTCGGCAACACCACGTTCAATACGCCATTTTATGATTAAATCGAGAAATTCACGTTTATTCTTTTCTGTTACTTGACAATTTTTACCATCGGGCTTCAATTCTTTTTCAATAAGTTTTCCACATTGATCTTCGTTAACATAAAAATAAAGATCTTGATTATCGACATTATTTTCTTTGATCCATAATAACGATTGATAGAATTCGGGATCAAGTGATTCTAAATCAGCTAATGTAAATGTTTGATGTTCACGTAACAAAGCTTTATACAATGGACGAACAAGAAATGCATCGACAAGATATTGATTTATCAATGCAACAGCTAAAACAAAAAGGCTTTTTTTTATTAATCTTAAATTGATTTCATTTCATTTTTACCAAGCATTCGTCCGCCGAATCTCATCCATTCGGTATAATTTTCATTGAATTTCGACATTGGACTTATTTGTAATGTATATTGATCACTTGCTGAATACTCAAAAAAGCCATAATAAGGATTAAAAAATTGCCTTGACATTAGAAGAAAGAATTCTCGCGATGGTCCACCATAATCTAGACCTTCTTCGCCTGTAAATGTTATGAATAGTTTATTTCGTTGAAGATCTTTTTTCGGTATTTGACTGAGAAATTTATCGAACGCATCCGATAGAAGATTATTTCGTGAAATGGAAACTTTCGTTTTCGCTGGGCCAGTCGCATAACCTTTCGAATCGAGTTTCTTGTAAAATGCTCGGAGTTTTTGTTGAAAACATGGTCGTCGTGACGACGATGACGACGAGTGACTTGTCGATCGTCGAGATGATGATGGTTTACTATGTTCAACAGCGAATAGATTTGATGCTGATGTAAACGAAGAAACTGATTGTGATGTGGGAACGGCTGTTGATTGTGTTAATGGTGGAATATATGAAACAATATCTTCATGAAAGACACTGATAAGAAGGCTTAAATCGACAGAATTCGATAGAGTATCAAGTGCTCGAACGCCTTCCTCACGAATTAATTGAATTTTTTCACGTAATTTACTTGATAATGGAACAAGTTGATTGACTTTCAATAGATCAAAGATTTGAGGTTGTCTCATGAATGCTACAACTTTTTCATTGTATGTCATTTGAACAAGTTGTTGTTCGGCTTGTTTTCTATGTATTTTCGTCGATTGTGGTAAGGCAATAGCAGCAAACGGTTGATGTTCATCGCCAATTGGTAAACGTGGATCGATATATGTTGTTGAACGTGTATTATGATCGACAAAAAACAGCTTACCGCTATCATCATGTTTAACATCCCAACGTGTTGGTAGTGAACGTGCTGGATCAGCAAATAGATTGAGAAAACGTACGAGTTCTTTGTTATGTTGATAGCGTTTGAAAAGAAATGGTTCGTGTCGAATACGTTGAAGAATACCGGCTAATGAATCGGATTTCATCATCTGACGAGCATCACGATTTGATTTAATAAACTGATTGAAATCCGATCGAGAGAGAAATTGTAAAGCTGGAGTCGAACGAATATAATCGTCGGATGTTTCGATTGTTGATAAGGAAGCTGATGAAATATCATTACTAACTGTCGTTGTTGCTGCTGGTAGTGGCGGTGCTGTTGGTTCAGATGCAATAAAACTTGATGAATTCACATGTGAAACAGTTGTCGAACGATCTGCTGATGTTGATGTTGTTGATGCGGCTGTTCGTCGAATACTTTGATAGCGTTTATCCATTCGTTCACGGTCAATTGTTCGCGATGAAGTCGTCGGCAAAAGCATAGTCGTCGGAGAAGATGCAGTAGTAGCAGCAGCAACAACAGTGGTGGTGGTAGTAGTAGTAGGCATTTCTGTAGCTGCAGTAGCAACTGTTGGAAGACGAAAAGATGAAGTTGTTGATTGTGAAACAATAATTGGACGTTGCCATGTTGTTGTTTTATTATTATGATCAATAAAATACGGTCGACCAAATTGATCGATTCGACTTTCCCAACCCGATGGTAACGGTGGAGATGCATTGATTATCGGTGGCGATGGAGGACTATTATTATTATTATCATCATTGACTGATACTGATAAAGGCGGCGGTGTTATGCGTGTATCGATTGTTACCGTTTTACGTGGTAATGTCACCATGAATGCTGAATCATTGATTCTAAATAAAGTTTCGTTCTTTTTTATTCTCTTTGTCCAGAGAGGATTTATAAAAAAATCAGAAAAGTATTTCTTTGTTTCCTAAGGCATTGTCGACCTTGTATCAAACAGAAATGTCTACAGGGTATTCGCTCTTTCCTTTGCGTGTGTTTCTATTCTCGTTTGCCATACATCGTTATCAAACATAGATATACACATTGAATTTATAACTAAATACTAAACCTTGTCGAAGAATTTTTTTTTTATTATTGAATCGAACAAAACAAATTGATTTTATGAGTAACTAACCTTGGTCGATCATGATGAGTTGAATTTTCATTCGTCATCGATAATGATGTACTCATCATTGATGGAATCGTTGTAATTGCCTGTTCAGCAACAATAAACGATGAAGATGAGTGTATTGTTGCTAAATCATCGTTTATCGACGGAAGGACACTTGTTATCATTTGATCATCGGAGGATTCGTTGGAATTTAAAATTGCTTCCGGAATACTACTTGCAATTGATATTGTTGAATCATTTGTTGTTGTTGTTGTTGTTATTTGTGGAGGTAGAGTTTTATATTTCGATACTTGTTGTTTATGCCATTCTTGTAATTCACGTGTGATTAATTTTCTATTTTACAAAATAAAAGCAAACAGAAAATTCAAGTCCAGTCATTTACCGTGTTTGTTCTGCAGTTGATGAATTTTCCGAGTTCGTATCTACATCGGTCGTTGTTGAATTCGTTGTAGGTTCATATTTCGATTGTAATCGATGTAGATCTCGAGCTGCTTGCCGTAATTCTATTTGAAAAAGAGAAAAAAAACACATTAATAATTAAAATCATTTTTTAATTTATTCGAATATTTAAAAAGTATATGAACAAACCATTAGCATAGTCTAAAATTTGTTGAGACAGCACAATCATTCTCTCATTTCATTCAATTGCATACGCCTACTAATAATGATTTTTGCTCATCCGATGTCTGCACATTAGAGCATCTTTCTTTTTTTTTTCGTTCTCTATTTGATGAAGAATGCGATGTAAAAGAAAACGAGAGAAAAAAATCTACAAAATGGATGACCCATTGAAATATGAACACATGAGAAAGAGAGAGAGAGAGAGAGAGAGAAAACAAAAGGAAGAAGAAGAAAAAAAGAGATCGGTCAATGAGACTAGCACATGTCATCAGGTTGTTGAACTCGATAAAAGTACTATATACTAAATAACAATGATTCGGAAAGAGGACAAACATTGATGCACAAAATTCTTTTGTTTCTTCTCGCTGTTCAGATGCACAAAATGAAGAAAATTTGGTCAAGGATCAATTTATGATTAACAAATGTCTGAGTGCATATTTGTAACAAATTGTTCATTTGAGAATAGTCAAACGAACTCGGAATACGCATAAAAATGCGTCATGAAAATTTGTCATCTTTTCTTTCTTCAAAAGAATTACTTCGATTACATAATGCAAATGAAGGGGCAACAAAGGAGAGAAGGAAAACCATACTTCACTACGTTTGATTTGTGTTTAATCATCGATCGGTTGGTTGACTGACAAACCATCGCACACACACACACACACGCATAAATATATAACTATATATGTATTGAAAGGAGCATAGAGGAAAGATCATTTTCCTCTTTGAATTGTAAGAAGCAATCAACGAGCGAGCAAGAACAATAGGTGCTATTTTCATATGAACGACGTAATACAACTCACCTCGCACCATACAATCAATAAGCTGATCGATTGAAATACTAATCAAAACATGAGATCTGTCGACATACTATATAAGGATATTCAAAAGAATCTCGAGAACAATCTAATTATATTCTAATAATATGTGAAAGTTACAAAACGGAAAAAAGTAAAAGTAATTGTGTTTGTGTACTATTTTGGGTACCTGTCAAGGTTAAATTTAATAGATCAATTTACCTCGTGATAATGTGCGAACAGTTTCTTCGTCGAAACAGTTGTTACGACTGTTATTATAATCATAAATTGATGTTTGCAAGTTATTTTCTGATGCTGCCGTTGTCGTTGATGAAAGTTGACGAGATGGATTATTTGATGTTCGATTGACTAATTTATTTGTTGAATTAATAGGTAATTGCAATGTTCGATAAGCATTTGGACGAGTATGTGAACGTTGTCGAATCATCGATGATGATGATGATGATGCTGTCGTTAAAATACTTGATGAACGCGGAAGATTGGTTGATGATGAATAACAAGATTTTAATTTTTTATTTGTTGTGGATAATGATGATCTGTCAGTGACATTAGTTGATCCGACATCACAATGATGTATTGACGCGTCTTCTTGTTCTTCTTCATTGTTATCAATGATGTTATTCTCATTAACTTCTTCTTGTTCGTTTTCATTGTTATGTCCTTGGTATGATGATGATGTGAAAGAGCAATGTCTTGTTAGAGTATTACTACTAGTCGTCGTCGTCAGTTGTGTCTGATTGGAAGATATATTCAACAACATCTGATTAGCATCATTCGTTAATCCATTGCCTATATTATATGGAAAGAATAAAAAAAAAGAAAACTCTATATATATATATGTGAATGAACAGCGACAATAAAGAGATTGTCAATGACAAGGGAAAAGAAAAAGAAGGAGAAGAGAGGGATTAATAATTTTTTTATCCTACAACATTTTCTTTTCTATCAAATGGCATCATTATTGAATCTAATGTATATTCATATAAACGAAGAAGAGATAAATAACCTCGTCTATAACGACTGTCAACACCTCAGACACTCATCTCATATTCTCATCGTCTTACGTAATTATCTTAAGAGTAACAGCAGTCACTCCAAGGCGATTAGACGACGTCCATATAGGCACACGAAGGTCTCAACAGGAGATCAAGAGAAATTGTTTATACCTATAATAGTATTATTCAAAGATTCCGTTGATGTTGACGACGATGATGATGACGATGATAATGATCCGTCCATGGGTGGTACCGAAGATGAATCGGGTAATTGATCATTTAATATCGTCGGCAATGAAGTCGTTGTTGTTAGTAGATTAACTGTTTCATCAGACGACGGATTCTACAACGATATATTAACAAAATTGAATATGACATTAGAATAACATACATTTTCTTCTGATATGATTTCATCTTGGTTAATAATTGTCGTTTGATTATTTTCTAATGAAATAAACAGAACAGATATATATATATATGTATATGTATATCTTTTTCGTTTGTTTGTATGATTACCATCTATTTGTTGTTCCAATGGTGGATTGATTGGAATAGGACATCTTGGTATTGGTGGCGGTGGTGGTGATTCACTTCGAATATATGCAGCATTAAACATTAAACAACCGCTGACATGATCCGAGTGACTTCTTCGTTGAAGATTGAATACAAATGTTGACGTACTAGAAATCAATAGATTACAATTTGAAAAGGTTTTTGTTTTTGCATTTTCAAACTTTTTATTTAATTTTTCTAATAAAAATCCAATATGTATCGTTAATTTGCCGAGAAATCGATTCACTGATGGTCGAGTTTTAACAAATTTATCTTTGATTTCAAATTCCAATAGATCTGTATGAAATGCTTGAAATATAAACGATTGATTGTACCATTTCGGATGGCACTGCAGAGAAAAAAAACAAGCACGAACATTTTTATTGTCTTATTTTGCGTTTTAAACAAATCTACCGTATTCGGTATAACATTAGTTCGTTTTTCTTGATTATAAAAATGTGATGATGTGCGTAATTGTTTGTGCAAACGACCGGCTATCAACGTCACTTTTATGTACGGATCTGGTTTGAAAAAAATACCACGTTGAAGATTCGTCGCATGAAGATCTATAGAATAAATTAGATTTTTTAAAGAAAAATTAAGGCTTTTTTTTTATTAAACCGTAGATTTTAATTGAGATTGGTCGAGTTAAATTTTCAATTGTTGGAATATGATTATTATCATGAATAACGGAAATAATCGATGATTGCGCTTTGATTTCACGATTATCTGAATTGTAATACTGAAAACGAATTTGGTTAGCTAAAAATAAACAAACAAAAAAGATTTTTTTTATTCAAAAGAGAAAAAAAAACTGCAAAATACATACAATTTACTAGTTTATTGATCATAGTTTGAGTACACTGCCAATGATATTGACCTATCTTAAGAGCATTTAAATTTGTATATATTTTTTCGATAACATCATCTGCTGTTAATTTGTCTAAAGGAAATTTATTTTTTTTCGTTTTTGCCTTTTGCGTTTTATGTATTTGTACCTGGAAGAAATATGCCGATAGTATCATTTGATGTTATCACATGATCGTGAATATTCCATGCAAGTGTAAGTATTGTTGATGTTGAAAGAGTTATTTGTTCAGGTGTGATCGTTAGAAATGATTTTTGTACATTTATTGGAAATAGGGGCGATGGTGTCGAAATAAAATCATGATGTTGATGTTGATGTTGTTCCGATGATGGCATGATATGTCGATCTTGATATCAATTCGAAAATTCTTTTCCAATACGAATCAATGGCATTAGAATGCAAGGTCAATTAGATTGAAAGACATGTTTTAGATCTATGTATATGAGTGTGTATGTTGTTTTTTTCTGGATTCAAACTCGATAGATAAATTGCCATACAAACGAGCGAAACATGATCCGAATCGAATAGACAGAGGGAAAGAGAGAGACGAATCGAAGAAGAATACTCGTAAAATTCAAATTCAACCTGCTTCTCTGCCTGTTCTGTTTCTTCTCAATCGTCCAACCTTGAAAAAAAACCTCGATGTAGAAATACTCAACGGACAAGTAATCAGAGCAGTTGTTCATAGAGGTCGTTATTGATCAGTCGAGACATATAAGTCAAACGAATTTATTTATTCAATTCATTTCAAGTATCTTGCAAATATAATTGAATCAAAGCTACACACAATTGTTCGTTCTATTTGACAGTTTCACCTTTTTGATGCCGATAATCATACGCACATACACATTTTATACGCTTGTCGCTGTCAATATTGACTGCAAAACATTACTCGATATACGACAAACAAAAAAAAATTCATTCATCCATTTCTTTTCTTAACAATAATCAATATTTCAAAGAATAAAAAAGCTGATTATATATGACATGTATTTATATGTATATATGTATATGTGAAGCAAAAAAGATGAATTAGCTGTTATTGTTTTGTTATTGACTCTTTTTCGAGATATTGCAAATAAAAACATGTGTAACAATGTCAATTTCATTTTGTTAGACTAGTTAGTACAAAATAAAGGAAAATAAATATAGAAAAAAAAAAGAAAGAATCGTGTTTAGTTCGGTTTTTTCTTTCGTAATGTGTCATTTTTTTGAAATTCATTTGGAATTTATGGCATAAATTGAATATGTATAATTATGTTTTGAATTTATTTTTCTAAATCTTTACGAACTCGATAGCCACGATATGCAGCCTAAGAAAAACGAGAAAAAAAACCTGATTCTTTTCCAAAACAAATCAATTCGCCTACTTGAATTTTAACAGCTGCAGCCTCATTATCTTCACT
>ERZ778020.2425-NODE-2425-length-13549-cov-3.870387_pt1 | contig 13549 bp, 17 predicted proteins | sample MGYA00375750_ERZ778020 | MGnify/ENA primary metagenome ERZ778020 (study PRJEB29350, sample SAMN05389818) | bioreactor metagenome | isolation source: Ammonium sulfate bioreactor | place: South Africa: University of Cape Town | collected 2014-03-17 ...
GCTTCGAAGCCTATAAGCGCGTCGTGGTGGCGCCGTTCTTCCGCGACCATTTCGCGCGGCTCGACCGCCAGATCGTGCTGGTCGACGCACTCGCTGCGTTCAACGCTGGACCTGAAGCGCTGCACGATCTCGAGGGCGCGCTCGCAGGCATTCTCGATTGCTTCAACACCGGGCGGCGCACGCTGCTGAGCATGATGTTTCGCCCGCGCATCGACCGCATCCTGTTCGCGGCAACCAAGGCCGACCATCTGCATCGTACCAGCCACGACCGGCTGGAGGCGATCCTGCGGCGAATGGTGGAGCGCGCCGCCTCCCGCGCGGAATTCGCGGGCGCCAAAACCGACGTGGTGGCGCTCGCCGCCGTGCGCGCAACCCGCGAGGCCAGCGTGCAGCATCATGGCGAGACGCTGCCCTCCATTGTCGGCACGCCGATGCAGGGTGAGGTCGCGGGCAAAGAAACATTCGACGGCGAGACCGAGGTCGCGACTTTTCCTGGCGATCTTCCCGCGTCACCTGATGCCCTGTTCAACGAGGGGACGTTCAGGGGGTCCGGCTCCGCGCACCCCGGCGAGGCCGACTATCGCTTCCTGCGTTTCCGCCCGCCCCGGCTCGACGCCACGCAGGGCGAGCCCGCGCTGCCGCACATCCGCCTCGACCGGGCGCTGCAATTCCTGATCGGAGACAAACTGCAATGAATGAGCGCAGTCATCCGCGCAAACCAGCGTCGTTCCGGCTCGACGATCCGCGCGTCACGGTTGCGGAAGCGGGCGAAAGCGGACGCGCGTCGCATGGCGGCATCCGCATCACGCCGGAGCCCGATGCGCTGGCACTGCCCGCGCCGGTCGAGGTCATCTATCCACGCCGCAAGCGCTTTCCGTGGGGCGGGCTGTTCTGGACCGCACTCGGCGGCCTTGTCGTGCTCGGGCTGGGCCTCGGTGCGACCAATCTGATCGAAGACCTGTTCGCGCGCAGCGAGGCGCTGGGCTTCACCGGCATTGCGCTCGCGGTTCTGTGTGCGCTGGCCTTCGTCGTGATCGTCGCGCGTGAGGCGCTAGCGCTCGCCCGGCTCGACACCATCGAGCAGTTGCATGCCCGCGCAGGTGCCGTGCTCACCTCGGACGACCGCGCGCAGAGCGATGTCATCGTCCGCGATCTCCTTAAAGTGGCCCACGACAATCCGCATCTCGCCCACGCCCGCGCGGTGATGCAGAGCCACGCCACCGACATCATCGACGGCGCCGACATGCTGCGGCTCGCCGAACGCACATTGATGGCGCCGCTCGATCAGGAGGCGCGACGGCTGATCTCGAGCGCGGCCTCGCGCGTCTCCATCGTCACCGCCGTCAGTCCCGGCGCAGTGATCGACATGCTGTTCGTGTTCGCCGCCGCGTTGCGGCTGGTACGGCAACTCGCGCGACTCTATGGCGGCCGACCCGGCACGCTCGGCATGTTCAAGCTGATGCGACATGTCATCGCACATCTCGCCGTCACCGGCGGCATGGCCGCGAGCGACAGTCTGATCCAGCAGGTGCTCGGACACGGCGTGGCGGCAAAATTGTCAGCGCGTCTCGGCGAAGGCATTTTGAACGGCCTCCTCACGGCGCGCCTCGGCCTCGCTGCCGTGGACGTGACACGGCCGCTGCCATTTTCCGCGCTGCCACGCCCAGTACTCTCCGATCTGGTGAAGGACCTGATGCGCCGCATCGATCCGGCCGCCCGGATCGACGCGCAAAAAAATCTGGATTTCCTCGAACGCGAATGAACCGGGGCGACGGGTGGCGCAACCAACCGATATCGGGCCAGCCCGGCCCTTTCATCGGAGAACGACCATGATCCGCAAACTTGCTCTTGGAGTCGCCGCCGCGACCGCCCTCACCATTGCCGCCCTCGCACCGACCGCCGCATCCGCCCATGGCTGGCATCATCACGGCTGGCACGGCGGTTATGGCTTCGGCCTCGGCGTCGGCCCGGTCTACGTCGGCGGCCCCGTGTATGACGACTGCCTGCGGCGCCAGCGCATCATGACCCGTCACGGCTATCGCTGGCGGACGGTGAACGTCTGCTATTGATCGTCCGCACGGCAGGGAGACCGCTTTCCGGCCCTGTCCCCGGCCGGAAGGCGGTCTCTTCGCATTGCAATATCACTCTGCTGCGAGAGCGTCGGCGCGGTACCAGCCGCCGAATTCGGGCTTTGACGCTTTACCCCATGCATAAATTGCGTATCGTGTGCGCCGTTGGACACGCATCCGCGCGCCGACAATATCTTTCTGGAGAGTGACGAATGGCTAAAGGGACTGTGAAGTGGTTCAACCCGACCAAGGGCTACGGATTTATCCAGCCCGCAGGCGGTGGCAAGGATGTGTTCGTGCACATCTCTGCGGTTGAAAAGGCCGGCTTGACCTCGCTGAACGAAGGGCAGTCGATCGAGTTCGAGGAAGTCGCCAATCGCGGCAAGACGTCGGCGGAAAACCTGAAGGTTTGATCCCGGCCCTCGCGAACCAGAAGGCTCTTCCGGTCCGCGTTTAATTCAGCACAAGATCGTTGTTAGACTAAATCAAACCGACTGGGCACGTCCCCGAGGCCATCTACCGTCATCCGGTCGATTGGCCTTTTTATTTTGCCTGCACGCGGCGCAACGCCACGATGCATCGGTTCTCAATACGAGCACGGCCCCATCAGGCGATCTTCGAGCGCACGCCAGGCGCTCGGCGTCATCCGCGGCATGCGCGGATTGTAGCTTGAGCAATCGGTCGCCTTGTCGCCGGGCATCAAGACTCCGCCGCAATACGGACAGGCATTGTCGTTCGCATGCGAGGGCCAGACGTCGTCGTCACGCACTTCCTCTGCAAAGAATTTAACGACGTTGTCCGGAGAAGAATTTATATCGCCCGTCATGCACGTACCTCATTGTCGATGAGGCGCACCATGCCAGCAACATCATGCCGTAGCGTTCAAGCAAAGGCTCAAATTTTATCGGAGATTTTCGGTTTCCGATTGTTCCCCGGCCAGGCGGGAACCTATCGTGCGACAATCAGCCCACGGCTCGTCACCACGACCCAACGGCCATCCTGCCGGCGGATCGCATCGACGCGGCCCACACCCGGCAGCGGATCGCCGGCATAGACCTCGAAAATACCATCCCGGCCTTCGATCAGCGCACCGCCATTGGCGACAGCGCGCACGACCCAGCCATCAATGGTTGGCAGCCGTGCGATCTGCGGTGCGGGTTTCGGCGCCGGTGCGGGCGTTGCCGCGGGCGCCGGGATGCTGCCGGTGGCGTCCGCCGCCTTCAGCTTCTCGATTGCCTCGTCGAACTTGGCGATCTTGCTGGCATTGATTTTGGCGGCGTTTTCAGCCGACAACTTCAATGACTGCAGCTCGGAATTGACCTGCGCGAAGGCGTTGTCGATGGCGCGGTTGCGCTCCACCGCGGCAGTCTGTGCCTTGTCGTCCTTGCCGAAATGCCCGGTCGAGAGCCAGGTGGTACCCACACTGCTCATTACGCCGACGAACGCGGCCACCCCGATCATCAGGGCAATCGAAGAGAACTGGCGCTGGGTCTGCGGCTGGGGAGGCGCATCGCCGAACACGATATCCTCCCAGGAACCCTGCGGGGGCAGCCGCTGCAGGGTGATGTTCTTGGACTCAGCCTTTGGTCCTTCGGACGAATCCTGGGCCTTGTTCTCGACCCGGTCTTCACTTTCGGTGTGCGCCGAGGCGGCGGGGACGAGCGACTGGCCGCCGCCATGATCCTGCGAATTGCCGGTATGGTGACTGTCGTCCTGCGCGTTCATGGCCGTTAATCCCAAAGCTGTTAGATACTTTGGTAACCATGAATTGCTTGACGAATGGTTACGACTTCTCCGCCGGCGCCTGCCGCGCCCTCAAAAGCCGACGCAGGGTTTCGATGCTCGAATGGTCCACACGCCCACTGACCCGTGCCGGGCGGAAATGTCGCTGGAAGGCGGCAACCACCGCCTGCTTCGTGTCCCACGAATCCGAATGCGTGACTCCGTAGCCGTAAGCCACGAGCGATTTGAGGAATACGTCCAGCTCATGCGGGGTCGGCTCGAACCTGTCGGCGGAGAGTGGCGCGGGCGTAACCCACAGGCCGACGCCTTCCGCCGCGAGCCTGTCCCAGGGAAACCACTCACCGGGATCCTGCTTGCGCAGCGGGGCGATGTCCGAATGCGCCAGCACCCGATCGCGCGGAATGGGCCAGCGCGCCGTGATGTCACGGCACAACGCGATCACGGCATCGATCTGCACGTCCGGAAACGCCGGACAGCCGCCGTCATGTCCCGGATTGGCAATCTCGATGCCGATCGAGCGCGCGTTGAGGTCGCTCCACTCCCGCCAGCGGGATTGGCCCGCATGCCACGCGCGCTTGTCCTCCGCGACAAGCTGCACAATCTCGCCACCCTCGCGGACGAGATAATGAGAGGAGACTTTCGCCGCCGGGTCGCATAGCCGCGCCAGCGCGGCCTCCTCTTCCGGCATGCCGGTGTAGTGCAGCACGAGAATATCGACCACGCTGCCGCCGCGCTCGTCGAAATTCGGCGAGGCGACGAAGCGCGATGCAAGCCTCGAATCGGAAGCAGCTGTCAACATCGCGCCATCAAGCCGATGCAGCAATGCGGCGTCAATGGCTGTTGGCCGGGCCGGACGGCTTTGCTAGTGTTTCTCTCCTTCCAGAACAATTTTCCCGATGGCAGCAATGAATACTTCGCAGACCGTCTACCGCGGCATGACGCGTGACCAGCTCGACGATGCCTACAACAACGGCAAGGCCGTCGCCGACAGTCCGCAATGGATCGTCGGCTGGGCGCAGCGAAGCGCCACCATGCGCCGCCGCTCCGACGCAGTGCTCGGCGAAGCCTATGGGCCACGCGAGCGCGAGCGTTTTGATTATTTCCCTTCCGGCCGCTCCGGTGCGCCGCTGTTCGTCTTCATCCACGGCGGCTATTGGGTGCGCAATGCGATCGAGCTGTTCTCGTTTCTCGCCGAAGGGCCGAATGCGCGCGGCATCGATTTCGCGGCGTTGGGCTACACGCTCGCACCGGACGTCAGCCTTGGCGACATCGTGGAGCAAATCCGTCGCGGCCTGACGCATCTGCAGGGCGCGACCAATCTCGGTTATGACCCCGGCAAAATCTACGTCGGCGGCTGGTCGGCGGGCGGTCATCTCACTACGATCACGGCCGACCATCCAGCGGTGCGCGGCACCATGCCGATCAGCGGCATCTTCGACCTCGAACCGTTGTCGCTGAATTATCTCAACGATCCGCTGCAACTGACGCCGGACGACATCCGCGATCTGAGCCCGCTGCACCACCTGCGCGCGGGCCTGCCTCCGGCATGCATCATGTCAGGCGGCAGCGAGCTGCCCGAACTGCAGCGTCAATCGGATGAATACGCCCGCGCCGCGCAGGCCGCCGGGCTCGACGCCAAACTCTTCGTGCTGCCGGGCCACCATCATTATTCGATCCTCGATGAACTGGCGAAGCCGAAGGGTCTCCTGACGGAGACGCTTGTAAAGTTGTGCGGCCGGTAACGCCGGCTATTCACGCCAGAAGTTCGCGCACGCGCGGCATCACCTCGCGGCCGTAGAGCTCGATGCAGGTCATCAGCTTCGGATGCGGCAGCGTGCCCGCACTGTATTTCAGATCGAAGCGCGACACGCCGAGCGCCCTCACCGTCGCCGCTATCTTGCGCGCCACGGTCTCCGGCGAGCCGAGATAGAGTGAGCCGTGTTCGATCTCGCGCTCGAACTCCGCCTTCTCCATCGGCGGCCAGCCCCGCTCCGCGCCGATGCGGTCGCGCATGCCTTTATAGGGTAACCAGAACTCTTCGCGCGCCTGAGCGTCGGTCGCAGCCACGTAGCCCGGCGAATGCACGCCGATCGGCTGCATCGGTGTTTTGCGCTGCTCGTGCGTGCGGCGGTACAGATCGACATAAGGCGTGAAGCGCTGCGGGTCGCCGCCAATGATCGCAAGCATCAAGGGCAACTGGTAATAGGCCGCGCGCACCACCGACTCCGGACTGCCGCCGACGCCAATCCATGTTTTCAGCCGCCCGTGTTCGATGGGTGGAAAGATGCGCTGGTTGGCGAGCGGCGGACGGATCGAGCCTTCCCAGGTGACGGGCTCCTGCTTGAGCACCTCGACGAACAGGTCGAGCTTCTCCTGAAACAGCCGCTCGTATTGATCGAGCGCGAAACCGAACAGCGGAAAGGATTCGGTGAATGAGCCACGCCCTAAGATGACCTCGGCGCGCCCGCTGGAGGCCGCGTTCAGTGTCGCGAACCGTTGAAACACGCGGATCGGGTCGTCTGACGACAGCACTGTTACGGCAGTACCGAGACGAATTTGCTTTGTTTGTCCGGCAATTGCGGCCAGCACGGTCTCGGGCGCGGAGATCGCAAAATCGGCGCGGTGATGTTCGCCGAGGCCGATGAAATCGATGCCGATTCCGTCGGCCAGCACCGCCTCCTCGATCACGTCGCGGATCACCTGCGCATGAGGCAGCAAGTGTCCGGACGCATCGGCGGTCACGTCGCCGAACGTATCCAGTCCCATTTCAAGCAAGGGGCGCGCTCCTGTCAGACATAATGAGTACGGCGGGAGCCGCGCCCCTTATCTAGGTGCTCGGCCCGCGTGTTCCAGCTCGCGCAGCTTCACGGCAACTTGAAGCGCAAGGTTCGAGGGCGTGGGGACGCCGAATTCGGCTCCCTTGCGGACCACATGACCGTTGAGGAAATCGATTTCGCTGGGCTTGCCGCGCGCGATATCCTGCGCGGTGGAGGAATATTGATCCGGCATCACCTTTACGAGCGCAAGGGTCTTTTCACGGATGTCGGGCGAGACCGCGATGCCAAGCTCCGACGCCACCGCGATGCATTCGATGATGACATCGTCCATCACCTCCCGCGCGCCGTCGACCTCGAACAGGCGACCGTAAGGCTGTTGCGCGATCGCCGACAGCGCGTTGTAGGCGCAATTGATGATGAGCTTGTCCCACAGCCGCGCCAGCACCTCACCGGACACGACGGTCGGTATCGCCGCCTCCGTGAAGGCTTTGGCGATCTCGTCGCTGCGCGGCGACGGCCCAATGATGAGATCGCCGCGCCCGTGGTGCTGGATATGGCCAGGGCCGCCCATTCCGGCAGCGACGTAGACGACGCTGGGTATCGCCGTCCGCTTGAGGACGGCTGACAGACGCTCGGCATTGTCGACGCCGTTCTGCAGCGAGATGACCACCGCATCCTGCGGGAGATGCGGCGCGATCTCGCGTCCCGCCTCTTCGGTGTCGGCCGACTTCACGCAGAACAGCACGACATCCGCTCCGGCGACAGCGGAGGCCTGAGTGTCCGCACCGATAGGAATGACGCCGTCGAATATCGCGCTTTCAAACCGCAACCCGCCGCGCTTGGCGATTGCCTCGACATGCGCCGGCCGGCCGATCAGCACGACCTCATGCCCACCCCGGGCCAGCATCCCGCCGTAAAAACATCCGACAGCTCCGGCTCCCATGACGGCGATCTTCATGCGCGCTCACCTTTCCCAGTTTCTGACCATGATGTAGCCGATCGCACACTCCGGCGATATTACGCCTTCGCATGGCTGGGTGGTCGTCGATGGATGCGGAGCGCCGCTATTCGAGATGCGACCGGTACCGAAGCGCCTGAGTCCAACTCTGCCGAAACTCGAGTGGTTCGTTGGCCAGCGATACCGCAACACGCTTCACCAGCAAGACGGGCGATCCAGCGGCGATCTTCAGTTCCTTGCTGACTGAACTCGACGCCAAATCATATTCGATTTCGTCCGTCGCACTGCGAACCATTTCACCGCACTGCTTCTGGTAGAGGACATAAATTTCTTCCACCATGTCGCGGTCGGATTCGACGGAGAGCCTTTCGAAGCGTTTGGCTGGAATACAAATCCTTTCGAACACCAGCGGCACGCCGTTTTCGCTGCGCGCTCGCGTAATAACGATCACTTGATCATTTTTGCTCAATGAGAGGCGGAGCTGTTCTTCCCGATTAGGGTTCTGCGTTTTTCTCGTCAGCAACCGCGCTGTCAGCCGCGCCTGCCGTCCGTCGGGATGAATGAACCGGAAGAACCGAAACCGGGATCGATCGCTGGTATGCGGCACGATCTGGGTGCCACGGCCATGCTGCCGATCAAGGATGCCCTGCGCGACGAGTTCTTCGGTCGCCTTCCGGACCGTGCCAACTGAAATGCCAAGGGTTGCCGCGAGTTGTTGCTCGCTCGGCAGGAAATCGCCCGGCTGCAACGTGCCTTCCGCGATCTGGCGCATCAAGGCGTCCCGCGCCTGCAGATAGAGCGGACGGTTTTCAAGCATCGGCGGTGCTTGCGGCACCTTTGTCGCGGCTCGTTTCATGAATGACATTTCGCACGGGGCGTTACGCCCGCAAAGATTGATCGACGAGTGAGCACAGATTCGCACAGTTTTCGACTCGACTCAAACTCATATATATGACATATGTCATATGACTTGCTGCAGAAGGAACCCGCAATGACCACAAACAGCGCCAACGGAATCGATCTCAGCCAAAAGAGCGAACTCTTCAAAAAAGGCCTGCAAACTCGCAAGGAAGTGCAAGGCGCGGCGTCGGTGGACAAGGTCCTCGCGGGAGCCGACGAGTTCATGATGGCCTTCCAGGATCTCACGACGGAGTATTGCTGGGGCTACGTCTGGTCGCGGCCCGGCCTGTCAAAAAAGACCCGGTCGATGCTCAATCTCGCGATGCTCGCCGCCCTGAACCGGGGTCCCGAGCTCAGCCTTCATATCGCGGGCGCTCTGACGAACGGCGTCAGCAAGGAAGAGATCAAGGAAATCCTCCTTCAGGTTGGAATCTACTGCGGCGTCCCCGCATCGCTCGACGCCTTCAAGCGCGCCTCTGACGTGTTCAAGGAGCGCGGCGTTTAACGCTGCACGGACTCGCCATGACACAGGTTCTTGGATTTGTCGGCCTCGGCAAAATGGGCGATCCGCTCACCCGCCGTTTGCTCAAGGCCAATCATAGCGTCGTCATTTACGACACACGGCAGGACGCCTTGACCGATCTGCTGCACGCTGGCGCAACGCAGGCCGCTTCACTGCAACAATTGGCTCAGCGGGCTTCCACGGTTTTCGTCAGCCTGCCGATGCCGGACACCGTCAAGTCCGTTATCCTTGGAGAACACGGCCTGATAAGCGGCGGCGGGGCGATGAAAACGATCGTCGACCTTTCGACGACCGGTCCGAAAGTTGCCTCCGAAATCGCCCGCGAACTGGAAGGTACCGGTGTTACGTTCATCGACTGCCCGGTGAGTGGCGGTGTCGCGAAGGCAATCGACGGCACCCTCGCCTTGATGGTGTCCGGTCCACGAAAGACCTTCGAAGAGGTCGAGCCCCTGCTCGTCCATTTCGGCAGGCCGACCTTCATCGGCGAGGAGCACGGTGCCGCCCAGATGATGAAGCTCTGCAACACCCTGATGGCCGCCACATCAATGGCGATCGCGGCCGAGGCGATCACCGCAGGTGTCAAGGCGGGGATCGATCCGTCGATCATGGTCGACGTCATCAATGCCTCGAGTGGGCGCAACAACGCGACGCAAGACAAGTTTCCACGTGCCGTCCTCAACCGCACCTTCGACCACGGCTTCGCAACCGGCCTGATGTTCAAGGACGTGAAGCTGTGCCTCGAGGAAATTGAACGGATGGGCCTTGAACTCGAAGTGTCGAAGGCAGTGGCCGCGACCTGGAAAAAATCCAACGAACGCTTTGGCCCGGACAGCGACCACACCGTCATTGTCAAAATGATCGAGGAGCCCGCTGGCGTCGTGATCGAACGAAGAAAGTGACCAAAAGAGCCGCATCGAAGCGGCCAGCTTGACCTTTGGAGGAAAATGATGCGTCGGCAAATTGCTGGTTTATTGACTCTCCTGACCGTCTCCACGTTTTCGACGATCGCGCTGGCCGAGACCTCGACAGTCAGGATCGCCAAACAATTCGGGATTTCCTATCTGACACTTACCGTGATGGAGGAGCGCAAGCTCATCGAGAAGCACGCCAAGCAGGAAGGACTCGACGTCAAGACCGAGTGGCTGCGTTTCAGTGCTGGTTCAGGGATGAACGAGGCGCTGCTGGCTGGAAATCTCGACTTCGCGGCGGAATTCCACCGTTGCTTACGATCTGGGATAAAACGCAGAACAATCTGAAGGTGAAGGGCGTCGTCGGGTTGAACCTGATGCCGTATTATCTGGTCACCATAAACCCGAAGATCAAAACCATCGCCGACTTCTCACCGTCGGATAAAATCGCGCTCCCGGCCATCAAGACTTCGATTCAGGCTGTCGTCCTCCAGATGGCTACCGAAAAGCAGTTCGGTCCCGGCCAACAGAACAAGCTCGACCCGTTCACCGTCTCGATGGGGCATCCCGATGCGATGGCCGCGATGCTAAGCGGACATACGGAGATCAATGCACATTTCGGAACCGAGCCCTTTCAAACACTCGAGTTGAAAGACAAGCGGACCCATATGGTTCTGAACAGCTACGACGTGGTTGGCGGCGAACACACCAATAACATCCTCTGGGCCACATCGAAGTTCGTGCAAGCCAATCCGAAGGCGACGAAGGCAGTTGTCGCTGCGGTTCGGGAAAGCGAGGAGATGATCAAAGCCGACCCGGCTGGCATCGCCGCGCTCTGGGTCAAAGCCGAAAACTCGAAAATGTCAGTGGTTGATGCCGAAAAAATTATCCGCGACCCGAAAAACAAATGGACAACCACCCCGCGCGGCTTCCTGTCCATCCTTCAATTCATGAACAAGGCCGGATCGATCAAGACGAAGGCGACAAGCATCAAGGACATCTTCTTCGATGACCCGTCTATTGCCGAGGGCAATTAGATATTTTGAAATTGCGCAGACTGCGCGTATTCAAATCGCACAGCGTCCAAGCGGTGAACGTCTTCAAACCCGCTTCGAAGCGAAGTTATGCTCTGTCCGCGGATGGACCTCGTGCAGGCGCAGAGCGAGATCGCTCCGCGCTCTGTTCGGGCCGCCATCAACCGCCCCCTCGAAAATCATTTCCTGCACATCGTGAGGCAGCCTTCCCCAGCATTGCAGCACGGCCTTGCCGAGCATGCGCTCCGTTTCATGATCGTCGAGCATTGTGAACCCCTAAAATATTTGCAGCCCCGGCACGCGCTTTGCGCTTCGGGCGCTGTTGCCTGCACGATAAAGAACCTTCACACACTACTGATGATGCTCGCCACCCGGCCTTGAAATTCCACGCAATGTCGGTGCGAGCGACCTGTCTTCATCAGCGAAATTCGCGATATCGCTGAGCGATAAAATGCCGACCAGCCGCTTCTGGTCGTTCACGACCGGAAGCCGTCGTACCTGAATGGAGGCCATGTTGCGGGCGACGTCGTCGGCGTCCTGATGCTCGAAGCAATATCTGACGTCTTCCGTCATCACATCCCGAACTGGCGTCGTGAAATCTCGGCCATGCGCCACCGCCCGCACGGCGATGTCGCGGTCTGAGATCATTCCGATCAACCGGTCGTTCTCCGCGACCGGGAGCATGCCGACATCGAGTCCCAGCATCAGCGTTGCCGCCTGTTGAATCGTGTCGCTGGGACTCGTGATGCAAACCTCTTCCGACATCAAATCCCTGACCTGCATTTCAGTCTCCCTGGCTTTGAGCCCGCGGACGGGTGGACCAAGCGGTGTAACCGCCTTCTGCGTTGTCGGGCCTCTCTCTTCATTCTTAAAGACGCGTGGCCGCGATTGCGTTCCGATGAAACCCGAAAATTCCGACTGGCAGCGGAACAAGCGCCGGAGGCGGCCTGTGGGACTGCCCTCGGGCGGGCCTCGATAGAGGCAGGGGAGCGGAGATGGCGCTCAACATCCGCCCCAATATCAATTCGGGCGGATATCTCCTGGGCACCAATAGTTGATGATTTCAGTCGGTGCCTATTTCGGCGTCGGCCCGAGACGCGCTCAGCCGAGAACGCTTTTCAGCGCCGGGCAGAGGTTATAGCCCGGAGGCTGGGATCGCTCATAGGCCGCGCCGAGACGAACCACGTCATATTCGCCCAGTGCCCGGCCGACGATGTGCAGGCCGACCGGCATGCCATCCGCTGCGATGCCCGCGCAAACCGAACCTGCCGGCTGGCCGGTGAGATTGAACGGATAGGTGTAGTAGACCCACGACACCAGATTGCGATCGGACAGATACGGCGGAATGTTCACGCCGACATCGAGCGAGGAGACCGGCAATACCGGAGAGACCACGGCATCGTAGGTCTCGAACAGCGTGCGGACCTCGTCGCGGAACGCATAGCGCTCGAACACCTTGGTGTAGTAGCTACGCATATCCTGCGACAACGCGCCTTCCAGCACGTCGGCGACCGCGGGATCGAGCATGTCGCGCTTGTTCTCGACAAAATCCCGCAGTTTGATGCCGACGCCGGCGTAGAATTCCGCTGTCCACAGATCCATCGGGTCCTTTGCGAACAGCCGGTCGACTTGCTCGACTTCGCAGCCGAGATCCTCCAGAGTTCGCACCGCACGCTCCACCACATCGAGAACTTCAGGCGTCGGCCTGGCGTAACCGAAGGTCGGGCTGTACGCTATACGCATCCCCTTCACGGAAGCTTGCGTCGCGCCGAGCAGGTCAGGCACCGGACCCGCGACGCTGAACGGATCGCGCGCGTCGTAACCCGCGATGGCGGAGAACAGCAGCGCCGCATCCTGCATCGAGCGCGCCATCGGCCCGACATGCGCGAGCGTCGGCGTGGCCGAGACAGGCCAGATCGGCACGCGACCGAAATGCCCCTTGATGCCGGCAAGGCCGGAGAAGCTGCACGGGATGCGAATCGAACCCCCGCCATCGGTGCCGAGGCCGAACGGCGTGACGCCGGCCGCGATCGAGGCCGCTGCACCGGCGCTCGAACCGCCGGGCGTCTTGCCCTGATTCCACGGATTGCGCGTGATGCCGGTGAGCAGATTGTCGCCGACCGGCTTGCAGCCGAATTCGCTCGTCGTCGTCTTGCCGATGATGATCGCACCAGCCTGCCGCAAACGCTCTACCGCCGGTGCGTCTGCTGCGGCAATGTTGTTGGCCATCGCCTTCGAGCCGGACGCATAAGTCACGCCGCCCACGGCGATGAGATCCTTGACGCTAACCGGAATGCCGTGGAGGAAGCCGAGCGGCTGGCCGCGCATCACCGCGTCCTCAGCCGCCACCGCCGCGGCAAGTGCAGCCTCGGGCATCAACGTACTGAAGGCATTAAGACTCGATTGCGTCGCCTGCGCGGCCTCTAATGCCCGCAGCGTGACTTCGACCGGCGAGACCTCCTTGCAGGCGATCAAGCGCTTCAGCTTCACGGCGGACAGGGCGTCGAATTTGGCCGACATCAATCGTCTCCGACAACAATCATTAAAAAAATGGGACGGCGATCTTCGCCGCCCCAGGCTATGACGTCGTTGTTGAAGCGGTGATGTTTTGCCGCATCACCGCTCCGTTTGTTGATT
>ERZ778020.2433-NODE-2433-length-13507-cov-3.441570_pt1 | contig 13507 bp, 8 predicted proteins | sample MGYA00375750_ERZ778020 | MGnify/ENA primary metagenome ERZ778020 (study PRJEB29350, sample SAMN05389818) | bioreactor metagenome | isolation source: Ammonium sulfate bioreactor | place: South Africa: University of Cape Town | collected 2014-03-17 ...
GCGGATATTGCCGACGTCGGGGGTCAGCGCGCGCGAATAGAGCTTGGTATAGTCCGCGGCATTGGCGAGGTTCGCGACCAGCCATTGCGTCGTGGTGCCCGCCGGCTGCCCGGCATTGCCCAAAGTGAACAGCTGGGTCAGATTGCCGTCGACCGGGAAACCATAGACCGCATTCGGCCCGAGCGTGCCGTTGGGCGAGCAGGTGATCGTGCCGAGCACCAGATCCTTGCCGCCGTTGCCGCACACCGCGGTATCGCGGGTGTAACCGGTCGTGTCGAAATTGAACCGGCGCCACATCCCGCCGAGCTTGAGCTGGAACCCCTCAGTCACATCCCATTCGGTGCGCAACTGGACGGTCTTGAAGCGGTTGACCACATCCGACGGCCGGTCACGGATTTCAGCGAGCTGGAAATTCGCGGGATCGGTAACGCTGGTGCCGAAGGCCAGTTTCGGCGCCTTCATGTTGCTGTAATCGTAGGAGTAACCGTTCGCATCCCGATCATCGAGCACGATCGTCGTCTCGACCGGAATATTGGCATCCGATTTCGAAATCCCGCCGAGCAACGTGAAGCGGAAATTGTCCGTCACGTCCTGATCCCAGGTGCCGCCGACCTGATAGAATTCGGTCGACGATTTACGCAGATAATGTTCTGTCCGCACATAGGCATTATTGAGCGTCGCCGAGACCATATTGTTGTTGGCGTCATACACCGGGTTGACGACGTCGATCGACCGCTCGTTGGAGCGGAGCAGCACCTCGCCCCAGGATTCCTCGCGGGTCTCCTTGAACTTCGAATAAAGCGCGTCGATCGAGATCTTGGTCCGGTCGGTCGGCGCGAACTGCACCGATCCGGTGATGCCCAATCGGTCGCGGTCGTGCCGCACGAGCCCGTAGCGCGGGATGCGCGGGTGGAAGCCGAGCGAGGCCTGATTGCACGCCGCATTATTGTTATAGACCCCGCCCGAATAAAGCTTGGGCGCAGGATTGGTGGCGCTGACGCTATAGCAGGCGTTGCCGTTGACGCTGTTGAACGGCGTCTGCACCCAGCGCACCGAATTGTTGCCCAGCTCAAAATTGTCGGTGGTCTGATACGCCGCCGACAGCGAGACGCCGAACGTCCCCGCCTCGTTGCGATAGCTCACCAGCCCGGCGAGGCGCGGCCCCCAATTCTTGCTGAGATCGTTATAGCTCGCCACCGCCGAGCCCACCACCGTCACCCCGGGCTTCTTGGCCGCAAGCGGATTGCCGGTGTTGAGATCGACCACTGCGCCGAGCGAGCCTTCGTCGAGCGAGGCTTCCGCGGTCTTGTGGACCACGATCGAATTGAACAGCTCCGACGCGAAGACGTTGAAATCGAATGCGCGATCGCGGTTCGACGAGGCGCCGTCGGTTGCCGTCGCAACGGTTTCCAGCCCGTTGACGCGGACGCGGGTGAATTGCGCGCCGAGCCCGCGCACGGTGATCGCCCGCCCCTCGCCGCCGTCGCGCTGGATCGAGATGCCGGGGATGCGCTGGAGCGATTCAGCGAGATTCTGGTCGGGGAATTTGGCGATATCCTCCGCGACGATCGCATCGACCGCCGAAATCGTGTCGCGCTTCACGTTGAGCGCCGCCTCGAGCGACTGGCGGAAGCCGGTGACGACGATATCGCCGGCGGCAGCGGGACTGGCGGGGCTCTCGGGCGGCGGCGCGGCGGGCGCCGCCCCCTGCTCCTGCGCCAGCGCACTTGCCGGCATGAGCAGGGCGAGCGCCAGCGCGGTGGCCGAAATGCCCTGCATCCCGCGGATACGTGCCGACGCTTTCGTCATATTCCCTCTCTCTCCCCGCGCCATGCGCGTCCCTGACACCGGTTTCGCACGCTGATGCGATTCCGGCGCTGAAAACCGACTGTCGGGGAGGGACAGAGTGCCCTTTCGAGGCGCTTCCGGGTGATCCTCCCCGCTTTCCGGCGACTCTATGGCCGCCTTAGAGTTGCTATTTGACCGGCATGGTAACCGGTGTCAACAGCAAATAGCGAAGCGCGATCGGCACGAAATCATGTTCCCGGCTGGATATAGGGAATGCGGGCGAACAGCTCGCGCTGCCAGCCGCGCGGATCGTCTTCGACCCGCGATCGCGCGTCGAAGATCATCGTTGCGCGCCGCGTCAGATCGTAACGCGGCCACGGCGTCAGCCCCGACCGGTTGGGATCGCCGCCGGCGGCGAAGGCGGTGAAGCGATCCTGCATCGCGCGGCTCGCCGCCTGTGCGTCCGCGCCGGTTCCGGTCTGCGATCCCGTCGCGCCCAAGGTGCCGAACACCAGCGGAATATCCATCGTGTGAAAGGCGCCGCGGCGCGGATCGCTGCGCGAGGCGAAATCGACCTGATAGACCCAGGCCGGCACCCCGGCGGCGGCGCGCGCCTCCGCCTCGATCACCTGCCCGCGCCAGCTGCGCGCGGCCGTCGTCGCGCCGTAGAAGACGTCGCTCGGCGACCAGGACGGGTAATGCGCGCGATATTGCGCGACGACCCATTCGGGCAGGGCATCGTTCCGCATCTCGGGCGCGATCCGCGCAGCGAGATTGTCCCAGTCGAGATCGCGCATCTTCGCAGAATCCGACGGAATGAACGCACGGGTTTCGTCGCGGACATTGCCCAGCATCATCGGGATGCCGTTCCCCAGCGGGTTGGCGTCGGGCCAGAACGGGTGGCGGGTCAGCCAGCGCATATCGAGCACCGGCCCGAAATAGACCCCGCCCGGCATGATCGGATCCCGCGCGTCGAGCGCGGCGACCAGTCGCTCGACCGGCATCGCGCGCAGCGGCGAAAGGTCTCCCTCCCCCAACCCCAATTTCGCCAGATAGGCGCGCGCGCGTTCGGTGGCGTGGAGCGGGCCCGAGGCGGTGACCTGCTGCCCGCTCATCGTCGTGGCGCGGTGGAACAGCCCCTTGGCGGCGTCCATCCCCATCAGGGTGGCGATCTTCGCCCCGCCGCCCGACTGGCCGAACAGCATCACCCGCCCCGGATCGCCGCCGAACGCCGCGATATTGTCGCGCACCCACTGCAGGGCGAGGACAAGATCGAGCTGCCCGGCATTGCCGCTATCGGCGAAGCGCGGGTCGAGCCGCGAGAGATAGAGATAGCCGAGCGCGTTGAGCCGGTGGTTGACGGTGACCACCACCGCCTCGCCGCGCGCAGCGAGCGCCTGCCCGTCGTTGAGCGGATCGGTGACGCTGCCGTTGGAATAGGCGCCGCCGTGGACATAGAGCATCACCGGCCGCCGCGCACGCGGGTCGGTCTCCGGGGTCCAGATGTTGAGGAACAGGCAATCCTCATCCTGCGGCCCATAAGGTCCCTGTTGCGGGCAGACCGCGCCGAAGCGGTCCGCAACGATCGTGCGACCCGGCTCGGCGACCCCGACCGGCGCGCGAAACCGCTCGGCGCGGCCGTAGCGGATGCCGCGAAACGCCCGCACCCCGTTCTCGCGCGTGCCGAGGAAGCTGCCGGCGGCGGTCCGCACCGGCGCGTCGCCCATCGCCCCCCGCGCCACGCCGGGGAGGGTCAGCAGCGCCGCCCCTGCCCCGATCGCGCCGCGCCGGGTCCAGCCGTCACCGCCGGACATCGCGCCCGCCGTCGAGGAAAGCGTCGATGTCGGCCTGACGGAACAGCGCGGCATCGCCGGGGATCGAGTGTTTGAGCGCGGCCATGCGCCGCGGCGGCGATATCCTGTCCGCTTTCGAACGCGTGGAGCACCCCGGCGGCAAAGGCGTCGCCGCCGCCGACGCGATCGACGATCCCGGCGAGTTCGATCTCCTCGGTCTGCGCCGCGCCGTCGCGGGTATCGATCCGCGCCGACAGCCGGTGGAGATCGACATGCGCGACCGCGCGCGCGGTCGAGGCGATCGTCTTGAGCTTGGGGAAGGCGTCGAACGCCGCTTCGGCCGCCTCGCGACGACGCCCCTCCCCCGCAAAGTCGTCGCGCCCGAGCAGCAGGGCGATATCGCGGTGGTTGCCGAACATCAGATCGGCGTGGGCGACGATCCCCGACAGGATCGCGCGCGGGTCGCCGTCCCACCGCCCCCATAATTTGCCGCGCCAATTGCCGTCGAACGATATCGCGATGTCGCGCGCCGCCGCCGCCTCGACCGCGGCGAGCGCGCTGCGCGCCGGCACCGGCCCCAGCGCCGGGGTGATCCCCGAAAGATGCAGCCGCGTCACCCCGTCGAGCAGCCGATCCCAGTCCCAGCTCTCCGCCGGTGCCTCGGCGAAGGCCGAACCGGCGCGGTCGTAGACCACCTCGGTCGCGCGCAGCCCGGCGCCGTTGGTGACGAAATACAGCCCCATCCGTTCGCCGCCGGTGGCGATATGGCGCACGTCGACCCCGGCGCCGCGCAATCTGGCGATCGCTGCGCGGCCGAGATCATTGTCGGGCACCCGGCTGGCGAAACCGACCTGATGCCCGAGCAGGGCGAGCTGGGTCGCGACATTGGCCTCGGCGCCCGCCACCCACACGTCGAAGCGCGGGGTCTGGAGCAGCAATTCGCGCCCCGGCGGCGACAGCCGCAGCATGATCTCCCCGAAGGCGAGAATGCGTGGGGCGGTCATCGCGCCAGCCACCCGCCGTCGACCGCCAGGATATGCCCCTGGACATAGGCCGCGGCATCCGAGGCGAGGAACACCGCCGCCCCGCCGAGATCGGCCGCATCGCCCCAGCGCCCCGCCGGGATGCGGTCGAGGATCGCCTTGTTGCGCCCCTCGTCGGCCTGCAGCGCGGCGGTATTGTTGGTCGCGATATAGCCGGGCGCGATCGCGTTGACCGTCACCCCCTTCGCCGCCCATTCGTTGGCGAGCAATTTGGTCAGCCCGCCGACCCCGGATTTGGACGCGGTATAGCTCGGCACACGAATCCCTCCCTGAAAGGTGAGCATCGAGGCGATGTTGATGATCCGGCCATAGCCCGCCGCGATCATATGCCGCCCCGCCGCCTGGCTGAGAAAGAACACCGATTTGAGGTTGGTATCGACCACCGCATCCCAATCCGCCTCGGTAAAGTCCACCGCATCGGCGCGGCGGATGATCCCGGCATTGTTGACCAGAATATGCAAGCCGCCGAGCCGCGCCACCGTCTCGTCCACCACGCGCTGCACCGGCTCGATCGTCGACAGATCGGCGGCGACGACCTCGGCGCGCCGGCCAAGGTCGCGGATCTTGCCCACGGTCTCCTCGGCCGGGGTGCGCCCGACGCAGGCAACGTCCGCGCCCGCCGCGGCGAGCGCCACCGCGATCGCCTGCCCGATCCCGGTATTGGCGCCGGTGACGATCGCAACCCGCCCTGAAAGATCAAAGGGATGTGCCACAGTTTTCACGCCAGTTGGCAGATATCGAGGACATTCATGTCGGTATAATCCTGATTCTCCCCGGCCATCGCCCAGATGAAAGCATAGGATTTGGTCCCCGCCCCCATATGGATCGACCAGGGCGGGGAAATCACCGCTTCCTCATTCTGCATCACGATATGCCGCGTCGCTTCGCCCTCGCCCATGAAATGCATCACGCGATCACTGTCGAGATTGTCGAGCTCGAAGTAGAAATAGATTTCCGAACGGCGCTCGTGAACATGCGGCGGCATCGTATTCCACACGCTGCCTTGCTTGAGCACCGTCAGCCCCATGACGAGCTGCGCGCTGTCGCACACGCCGGGGATGACGAGCTGGTAGATCGTCCGCTCGTTGCTCTCGGCCAGGCTTCCGCGATCGAGCGCATTGGCGTCCGCGATGCCCAATTTGCGCGTGGTGAACGCCTTATGCGCCGGGCACGATGCGAGATAGAAGCGCGCGCCCTTGCCCGAAAACAGCACCTCCTTCGCACCCATCGTCACATAGAGGCAATCCTTGTTGCCGAGCGTGAACGCCTCGCCGTCGACGGTGACCGTTCCCTCCACCGCGCCGACATTGACGATCGCCAGCTCGCGCCGCTCGAGGAACGGATGCCCCGCCGCCGAGGCGGGCTCGGTCTGATCGGGCAGCTTGACCGGGGCATCGGCCACCGCGACGCCGCCGATCACGAAGCGATCGGCATGGGTATAATTGAGCACGCATTCGCCGGCGCGGAACAGCCCCTGGATCAGATAGCGGTCACGCAATTCCTCGTTCGACACGCATTCCATCATGTCGGGATGCGTCGCGTAATAGGTCCGGTCGTACATCGTCAAACTCCTGGGAAAATCAGTCGTCAATGCGATACGCGCGGCGCACGAGCCCGCTGGTCAGCTCCTGCGCCAGTTCGGCGGCTTCCCAATCCGCCAGCCGATGCTCGGCGACGAGCCGCGCGAGAAAGGCGCAATCCACCCGCCGCGCGACATCGTGCCGCGCCGGGATCGAGAGGAAGGCGCGGGTATCGTCGTTGAACCCGACGGTGTTGTAGAAACCGGCGGTCTCGGTGGTCATCTCGCGGAAGCGGCGCATCCCTTCGGGGCTGTCGTGGAACCACCACGCCGGGCCGAGCTTGAGGCACGGATAATGGCCCGCGAGCGGCGCAAGCTCACGCGCATAGGTGCTTTCGTCGAGCGTGAAGAGGATGATCGTCAGATCGCGTTCGTTGCCCACCACGTCGAGCAGCGGGCGCAGCGCGTGGACATAATCGGTGCGCGTCGGGATATCCGCGCCCTTGTCGCGGCCGTGGCTGGCGAACAGCCCGGCATTGTGGTTGCGACAGGATCCGGGGTGGATCTGCATCACCATCCCGTCGTCGACGCTCATCTTCGCCATTTCCGTAAGCATCTGCGCGCGGAACAGCTCGGCATCGGCCTTGCTCCACCCGCCGCCGACGACCCGCGCGAACAGCGCCTCGCATTCGCGATCCGAGAGATTGGCGGTCGCCGCGGTCGGATGGCCGTGGTCGGTCGCGGTCGCCCCGGCGGCGCGGAAATCGGCGCGGCGGCGGCGGTGCGCGGCGAGATAGCCCTTCCAGCCGTAGACATCCTCGCCGGTCAGCTCGGCGAAACGCGCCATCGCCGGCGCAAAGGCCTCATGCTCGACATCGATCACCCCGTCGGGGCGATAGGTGGTGACGACGCGCCCGTTCCACCCCGAGGCGCGGATCGCATGATGCGCGTCGAGGCTGTCGTGCGCGCCTTCGGTGGTGGCGAGGAAGTCGATACGGAAACGATCGAACAGCGCGCGCGGGCGGAAGGCGTCGTCGGCGAGCTTTTCGCCGATCGTATCGAAATAGGCATCGGCGCTGGCGGCATCGAGCGCGACCTCGAACCCGAACACCTTGGCGAACACATGATCGAGCCACAAGCGTGAAGGTGTGCCGCGAAACAGATGATAATGGCCCGCGAAGAGCCGCCACGCCGCGCGCGGATCGGTCGCCGGCACGCCGTTGCGATCGGGCACGCCAAGCGCGTCGAGCGACACACCCTGGCTGTAGAGCATGCGATAGAGATAATGATCGGGGGCGAGCAGCAGGCTCGTCGCGTCGGTCCACGGCGCGTCGTCCGCGAACCAGCGCGGATCGGTGTGGCCGTGCGGGCTGGCGATCGGCGTATCCGCGATCGTGGCGTAGAGCGCCCGCGCGATATCGCGCGTTACGGCGTCGGCCGGAAACAGCCGGTCCGGGTGCAGCGCCAGCGCTTTCACGATCGTCCTCCTCTCCACTTGCGGTTCGCACGGTAACCGGTGTCAGATCGATGTGCAACCATTGTTCCGCCGTCCTCGTTCATGTGTTCGCAGCAAAATCCATGTCCCCGCGAAGACGGGAGCGCATTAAGGTTTCGCGGGCCGAGCCCCGAGCGCACAGGCCGCGCGCATTCGGAGAAGCCCGCTACCGCGCCGGCGCCGCGACCGAGCCGCGGCGGATCAACGTCGAAAGGAACAGCGACGGCTCCTCCACCCCCACTTCCTCCTCCTCGGCGCCCGCGATCAGCTTGAGCGCCGCCGAGCGCGCCATCGAGGCGATCGGCCAGCGCACCGTGGTCAGCGGTGGCCAGACATGCGCCGCGATCGGCGTATCGTCGAACCCGATGATCGACAAGTCGCGCGGAATCTCCAGCCCGCGTTGCCGCGCGGCGTGGATCACCCCCGCCGCCATTTCGTCGTTCGAGGAGAAGATCGCGGTCGGACGCGGCACCAGATCGAGCAGCCGCTCCGCCGCGACCAGCCCCGATTCGAAGGTATAATTGCCGTCCGCGATCAGCGAGCGCGGCAAGGCGATGCCCGCCGCGCCCAGCGCATCCTCGAATCCCAGCCGGCGCTCGCGCGCCGAGCGGAAGCCGTGCGGCCCGGCGACCAGTCCGATCCGCTCATGCCCCTGTTCGACCAGATATTCGACCGCGATGCGCACCGCCTCGCGATCGTTCGAGGCGACCATATGCGCGGCATCATCGAGCTGTGCCGATCCCATGCGGACATAGCGACAGCCGATATCGTCGCACAATTTCGCCACCATATCGTTCTCGCTGACCGGCGGCATCAGCAGCACGCCGAACAGGCGCTGGCGCTCGAGGAAGTGGCGCAGATCGTCTAGCATCGTCGCCGCGCCGCGATCGACCGGGCGCACCACCATCTCGAATTCGGTGCCGTGCAGCGCCTCCAGCATCCCCTGCTGGACGTTCATCACCGTCTGCGCATTAGGATTGTCATGCACCAGCCCGATCAGGAAGTTGCGGCGCGATGCCAGCGCGCGCGCCTGCGGATTGGGGATGTAGCCGAGATCGGCGATCACCTCCTCGACCCGCTTGCGCGTCTCCCCGTTGAGCAAGGGCGAGTGATTGATCACGCGGCTCACGGTTTTCTTGGAGACGCCCGCGATACGGGCAACGTCGTTGATCGTCGGCTGGCCGGTTTTCTGCATCGCGACAGTGATAGATTGCTCCCGACTTTATCGCCAGTCTTGCAAGCATAGCGCATCCGGTTATAGCTGACACCGGTTTCCAAAACGGCTTTCGACGACATGAGAAGCGCGATCAAGGTTGCGGCATCGGATATGGTGGCGACACTGCTGCACGATGCGGTGGCAGGAGAGACGATCGAAGGCGTGGCGCTGCGCGAGGATATCGCGCGCGGGCACAAGGTCGCGCTGCGCGATATCGCCGCCGGCGAGCGGATCGTGAAATACGGCCGCGCGATCGGTCACGCGACGCAGGCAATCGCCGCGGGCGCGCATGTCCACACGCATAATTGCGCCACCGATCTCTCGGCGACGCTCGACTATCGTTACATGCCGCACGCCGCCGTGATGCCCGATACGCCGTCCGCCGGGCGTTTCGCGGGCTATCGCCGCGCCGACGGGCGGGTGGCGACCCGCAACGAAATCTGGGTATTGCCGACCGTCGGCTGCGTCGCGCGCACCGCGCAGCGGATCGCCGCCCAGGCCGCCGCACTGGTCGGCGATGCGGTCGACGGGGTTCACGCCTTCGCGCATCCGCACGGCTGCTCGCAGCTCGGCGACGATCTCGGCGGCACCCGCGCGATCCTTGCCGGGCTGGCGCAGCACCCCAATGCCGGCGGGGTGCTGATCGTCGGGTTGGGGTGCGAGGAGAATCAGATCGCCGACCTGCTCGACGCAATTCCCCCCGCGCGACGCGGCCATATCCGCACGCTTGCCGCGCAGATGAGCGAGAATGAAGTCGCCGAGGGCGTCACGCTGGTCGCCGAACTGGCGGAGGCGGCGCGCGCCACGCGCGAGGATTGCGCGCTTGCCGATCTGGTGATCGGGGTGAAATGCGGCGGGTCGGACGGATTGTCGGGGCTCACCGCCAATCCGCTGGTCGGGCACATCAGCGACCGCATCGTCGCGGCCGGCGGGCGGGTGGTGTTCACCGAAATCCCGGAGATGTTCGGCGCCGAACAGGCGCTGATGGATCGCGCGATCGATGCCGAGGTGTTCGATCGCATCGTCGCGACGGTCAACGGGTTCAAACGCTATTTCCTCGATCACGGCGCGCCGGTGTCGGAAAACCCCTCTCCCGGCAATATCGCCGGCGGGATCACCACGCTGGAGGAAAAGTCGCTCGGCGCGGTGCAGAAGGCCGGCCACGCCGCAATCGTCGACGTGATCGATTATGGCGCCGCGGTGCGCGCGCCGGGGCTGACGATGCTCGACGCGCCGGGCAATGATGCGATCTCCTCGACCGCGTTGGCGGCGGCGGGGGCGAGCGTGATCCTGTTCACCACCGGGCGCGGCACCCCACTGGGCTTTCCGGTGCCGACGCTCAAGATCGCCTCCAATAGCACACTCGCAATCCCGTCGAGCTCGCTCAAGGGCTTCTCCGCGCGGCGATGCCGCCGAAGCGGCGCTATGCAATATAATGCTCGCGAAGGCGTCCGGCCAGGAGACCGCGGCGGAGCGCAACGACGAGCGAGAGATCGCGATCTGGAAACGGGGGGTAACGCTGTGAGACTGTCTCGCGCAACGTTGAGCGCGATCCCCGGCGCGATCCGTGCACCGCGCCATCGCGCCGCGCCGAGCATCGGCGTGGTCCATTTCGGCCCGGGCGCATTCCATCGCGCGCATCAAGCGAGCTATATCGACGACCTGCTCGATCACGATCCGCGCTGGGGGATCGCCGGCGTGTCGCTGCGCAGCTCGGGCACGATCGAGGCATTGGCGGCGCAGGACGGGCTGTACACCGTCGCGGTGCGCGATGCTCAGCCCGCGCTGCGCATCATCGGCGCGCACCAGCGCTTCCTCGGCCCGCAGCAGGCCGCGGAGACCGCCGCGCTGCTCGCCGATCCGGGAGTGCGGCTGGTCACCGCCACCGTCACCGAAAAGGGCTATTGCCTCGCGGCCGACGGGACGCTCGATCTCGATCACCCCGATATCGCGCACGATCTTCGCGCCGCGCAGCCACGCAGCGTGATCGGCTGGATCGTCGCCGGGCTTGCCGCGCGGCGCGACGCGGGCGCCGCGCCCTTCGTGCCGATGCCGTGCGACAATCTCGCCGCCAATGGGGTGAAGCTGAAAGCCGCGCTCGTCGCCTTCGCGCGCCGGCGCGATCCCCGGCTGGCCGACTGGATCGACGGAGAAGTCGCCGTCCCCTCGACGATGGTCGATTCGATCACCCCGGCGAGCGACCCGCAATTGCTCGCCGATGTCGCCGAGACTCTGGGACTGACCGACATGGCGCCGGTCCAGCGCGAATTCTTCGTGCAATGGGTGATCGAGGATATCGGCGATCCTGCGCTCGCCGCCTTGGGGCAGGTAGGCGCGATCCTGACCGATGATGTCGCGGCTTATGAGCGCGCCAAGCTGCGCATCCTCAACGGCGCGCATTCGACCCTCGCCTATCTCGGGCTGTTGCGCGGCCATGCGACGGTGTTCGAAGCGATAAGCGATCCCGCGCTGAACACGTTCGTCGAACGGATGATCGCCGAGGATATCGTGCCGACGATCGATCCGGTGCCGGGGATGGACCTGCCCGGCTATGCCGCGAGCGTGCTGACGCGCTTCCGCAACCCGGTGATCGCGCACCGGCTGGAGCAGATCGCGCAGGACGGGTCGCAGAAAATCCCCTATCGGCTCGGCGATACGCTGGCCGAGGCGCTGCGCCGGGGGCGCAAGCCGCGGCATGTCGTCCGCGCGATCGCCGGCTGGCTGGCGTTCGTGATCGAGCGCATCCGTGATGACACCGGGATCATCGATCCTGCCGCCACGGCCTTGGCAGAGCTCGTCCAAGGCGCCGACGTCAGCACGGCAGCCGATCGCATCCTTTCGTCAATAAATCTCTATATTACAGGTAATTATGACGATCATTTTGCAATAATCGACGCCGTTCAGCTGATCCTCGACCGCCGATGGGACGATATTCTGCGCTGATCGATCGCCACAGGCACTTGCAATTGACACCGGTTTCCAATAACCCGATTGCACCGCCGAGGGAGAGGGAAAAGGGTGACGTCAGACAGCCAGACTCCGCATATCGCGCGCGCCTTCGTCGAGGCACGGCGTGCGGCGACCCCGCTTCCCGACTTTCCCGGTGCGATCCCCGCCACGCTCGACGCGGCCTATGCGATCCAGAATGTCGCGATCGAGCTGGCCGGCCAGCGGGTCGTCGGCTGGAAGGTCGGACGGATCAACCCGCCGGTCGAGGGCGTCGATCGGCTGGCCGGACCGATCTTCGCGCAGCAGGTGTTCGCCGCCGCCGCCACGCCGCCGGCGATGCCGATCTACGCCGGCGGGTTCGGCGCGGCCGAGGCCGAATTCCTGCTCCGCATCGGCACCGCGCCGGCGGAAGGACAAAAAGATTTCACCCCCGATGAGGTGCACGCGTTGATCGACGCGGTGCATATCGGGATCGAGATCGCGAGTTCGCCCTTCCCCGGCATCAACGATCTCGGCCCGACCGTCACCATCGCCGATTTCGGCAACAACAACGGCCTGGTGATCGGCGCGGCGATCGACAGCTGGCGCGCGGTGGATTTCAACCACTGGCCGGTGGCGCTGCGCGTCAACGGCGAGGTACGTGGTGAGGGCATCGCCGCCGATATGCTCGACGGCCCGATCGGCGCGGCGCGCTTCCTGTTCCGCCACGCCGCCGCGCGCGGGATCAAGCTCTCGCCGGGCGACTGGATCTCGACCGGCGCGGTCACCGGGGTTCATCCGGTGACGGTGGGCGATCGGATCGAGGCGCGCTTTGACGACCGGCTTTCGGTAAGCTGCACGATCGAGGCACAGTAAACGCGCGATGGCATGACGCGGCCCGGTTAAAGAGGCTGCGCAGCCGGTGGTGAGGAGAGGATATGGAAACGCCGACCGTCCAGCCCGCCGTGGGCCGCTATCGCTGGGTGATCTGCGCGCTGCTGTTCGCCGCGACCGCGATCAATTATGTCGATCGCCAGATGATCGGCGTGCTCAAGCCGACGATCTCGGCCGAGCTCGGCTGGTCCGAAATGACCTATGCCGACATCATCTTCTGGTTCCAGGCGGCCTATGCGATCGGCTATATCAGCTTCGGCCGCATCGTCGATCTGGTCGGCGCGCGGATCGGCTATTCGATCGCCTTCGTGATCTGGACGATCGGGCACACATTGTGCGGCTTCGTCCATTCGGCGTTCCAATTCTCCGCCGCGCGCTTCATCCTCGGCATCGGCGAGAGCGGCAACTTCCCCGCCGGGCTCAAGGCGGTGAGCGAGTGGTTCCCTGCGCGCGAGCGAGCGCTGGCGACGGGGATCTTCAACGCCGGCGCCAATGTTGGCGCGATCGTGACCCCGCTGATCGTCCCGATGATCACGATCGCCTTCGGCTGGCGGATGGCGTTCATCGTCACCGGCGCGGCGAGCCTCGTCTGGCTCGTCGCGTGGATCGCGCTTTATCGCCGGCCGCGCGAAAGCACCCGCGTCTCGGCCGGGGAGCTGGCCTATATCGAGAGCGACCCTGCGGATTCGACCCGCAGGATCGGCTGGCTCAAGCTGCTCGGCTATCGCGAGACCTGGGCCTATGCGCTGGGCAAGTTCCTGATCGATCCGGTCTGGTGGCTGTTCCTCTTCTGGACCCCCGATTTCCTCGCCAAGACCTATCATCTCGATC
>ERZ778020.2454-NODE-2454-length-13434-cov-3.655355_pt1 | contig 13434 bp, 15 predicted proteins | sample MGYA00375750_ERZ778020 | MGnify/ENA primary metagenome ERZ778020 (study PRJEB29350, sample SAMN05389818) | bioreactor metagenome | isolation source: Ammonium sulfate bioreactor | place: South Africa: University of Cape Town | collected 2014-03-17 ...
TTCGTTGTTTATGGTTGAATGATTATATCATTATTAGCAAAATCACAATTCAACCTTTGAGTCCATTTTCAAATATGAGTCTTACTTAGACGGTCGTGTTTGTTTGCTTTATTGTAGTTCGTAAGTTAAATCAAGGGAAACAAATAATTGTTGTTTTCTTTTTCATGTCTAGTTTCATATCAATATGCGAATGGATTAACATGCTTTGAATGTTCTGATTGCGGTGATCCTTTCGATACCAATATTGCTAATAGAACAATTACTATCACGCAAACCAATGGAACAGATATATTTTGTAGAGTAAGTTTAATTTCTCTTTTGTTTTTCTTTTTTTTTTCTTATTTACTAAACTCTTTCATAGAAAGTTAAAGGAGCGAATATTATCGATCGAAATATAACCGATAAATGTGAACAAATAACACCGTCGGGCAGTGGAAATGGTATCTGGTGTTGTAATACCGATTATTGCAATCATACAAATGAATTTTATTCAAAGAATACATTCGTTTGGATTTGGATCATAGGCATTGTCGGAAAATGTATTTGGTCATAAGCAAAAGCAAAAGCAATATAATTATTTAGATATCAAATTCAGCAAAATTTTTCTGTTTACTAATTGTCTTTTTAATGTCTTTGAATTGTTTTTGTATTTCACGAACTAGTTTTCCTTGTGCACGTCCTTCGTCTCGATCAGCCTTCTGTGCTGTTTGAAGACCTTCGAAAAGTTCTTCACAATTAGTTTTTAATAAATCTTGATTTGCTGAATCTTTAAAAAAACGAAGAAAATTCGGTGATTGTTTTTGTAGAATCGGTGCATATGTTGTATTTGCTTCGAGTTTGCCGATTAATTCAATTGTTTGTTTGAGATACTCTTGAGCAGCATCCATATTTGAACATATTTTATCGGCTTTTCGATCGAAATGTTTAAAATTGAAATCAGGACGAGGACGAGGTCGACCTTTACCACCACCACCGCCACCACCAATGGTCAGATCAATGATCAGACAAATCTTTGAAACAGAAGAACAAAACGCACTCTGAGATTAAGACTATATGAGAAAAAAAATTTACCGTAAAAACAACGAGTAGTTTGCGCATATTTGACTGTTACTGCATCTGTTTTTAGTCGTGTGCATATATACGTATATGGTTGTTTTTTTAATAAAAGAAAATCAATATTGTTCAAATCTGTCAGAGAACAAAATAGAACATTCTATCTAGGTGAATATTTATTTTCATTGACAAGCATGCAGATGGTAGTTATTTAGACAATGTTTTTTTTTCCATTTTATTATTTTTATCAAAGGAAAAACAAGATGAATGATGATTTCTTTATTTATTGGTCATCGACATCAGTAGGTCCTTGACTTCCAGTTGCGTTGCGTGCGACTTGATTAAATTGTTGTTGAATTTTACGAGCTAAGAGTTGTGTAGCAAAAACAGCATTTCTATCAGCACGTTGTGCAACCTTGAGATTACTGACAAAACCCGTACAATTACTTAATAATAATGCTTGATTAGTACTATCTTTCACATAGGAAGCAAAATTGGGATATTGTTGTTGAAGAATAGCATTGGTTGTTGTATTGGCTTGAAGAGTTGTAATTAACGAAAGAGTTTGAATGAGATATGATTGAGCTGTTGCTGTTCCATTACTGGAACATATGCTTGTCACTGTCGGTCGCCCAAAGCCAAAAACTGACCAAAATCCACCGCCATGAGTATGAGCAAGTGCTAAACCAGCAACGCAGTAGAACTAGAAGAGATTGAATTATTATGTTATTTCTCTCTCACTCTCTCAAAGAATGATCTTACTAGGGTGCAATAAAAGATTTTTTGCATGATTGTTATTTATTGATCAAAATGTTTTACGAAACGTCCTTTTATATTCAAATTCGAAAGACAACAGCTGGTCGTATGATTATTCACACAAAAAAAAAGAACATTTTCGATGTACTATTTCTTAATTACACTATCAAAGCCAACGAGTACTAGATTCGCCTTTTTGATTTTGAATATTTAATATTCGAATGTTGAACAAGTTGAGAATGAAATGAACACTACCATATGTATCCTTAACTCGAATGGAAAGTATTTGACAATGACGAAATAATGACGAACGAGAAAGAATCAAACATTCGTCATTGGTGAAATGATGTTGACAATCATAGAGATCAATATGTTGTACGGATGTATTTGTATAGTTTTGTAGACGAAGTTTTAAAGATGGATCTTCTTGACAAATTTTTAATCTATCTAAATTTGATATTTGCTTAAGTAAGTTTTCAACTTGAAATGAATACATTTCTGAGTACGATGAAATGGTTAATGATTTAATTCGATCAAGATTCGGAAATATCGTCGAAAATCCATCACAAATTGGTAATTTAATATGAAGAGAATGAATATTCGATAGACGAATATCCAATGGTACGGTTTGATCAAAGAATGTTTTTGAAACAAATGTCATTGTATTATAAAATCGTTCATGTGTATCATATGGATAAGTTGATTGATACCAATCAGGAATCGTTGCTTCGATAAAATCAGATCGATTTGTTAGACTTTTAAGATAGATCTTTCTATTCAATGTATAGCATCGAACAAACCATTGATGCTCAAAAATCCAAAATGAATTTTGAAATGTTTTAATTAATTCAGTGGCCATGACTTGAGTATGAATGAAGTCTTCGTTTGTTGAGATTCTCATATCGATTGAAAACGTACGTAATTCTGGTAGATGTTTTCGAATGATTTGTTTCCATTGACAACCATTGATCATCATTGACCAAAGTTGAACATCTAACGAACGTAAATTGTTCATAATTGAAAAGAACCGATTTAAACTAGAGAAATCGATAGTTGAAGAAATGAAACAAAGTTTTAATTGAACGAGATTGGGAAATGTTGTTACAGGTTGAATAGATTGAGTTAAACAACCGATATAAGTCGAAAGATATTTGAGTCGAGGTGTACATTGAAATAGCTGTTCGATTTCATGAATTTGTAAGTCACTCGGAAAGATAGTTAATGATCGTATTGAAGTTGAAATAACTCTTGGAATAACAAAATTCTCTTCATTTGTATCGATATCGATATGACATTCGATTAATTTCGATAGTTTCCAAATATTATCAATGAGATTCTGTAGATCAATATCTTCATCATCATCGTCTAACGAACATGAAAGAAATTTCAGTGTCGTTAAACAAGACAGATATTGACATTGTCGAGTAAGTTTTAATAAAAATTGATACGAATGATTTTCACAGATAGTCAATGATCGCAGGCAGGTTAATTGAGGTAATGTAGGAATATATGAGAAAAATAGGTGAGTTTGTTCACGTGTTTCGTCAGTATCGTTGAGTTCGATAGCGAGTGTTTGCTGACAAACAAGTGATAAATGTTGTTGACAAATAGATTCGAATGTTCGTTTTGATGCCGACGAAAAATCGAACCAATACTTTCGATGTTCGTATAGTAAAGTGTTGAAACGTAAATTAAGATCGTAGAACGCATGAAGAAGATCGACACCATTGATATAAGCGAATAAATCAAGAAGAATTTCGTTAGGTAACAACTCAAAACTCATATTTCGAAATGTGTAAAAGCAACAGAACGTATGAAAACGCCTTGTTTTTATTGGTTTGAAAAGTCATGATATTTTTTTTTAAGTGGAAGAAAAGGGAAAAAAACAACCGTTTCATTTTCATAGTGACTCATTTCCAAATTTTTATTTTCAACATACAAAAGAAAGTAAACAAAAAAATATTTCTATTCGTCCATTGTCGTATCGGCTAGTTGATTTGTTGTTAACATCATTTGAATATTATTGATTAAATCATCCAATGAAATTGAATATTCACGAAGAGTTTCTTTGGGAAGAAAGTAGAGTGTCGTTTGTAAAGCAAGTAAACATTCTTGAAGAATAAGTTGATTCATTGAATCTTGTTGAATTATTCGTTGAATAAATTTATAAATCAAACGACTTATATTTCGGCAAAGTACTTCATTTTCATCTTCGTTCATCGATGTCATCAGACGTTGTCGATTTAAATGAAGAATAAATATCGAACGAAGTAATTGTAAAAGAACTAAAATAGCAGATAATTGAGTATTATCGAAGATTTTTGTTTCGATATAATATTCAATTCCCGAAAGATTCGAAAGAATAGTCGAGATTTTGAGATTATTCTCAATGGCATGTATCAAACAAGCTGTTGCTTCTTCGCTCGCATGATACTTGAATATGTTCATGTAGAGATGAATTAAATATGGCCAAATCGTTGTCGATTGAAATTGTTCTTCGTTGAGTTGAATAAATTTCAAGAGAAAATTTAAAGCTAATTTCTGTGTTCGATTATTATCTTGAAAGATACCGTTCGACCAATGATAGATCATTCTTGTTGAGAACATTTCAGGATAGATAAGAAGAATATCATTTAGTAATTTATAGATTGAAATTGTGTTCGATACTGAAATAAGTTCGAATTGATCCGATGAAATTCGATAGAGTAAATGTTCGATATAATGTCGAATGGGTTCTTTTTCGAATTCATTGTGATTGAAGAGTGTTCGAAAGAATCGAATCGAATTCGTATAATCGAATTTATCGTCTTGAGAGAGTATCGAATAGATACATTCGTCGAAGATCGACTTCGATTGCCACGTATTCGGCCAGATTTCGCTCAATTCAATTAATGATTGATAAGCTAAATGAGAGATCTGTTGTTCCGAATCCCTTTCAAACAAAAAACGTTCATATTTATTTTTAGTTTATCAAATCTTACGAAAGACGAGGCACGATGGCTTTCGTAAAAACCATTGAAACAAATTCGAGAATTTTCAATGCATCTTTTTGTCCGATAAAAGGCGAGATTTTGCCGGGCTTATTTCGTCGTCCATGTGCAACTGTTGTGATCAAACCACGAAGCATTGCTTCAACTAAATTCAAAAGAACTAAAGGAATCTTCTCGATTGTAAGATCTTACGAGCAAGTAAAACCGTAAATCGATATTCGATAATATTCGATTGAATTTCATCGATAAATAAATAGAAGATTTTCTTTAAGTTCGTTTCATTATTAACACGAAGAATGTCATCAAAACGAAGACATGAAAATGTTGAGAAAAAAGCTTCGAATCGTTTGTAATTCTTCTCAATTTCTTCATCTTGAGTATTAATATGCATGAGAACTTTTTTACCGGACCAATTCTAAAAATAGGAGAATTTTAAAACGAAACGACAAAGAGATGAATGTACAGTTTTAATTATTTGATCTTTTTCATCTCGAGTTAAATCAATAAATTGTTCGAAATCATATGTTTGAGCTTGACAACCAACACGTAAAAGTAGAAACGAGAAAACATACGAATTACCCGCTTCATCATTCATATTCTCATAAAGACCTAAGATATCTTCGATTAATTGTTGCGTCGTTGAAATCAACGATTCATTTAAGGTTTTCTTATAGTAAATATTTAAATATTGCTCAACAAATGAATTTCGATTAGTTGTAATAGTTGGTGCAGGCGATTGACTGATGGTAAATTCGCCGGATTGACTTGTTTCATCTGTCGATGATGACTCGTCGAGAAACGATGGTGGACGAACCATGATATGAACTGACGAGAATATCGTTTGACTAACATCGTTTTATATATCCATAACGACAAAGAAAGCGCTAACTATCGATGTTGATTTTATATTACTTGATTTCTTCGTCAAAAGAAAAAGAGAAAAGAAATTCTTTTTCTTTTTCTTTTCCTTTCCCGTTCTCTTCTCTCTTTACAAATTGATTGACGTCATACGATATATATATGTGTATGTATTTATTTTATTTTGAAATCGAGTAATAGCAACCAATAACAAAAGCAACGCAAGCGTTCGCACATGTATGGCAGTAACAATTGTAAATAGAAACATTCCAATGTCGGTTCATCAACCGATTCTATACGATGCCCAATTATTTTCGGCACCCGATCTCGATGATACAACGGATATCGATGGAACAACAACGACGATTGTTGACAAACCATCATCGAAAGTTTCGGCTGTCAATCAACCGGCATCTTCAGAAATATCGACAAATCTTTCGTCGATACGTAAATTTCGAACACGAACATACAAATATATTCAATTAGAACAAGCATTACGTGCGGCTGATCTATTGAAAAGCGAAGAGCAACGAACGAAATTTAATTTCGATTATTTACAATCGTTACGTGAGAATAAATTCGATGAATTTATAGAAATTTACTATCAAAAATTACGTGATCATTTCGATAAAATTCGACAAGATCAAGAAATCGAAAAAGCACGTGCATTTACATTTTTTGATTTAGAAAAAAATTTCCTTGCACTTGATCCAACGCGAGATGTTAAAATTCTCTTTCTCGACGAAACACCATCGGCATCAACTGTCACCAAAGCATCGTAGGCGAACCGCCGTGTGATGAATACCTTCAAAAGTCTCCTTTGTTTTTCGTTTAGACGAGCGCGTTCAACGAATTCACGAGCCGTTTCAGCGAGTGTTGCAACGGATGCAGCCGTCGAAACATTCTACGCTCGTCGTGCCGAACATCTCATGAAAGATCCATCGAAAGCACGCGAAGAAATCACCGTATTCGCACGTCGAACAGCTGAACGTCTTCACGAACGTTTGCCATGTCTAACGACTGTTCCTCATCGAGTGAAAATCGTCGACGAACGCGATCTAACTAAACAAACCAACGAACAAATTCTCCGACAACTCAAACATAAACGTGCACTGGCAATGATTAATAAACGTCGAAATGTTATTTGGAAAATGATTTCACAAACGAAAAAAAATCAAATGAAAATCGAACAACAACGAAATCCAACACCAATTGGAATCGATAGTGCAGCATGTTGTAAAGAATTACTCGAACGTGCAAATCAAATTGATCCAAGTCCGAAACCGAATCCGATTCGTCAACGACCGCAAACTGCCAATGTGCAACGACGAATACCAACGGCATCGACGAAAATCTCATCAACACTCTCGGATATTTCAACAACGAAAACAAGTGTTTCGAGTGCTACTGTTCCGTTTCAAGATTCTCTTTCGATTGCTCAAATCGAAAAAACAAAAAGCATTCGTGTTCTCCGTCCAACACGACCGGTAACTGCGCCAACGAAAGTCAATTGGACAAATTATTGCTAATAAATTATCGTTTTCATTATTTTTCATAAACAAAAGAGCAGTAAAGAAAAAAAAATGACACTGTCAAATCCACCATTGCGGTTGTTTCGTGTATTTCCATTCGATTTCACGAATATTTTCTCGTCCAATATCTTTGGAAATCTTTTCGAGTACAACTAAACCACCGCCACCCACTTGATTACTTTCGATTTGTTGATCAATGAGATTGTAGAATTCCTTGAGAATGATATGATAATCAGCACGTTGATTCCAATCGTGTATGAAAACTTTCGAATGTTCATCGTGCAATTGTTTGAGAACGGCATAGGCAACTTGCGGTCGAGCACGACCATCGATAAAAACAAAATCGAATTTTTTCTCTCGAAAATATTCACCGAGAAAATCCACATAATCGCGATACATTTCATAGGTACTACGTTCACCTGTTGCCCATAAACGATAGGCTTGGATTGAATAAGCATTTCTCGGCACGCAATAGATTTCGATTTGTGATTTCGAATCCGAATGATATTGTTCGAAGACATGTTCGATGTGAAATCCCGATGAATTTCGAGTCATGTAAAAGATTTTCACAGATCGATGTGATTGATTCAATGCCATTCGTTCAAGTTCACGGCAATAATCGAGACTATGTTCGATGCTAACGTAATAATCAACATACGAACTAAAATAAAATGTACTACTGCCAGCACCATATTCTACCATTGAGACTTTGGCACCACTGAACGAATGAAAATGTATAGGAAATTATCTTTTGTTTTTTGTTCGTTTACTTTTTCTTTGCTTTTGTTTGTTCAATGTGTTCTATCATTAATGTTTGTTCTCGTGGATCCATCCATGCTTGAGTCGGTGGTAAACGTGTAAATAAAAGGTAGACTTCCCAACAAATGCGTTTGATCAATTGACAAATGAACAACGGAATTTTCATAATAGGATAAAACATGTATTCGAATCGACTGAAATTCATTTTAAAAGTGATAAGACAAAAAATTTTCTTGTCGTCAATCGAAATCGAAATGCAACAAAAAAAACGAAAGAAAAATGTCAATGTCGAAAGGTGCAGAAGAGCAAGAAAAACGTGTTCTGATGAAGGGTGGATTTTTTCTCTCTCTCTCTCTCTCTGATTCTACACTAATGGTATATTACACGGTCTGCATATATATATATATATATAAACGCCCTTGAAATTGATCGTAAAGGTGATTTGAGCAATCATTGAAGGGAAAAAAGACCGTCTTTGTATATGAATCTGAAGAATCGAATAAGATTGTCCCTCAATGCCAATGCCACATATATATATATATATATGCTAACAGCTGGTGAATGAATACACAGACACAGAGCGGAAGAGAGAGAGAGGGAAAAAGAGAAAGGAATAAGAGGATATGTTGTTGCATTTGTTTTTTGATAATGTGATTTAGTTGTTGATTTGCATGTCAATAAAAGCAAAATGTTATTTTTTTTATTTTCAAAACTAATCTCTTTCTATTGTTTTATCAGCGAACAAATAACATGTGATAAAGCATTATAAGTACATTTCTTGTTCTTATTCGCGATGATAGCGATTCTTTTTCTTTCATACTCAGAACGCGATAGAACACAGAACACATGGCAACCGGTGGTGAATATTTTTACGAAATAATAACAGATGAAAATGATGCACGAGAAGCAGCAAAATTAATAGCTGATATTTTTTCGAAAAGTAATATGATTACAGTTTTCGATCGTGTATCGAGTCAACTTTTTTATGATGCTGTTGCCTGGCCAATGATGAATAATTCGTTTCGAAAAAACAATTCGATTCTTGTTCGTTGTCGTTCGACCGGTGAAATTGTTGCTGCAACAACAGCAGAAGATTTATTTATTGAACATACGGATAAACTCAACAATAATGTAACGAATCCTATAGCAGTTAATGATTTACTAGATGAACTGGATGAATTATTTATTAATCGAGATTTAGGCGAAGAATTAAAAGTAAACATGATTTTACATATTGGTTTAAGTGCTGTGTCGACTGAACATTCAGGCAAAGGTATTGCCTATCAAATGGGACAATTTTTAGCTAATCGAGCGAAGGAGAAAGGTTTTCAGTATTTACTTGTTCAAACAACAAATCCAGCAACACGATATATTTATTTAAATAAAATGAATGGTAAAGAAGTAACAATTATTGATCCAACAACATGGCTATGGAAACAAAGTCCAAATGAAGAATTAACATATCCATATAAAAACTACGAAGGTGGAATAATACCGAATATTTTAATTAAATTATAATCGCTGTTAAAGCTCTTTTAAAAATAAAGTAAACAAATGATATTTTTGAAAAATATCGACTAATTTACAAAAAATAGTCAATAGAAACGTGTAGAACAGTGCTTTGATTATGTAAGAATTAAAATTATGAATGTCAAATGTGTTCACTGAACAGATTAAGAATAAAATGATGATAAATGCATTGAATAGATAATAGCAACGAAATCCATGCTGAAAATAGAATGTTTTTCTTTTTGATCGACGTTTTTTGGATTTGAATTCGTTTGTTGATTGATATTCAATAGATTGTAACGATGGAAAAAGATGATATAATCGATCTTGAAGGTCATTTCTATCGATATTATTTATCTTTATATGAAGTTTAAGAATCTGTTTGAACTGCAAATGTTTTATTTGATTGATCATATCCATTGTTATTTCGTTTTTTACAGACAATTCATCGAGTCGACACATGATGCAATCGAGATGAGTGTAAAAAATAAGATCCTTCAATGATAGTAATGATAAATGTTTGATTTGATTTAAATTCATTAAAGACGAAAGAGTTTCGAGGGACACATATCGATGTAGTTCGAGTGTTGTTATACGAGGAAAATAATATCTGTATTGAATTGGACGAGATTTGACGATGAGTTTACGAACATAATCGTATATAAGATACGTATTATGATAAGATGTAGTTGAACGAATACGTGAAAATTTCGAAAGATTTATTTCTTCAGGAGCAAAATACGGAATAGTGAATAGACAATGATTACGATAGGCTATGAACCATTGTTTGTCTTTTAACCAAAACGTTGTTCGAAATGAATCAAGCGAATGATGTGATCGTAAGTGCATATCAGTAAATTTAAAATTAAATGTAAGTAAAGATTTAGTTGATGTTTGCCATCGGTTACCATCGAGAAATTCTTCACGACCGTTTGTTTTTAATACAAAATGTTTTAGATGAAGTAATTTACGTAGAAAACAGTGAATTTCAGTCATTGATGTGTGATTACGTTTGATTTCGAGTGTCAATCGAATTAATGAATTTGAAAAAGAAACATTTGGTAAATGTTTATTCAAGGAAATGCTCAATGATTTCACTTGTGTTATATGTCGAAGGATTTGTTTGAATTGTTTTATGGAACATTTTTCTAATTTTAAATGTCGAAGACGTGTCAATTGTTCGATTGAAAAATAGGAAAAGAAAATTGACGGAGATGTCAAAGAAATAATTTGTGAGGGTTGTAGATTTTGATAAATGAAATCTACAGCTACCGATGGTTTTTGTATGAATCGATACGATGAATATGATAATAAACAAGTAAAAATATAATTATTAACATTACTGAAACTTAGAAAAAGTTCATGTACACAAAAATAATCAAATAAATTATGTAAAATTTCAACAGGTAATCGGTTCAACATGATCGATGCAATATGCGTATGTTCATTTCGGTTCTTTTCTCTTTTCAAATATACTGAATATATGATGCGGTCACACTTGAATGTGTTTTCTTTCAACCGTGCAATAATTTTCATTCATCGGTAGGCTTTTTCCAATGTGAAAAAGCTCTACATGTGCATTAATTTTGAATTCTGTATCTATACGTAACTGTGCAAACATTAACTGTTGAAGGATGTTTGTTTTTCTTACTCTGCTTCGAAAAATTATTGGAAAAAAATTTTTACCCACTCCTCTTAACTATAAAATAAACCGACGAAAAACAAAAATTCTTTATTCTTTTCAACCGACACAACTATACGACAAAAATTATATTCGTTTCTAAAATGGCTGACAATGAACATCAACATAACCAGCGAGTGGCAGATTTAGCAAATGAATCTGGCAAAATATTACTTCCGATCAAAGGTTACGAGAAAAAACCTCTTGTAACATTAGAAGAAGCTATTGAACCAATAGTATCTGTTGTGCCTGATGTTCAGCAAATGGCACATGTTGCTAAGATGCGATGCGCAGATCCCCCAGCGGATGGACTCTCAGTAGATGAATCAGCATCAATTATGCTTTATACCATGGATTGGCATCCTTCAAATCAGTGTCTCTATTATGTATTAAATGATACTCTTCGATCAGAAAATCGACAAAAACTCACGCCATGGTTTCTATTTTTAAGACTGATTCTTACTGCGTTTGCACGTCTTCCATCAAGTGATCGTTCCGTTATCTATCGTGGTGTTCGACAAGACATGACCAAACAATATTTGAAAGGTAAGACGATGATTTGGTGGGGATTTAGTTCTTGCACAGAAACTATGGATGCACTCAATAATGAACAATTTTTGGGATCAAATGGAATTCGAACATTTTTTACAATTGAAACAACAAATGGAAAAAATGTTCAACGACATTCATACTTTGCGAATGAAAATGAAATTTTATTGCCACCCGGAAGACAATTTGAAGTTGTTTCATGTTTAAAACAATCTGGTGATCTATATATGATACAACTTAGAGAAACCGAACCTAAATTTCCACATTTGGAACCTTTACCAGAAGGTAAGTTAAATACACATACTCCGTATTTTTCTGACTAGAAGTCAAGGATTCTCTTGAGGGTTGACAATCGAACATCTCTTCTAATAGATTTTTTATATTAACTTCAAACATGTAGATTACTAATCGATAAGTTGACTGACAAATTAAAAGTATACTATAGAATTGAATATGATGAGGCCTATATCATATCACCGAGTTGTTTTTAAATTCCAATTCGTGCTTTCTCGAACTCGTGGTTAGTCAATCTTTACGAACAAACATTAGTTTATCTTGCAACGTAGACAACAAAACTTGCTTAATAATTTCTTCTACTAAGCGTAGACAGATCACGTATGAAAGCCACACATATTACAAAATAAAGTGCGATATTTCTTCGGAAAGTTCGTAGTTTTTATTCGTCTTGAGTAATGTTTATCCAAACGAAATACAGGTACATTGAAATTTATGTTTCAATACCAAAGGCCTGCAACACCTAGAAATCCAGTTTAAAATCTTTTATTATCGAGTACTTCGTCATTATTAATCTTTTTCATTTAAGAACCAATATCTAAAAACAAAGAGTTAACTCAGTTGATCAATGAGAACCAAAGAGAAACGTCAGTTCAAATGAATGGCAAACAATTAACAGACGATGATCTGAAAACCATTATCAAATATCTTTTGGAAAATAAAAAGGTATGTCCAATTCACTTATATATATATATTATCTCTGGTTTCATAACATATGAAGATATACCAGACAGATCTTAGTTTCTCTAATGATGATTATCTTCCCCATTTAAATTTTAACAGGGTAACAAGCAAAACAATACAACTCTACCATCAGAATTACAATTTCAACTTAGACAGTCCGTTAATTCATCCATCTAAACGACCTTCTTTGTCAGTACCTCAACGTGATATTCAAAATAGCATTCAAAATAGTTCATTTCATATCCCACTAAACCTCCTCACCAAAAATATCGCTTTATATCCGCACTCTTTCCCATTACGCCATTATATCTCTTTTTCTCTTCGGTTAGAAAAATTCTTCCTACCCATTTCTACAAATACATATCGAATCTTCTCCATTCTCTTGTCTTCCTATTGAATCATATCATATTATTCGAAATCCAATATATTTTCACTCATCTTTCAAGCTGCAAAAAGTTTGGAACTCTCAAAATCGTACACAACCACATCTCCAGTCCGAAACCCATCTAATTACATACCTACTCATACAGAATTAAAGTTACATTTATTTACGAACGTACTTATTATTTCACATAGGCACTCACTGAACTCGGTCTCGAGAACAATCAAATTACTGATCGAGGAGTTGAACATTTAAGTCGATGTCTAGAAAACAAACAGGTATACGCTGAAGAATCCTTCTTTTTCATCTTTTTTATTATCTCACATAGGCACTCACTGAACTCGGTCTCGACAACAATCAAATCAGTGATCGAGGAGTTGAACATTT
>ERZ778020.2457-NODE-2457-length-13423-cov-4.324132_pt1 | contig 13423 bp, 7 predicted proteins | sample MGYA00375750_ERZ778020 | MGnify/ENA primary metagenome ERZ778020 (study PRJEB29350, sample SAMN05389818) | bioreactor metagenome | isolation source: Ammonium sulfate bioreactor | place: South Africa: University of Cape Town | collected 2014-03-17 ...
GATTGAAAATTTTCCCGATGAAAAATGGTCTGATATTCTTCGTATAAATCTTTCATCCGCTTTTATTCTCACCAAAGCTTTAATGAAACCGATGAAAGAAAATAAATTCGGTCGAATCATAAACATTGCATCAGCACACGGCTTATTCGCTAGTGAATATAAATCAGCTTATGTTGCTGCTAAACATGGCGTCTTAGGTTCAACTAAAGTCACAGCACTCGAAGGCGCACCACTCAATATCAATTGTAATGCTATATGTCCTGGCTACGTTCGAACACCACTTGTCGACAAACAAATACGAGATCAAGCCAAATCTCATGATATCTCGGAATCCGAAGTTATTCCTCGTGTTATACTTCAAAAACATGCCGTCAAAAAATTTGTACCCGTTGAATTAATCGGGAATCTCTCGTTATTACTTGCTGATGAAATGAGCGCTACATTGTAAGTTCTTCTGCTAGTTTTTTTTTTCTATATAAATGCATGATACTTTGTTTTAATTAGAACCGGAACGGCAATTCCAATTGATGGTGGGTGGTCTGCACAATAGGAAACTCATTTTTTTATGGCCCCGGTTTTGACAGAGACAAAAAAAACACATCGTATTCCTGTAGGTTATTTTTTAATAATCTTAGAAGATTTTCCAACTTATTTTCTTTTTAAATAAAATTTGAAGCACGTAAACGTGTCTTATGTGAAAGTAATGAAACTTTTCAAGTGGTTGGCAGTTGTTTTCTATGTTTTTCTCCTCTCTTTCTTCGCTTCTTTTGAAGGAAAAAATTAGATATTCTAGTTTCGTTTTGATTCTTCATAATTCAACGGAAATATATATTTCTCGGCAATTATAAGTGTGTGTATTGTGCAAAGTGTCAACGAGCTGAACAACAAGAAAGTCAGTGTTGTTGTTTTTTTGTCTCTATTAAACAGGAAAAAGTCACACCCAACTCCTACTGAAAAATCATGCAAAATTGATTTTCTATCCCATTTAGCATATGTTACACAAACGAGATAGTTTCATTTATTGTTTATTATGTTTGAGTTAATACTTCTGAGACAAAAAAAGAAAATTTCTTGTCAATGAGTTTTCAACAAGCAACTTGTCGTTCGAACAAGACGTTCGTCGATTTGAGACAAAAAATGAAGACATTCATCAGAAAGAAAATATCTTCTGTTTTTCTTCCTCGACTCTTCAGTCAAGAGATCTTCCTCTAATGATACGACCGTTTATAAATTATCTATCAACACTATAAACAAAGATAGTCGATGGAAATCTAGTTTTTTTTCCCCGTTGTCTCTCCATCTTGCTCTCTGCTCGCTATATTTATGTCAACTACAATTGGAATAATTATTTTCTTCTTAGTTTTTTTTTTCTCTTTTCCATACTCAAAATATGTTCTTGCAAATATGCTGTATGTAATTTAGAAGACAATATCGAGAGAAAACAAAAGTCACAATGAACAATAATTCATCGGTCATAAACGATTCATGTTCGTTCATAGAACGTGTTTACACGGAAGATTATGTTTTTTTTAAATATTTTTATGCGACCTATTTACGATTTTTAATTGCACCTGGAATACTTCTCAATACTATTTGTGTTCTTGTACTTTCACGACCGAGATTATCAACAAAATCAACGACTGTTCTTTTTCTTCGTTATCTTGCTCTATTCGATATTTTATCAATAACATTAAAATATATTCGACAGGAAATTAATTATCAATCAATAAGCAAACTCAAATTCATTCCATTTCTAACGCCAACATTCTGTCAAACATTATACATTGGTATGAATACATGTATTTCTATAGCCATGTGGACGATTGTTTTGATGAGTTTGTAAGTGTTAATCAGAGAATTTTTCTTTAAGATAAATCGAATCTAATTAATTGAAACCGTAGAGATAAGGCCGTTGCTGTGAGTAATCCGCTGAAATCTTCGATTTGGATAACGTATACACGAGCATCATATTCGTTCTATACGATCAGTTTGATACTTTTATTGGCCAATTTATCATTTATACAACTTTCGGGTGTTCGACAAGCGAATAATAATCAAAATTATTGTGGACTACAAAAAGATACATTGATTGTCGACATTCTAACGGCTTCACTTTTGCCGATTAGTAAGTTATTTTCGATTGATATTTTCTATTCAATTAAAATGATTCGTTTACTTTCAGCTGTGATTACGGCAGCTAATATATTCATTGTGATAGTCTTACAACGTTCATCAAAATTTCTCGTTCATACACCTCCAATCGTCAAATCAACAATGACATTGGCTGTGCCGAGGTCATCTCAAACACTATTAAATTCTTCAAAAGAAAATGAATCAGTTCAAGAACTTAAACGACGTACAAGTGCTCAAATAACACGCATGTTATTAGCCGTTACTATATCATTAATACTATTCAACATACCGAACACGATCTATCTAATCTATAAAACACTACATATATCAGATGTAACATTTTTTCAACGACCATGTCATGAAACATCCGATGAGGAAATACGTTCATATAAGATTTCATTTTATTCATCGATGATTCAAGATATACTTTCGGATTTGCCGCATATCGTCAATTTTTTTCTTTATTGTTTAGCTGGACAAAAATTTCGAACGATTCTATTCGATGAAATCTATTTATTTCTTATTAAAATTCGTCTAATTAAACAAACACAGCCACGTCCAATGATGAGAAGTTCTGTATCAACGAGTGCAACAGCGAACCTACCAAGATTATCTCAGCCCAGACTATCGAATATAAACATGAACCGAATGACAAATTGAGAGTGTCGTTTTTTTTAAATCAATAATAAAACTAAAAGTCCCTTGACATTTTCTTTTCTCTTGAAAGGCAAGGCAAGGCTGTTTTTCTTTCTCGAACAAGAAAAGAAAATGGCAGTACGCTATTGATTGATTTGCAAAGCATCAGATCACTGATCGACTTGAACATAAACATTTATAATGAACGATTTTAATTATGATGAAGATACACAAATAATACTTATGTATCTTGGCATTTTCTTTATCGTACTGTTTCTTCTACTTGTGATTTATTTAACAATTCAACGATGCAAAAAATATTTGATCTATCAAATGAAAGTAAAAATGCAATTTTGTTTTTTTGAACCATATATTTATCTCATAATACCTGATTTTTAGTTTGACACTGAACGAATCCAAGAGAATAATTTTCAAGTCGGCTGACACTAATATTTTAGATGACTGTTATCGAGTTCTTCTTGTTTTTTTCTATAACTATTATTTACATCAAAGGAAGACGATTAAAGATTATCTTACGCTTTACTGATTGAAATCTTTTTCTCAGTTATCTGTGCTTCAATAAGCAATATGTCTCAAATAAAAAGAAAAAATTGAGAAGGAAGTAGGCGAAACTGATAATCTAACTTTGAAATAGAATTCATTAGCTACAAATCCTTATTGTTGATGGTGAGACAAAAACATGTGGGTGCAATTTTTGAGTACTTTTGGCGTATGAGATAGGACTGATATTCTTGGTTTTTTTTATTTCAGATTAATATCATTAAAGCAGTATATTCATTGTCTGCAGAAAAAAGTATCGAAAACGTTCAGATAATCCTTTGAGTTCTTATTCTAATAGTATGATTTAGATTCTTTTATTGACATTTGTGATCGAGTTCATCTCAAAGGTGAATTCCTATAATTGACTTTCTCAGATTTAATAATTACAACATTTCGAAAGTAACGAACGATTAGCATTTTTAAACGTATTTATTTATATTCATTAGGAATAGATGAGTAAATATGACTATTTATCCGTATTCATAAGCTTCAAATCTATGTTAGCCATTAGTTCTTGTATTTTAATGCTTTTATACTAATTTTTCTATTTATAAAAAATTAAAACAATTTACGAACTCCACTTAGATGCAAATTATAAGAGGAAGTAGTACAGAATGATAATAATTTGAAGGTCCACCCTCAGGTGAGAAGATACACATTTACTTTTTAAAAAGTCGGCTATTAAGTGGATGCTCATGATTGACTCGAGCATTTCATAATTTTTCTTTTCTCAAAAAAATTTAACTTACTTCTAAGGCGTGACGATACTCCGAAAAATAATAGACCGAAAAATATTCATACAGGATTTGAAGTTTAATTTCTTCCTTGACGTCATTTCTGGTCCGAAAAAAACAAAGAATTTTGCCCATAAACAAGTATATAATAATGACTTATATTTTATTTTCTTGATTGGATTTTTACGCATATTTTTAACCTGGTGATGTTTAACTATCAGTCAGTTGAGAATTATTTATTACTATTTCACACGATATTCAATAGATTAGAATGTTCTTTTCTATGAAAAAGAACTTGATGAATAAGTCACATTGTAGTCTCGTAAGTAAAGCCTTTTAATAGGATCTATTCGGTCTTTGAGACATAGTCAAGATGTTTACATTCTGTTGTTAATATTCGTCATGCATTTTTACATATTTAACTCGCTTTTTGTCTAAACGGAATAGACTAATGGAAAGTATTTTCGTTTCTATTTATCACCTCGATGATCCTATTAACTACGATTATCCTTCAATTTTTAATTGAAAACACTATCAACAACTGTCTTTTTCTTACTTTCCATACGAAACCAATCAGTATTACAGCGAGTGGGAAAACCTTTTTTCTAATTGCCTCAAATTACCATGTAGTCCTTTTTTTCATTTCCTCTTCATTATTGATTGAACTTCGCGACATGCAATGTTTTCTACGAGTTTCTTTTTCTCTAACTCAATTCTCTGTTAAATTTCAGACGACTCAAACATACAAACAATGAACGACTCAGTACTCCGTGAGAGTTCATGTTCATTACAAGAACGTGTTTATACGAAAGATTATCTTTTTTTCAAACATTTCTATACGACCTATTTACGTTTACTAATCATTCCTGGAATACTTCTCAATACTCTTTGTTTATTTGTTCTTTCACGGCCACGATTATCAACGAAATCGACCACCATTCTTTTTCTTCGTTATCTGGCCATTTTCGATGCCTTGTCAATAATCTTGAAATATATTCGACAAGAAATCAACTATCAATCAATAAACAAATTCAAAATCATTCCATTTCTGACGCCGGCATTCTGTCGAATATTGTACATTTGCATGAATACATGTATTTCCGTAGCTATGTGGACAATTGTTCTAATGAGCTTGTGAGTTTGATGACAGCAAACTTCATTTTTGAAAATTAGAACGTAATTATCTTTTTTTTTCTTCTAGAGATAAAGCAGTAGCTGTGAGCAATCCGTTGAAATCTTCGATTTGGATAACATATAAACGAGCATCATATTTATGGTTTATAATCAGTTTCATCCTTTTACTAACGAATCTATCGTTTATTAATTTATCAACTGTTCGACAGGCAAATAACAATCAAAAATATTGTGGATTACAACAAAATAAAGATCCATTGATTGTTGATATTATAACGGCTTCGATTTTACCGATAGGTGAGGGAATATTTTTGATAGAAAAAGAACATGTTTTTTTCTTCAACTTTGCTCTTAAATTTAGCTCTAATTACAATTGCAAATATTATCATTGCAGTTGTTTTACATCGAGTACCACGTTCGTCATTATATTGTTCATCATCAGAGACATTCTCGCGAGAATTTAGTGATAACGATTCGAATCTTGCACGACGTCCATTCCTACGAAAATTCAATCAAAATCAATTGTCATACAAGCCAGCAACACGTTCAATATCATTTCAAAGCAATCCTCGACGTACAAGTGTTCAAGTAACACGAATGCTTCTAGCTGTAACTATATCATTAATATTATTTAATCTTCCCAATACAATTACATTTGTCGTACGAAAAATCTATGATCCACGAGTTTTATTATACGATCGTTTATGTCATGATATAACCGATAATGAAATTCGTTTGTACAAAATTTCATTTTATACAAGTGTTATACAAGATATACTTTCGGATTTGCCGCATATTGTCAATTTTTTTCTCTATTGTTTAGCTGGAAAAAAATTTCGACAAATTTTTCTCAATGAAAGTCAATATTTTCGTTTACGAGCATTTCTACAAAAACGTAAACAACAGTACTATTTAGCAACTCAATCATTATCAAATCACGCAGCCGACAAACTTTGTTTTCCACGAAAATCGTCAATTAATATAATGTTTAATCGGAAACAAGAGCAATTAATATTCACGAGTTCAAATTCAAATGAAAATTCACCGAAATAAAAAGTTAAACAAAAAAAAACATTGAATCTATTCTATTTTATCTTTTCTTTGCCTTTATAAAATAAAGAGAGAATTCATTGAAACTTCATTTCTATCATCGTAATTAGGCATAATAATGGGCTATCGTCTAGTATGCAAATACATATACATCCGTCTATCATTGTCAATAAAGAATAAAAGAGAGAAGTTATCTTCAAGGAAATTAGATTTCTATTTATAGACTCAAATTATTATTACGCTGTAACTCGATCGATACTTGTTTATATTGAATGTGTTGATGCTGTTATTTTATCTATTCTTTGCATCATTTATTTATTAATTAATCGATCTCAAAATAAAAACATATAGAAAAATTTTGTTTTTGACAATAACAAAATTTATTCTCAGTTGGAAAACATATATTTTTCTTAATATTTAATTATGTCTTTTAGTTTATTATATAGCTCGTTCTATAATTAATGTCGGCCGAGGCGTCATCCGTTGTTTTTTTGATCTGCCGATATATAGCGACCTCAATCATTTGATTTGTCTGCGTAATGCATTTTCTTTCTAATAGAATTTAACATTTACTAGGGTTTGCTTAGTTTTTTTCCTCTTCTTTTTTTCTATTGACACTTCTGACACATACATACATACATACATACATATTGCATGCATGCATGTATAGTCTTCGATTTCTATTTTGTCTTCGGCTTAGATTGTTTTTTACCTCGTTGAATGTCAATAGGCACGAAATATAACGAGATTTTAAAATCACTATTTACGATTTTCAGTAAGTGCAAATTTTGTTTTTCAAAATTAAAAGAAAGTAATCAAAGGAAATTAATTTTGAAAAATAGACGCCTAAGTATCTTTGAGGACATATGAATAAAGTAGAACGACCTTCAATTAAATTAATTGTTATTTTATTTTCTAAAGTCAAAAAATTCCTTGATGTTATTTTTATTTGTTTTTTTCTTCTTATTTTTTTATCTCGAAGACGATTCATCGACTGATGTCAATTGACGTTCATTTAGATCGGCAGTACTACTAGATCTCTCGTTCTATTCTAATCAGATTAATATACATACATATATATATATTTCTTTGACTTTGAATTTACACATAAATATAAAAGTCCTTGCTTGAAACGATGTCATTGACGTAGTTAGATAATTAGTTTATTTATTGAAGTCATAAAAATGGACTTTTTTCGGTTTTGAAAGAGTATAAAAGTATGTGTATATTTATAGATCGTATATCAACTGACATTTTCGTTGTATTGGCCTTGATTGTATTTTTTTCTTTCAACCGAAAAATACTTCGTGTTGTTTTTCGTAAATAGAATTTAAAAAAAAAAAGAAGGAAGATTTTTGGGTACGAGGGTTAGATTAATCAAAGATACAATCAATGTTTTATTGTTATTATTGTGACAGCTGATTTTCTTCTCATAAAAAATAACATCGAACGAATAGGGAATGTCGAAGAGAAAAAGAAGAAGAAGAATAACCCTTTTACTTGAAAAACAAATGCGGGCCAACAAATAAACAAGCCAGAAACGAGAACTCTTTTTTTTCTTCTTTTTCTTCTTATTTTTCCTTCTTTTTCTTTTACATTCATACGCACATCATCAGCATATTCTTACTGCGTTCATTAATAAAAAGAAGACGAAGAAAATCTTTCTGACAGAACCTGTCGCCCTCCTCCTGTTTACTGTACCTTTCGACTCAAAATAAGTTTTTTTTTTCTTTCTCTTTTTCTTCGTATTTCATTATAGATATGCAAAACAATTTGACTATTGTTCTAGTCAAATCATTGGAGACAATTTGTTTATTATGAAACTGTCATCCATACAATGAATACGACGAATATAAACGTTCTCGCACGATTATGAGAAAATTTTTCGGTCAAAAAACACGAGACAAATTCGCATTCAATATGTCATTAACGCCGATCGCCAAAGAAACTGAATCGAAAACGGATGATAGTTGTGAAAAAACGAAAAAACTATTTGTTATTGTTTCAGGTAAAATTTTTTTTTGATGCAAAATGAAAATACAAAGAAAAAGGTCATTTTTGTTTATTTTCATAGAAGTTGATTCACATACAATTCCATCAACATCAACTCAAACAGCCGATAGTCATCTATTGAGTGTCGATGAGTGTGATTACAACGAGTCAACCGTATTACTACCAGTTCGTCAACGTTCGTCGACATGTACAAATTCGAATGGCGTGCGTTCACGAGAATCCATGTCCATGCCAAGAAAATCTCTTGAAGATCGTCTTCGTCGACGAAGTTGGATGGCATGTCTAACAAATAATTGTTCAACACCGGATGCCATCATCGTCAATCAACAAACATTGAATCTCTTGCGATTAAAACGTTTTCGTTTGGGACAATCCGAACCAAATCTCAGTTCTTTACAATCAACACCGATTTCATCAACGAAAACTTCGCCACGAACATCAACAGCAGCAACAACAACAACAACAACAACAACAGGTTCGTCGTGCCTATCACAACGATCGAGTATGCGACGTCCAAATCTATCCGGTTCGAATTTAATTCATTTAAAAAATGCTTTTCGAAAACAATTATCTCCACAACAACAACAACAATCAAGTAATCAAGAACCAACACATGACCTGTCGGTTCACGATGATCAAACAAATCGACGATGGTCGTTGACATCAGCACCATCGTCAAGTGGTTATGGTACAACATCACCACCAAGTTCACAATATTCATCATTTGAACGTCTTCAACACCAACAATTTATTTGTACATGTATATCAACATCAGATATTCATCCACATGATGATTCTCAACATTTAGAATCTCGTTCTATATCAATGTCATTACTCGATGCTAATATCTCATCCATATCAAATAAAATGTTACTTGTACCCGATCAAGATATAAATACAATGGCTTATATTTACAAAGAACGATATCCCAAAGCCAAAGTACAAATGGAAGAACGTTTACAAAATTTTCTTGATACATACAAATCTGTTGATAAATTTGAATATTGTTCCGATGGTTCAGCTCGATTTATTCATAATCAAATTATTGAATTAGCTAAAGATTGCCTAGAAAAATCTCATAATGATTTAATTACTTCATTTTATTTCACTGAAATGACTGATAATCTCGAACGATTATTATTAAATGCGAAAGAAAAATGTCCACAAGCCATAGAACATCTTCAGACTGTTGTTCGAAAATTATTATTAACAACGGCTCGATCAGCTCGTTTACTTGAATGTTTACATTTCGATCCGGAGAATTTCCTTCGAACTCTCGAAGAAATCGAATGTCAAGCAAAGACAATAACAACTTTTAAACAAGACATACCGAAATATATTTGTTCACAATTAAATCTCGAACGAAATCCATTGGATATTATCGAAAATTTACAAACAACAGACAATGAAAATGAAGCCAATTACTTAACTATAACAGCGAATTCAAATAATTTACTATCTATTGAACATTCATCATCATCAGTCAAAGGACCATGTGAAGAAGATTTTGAAGTATTGAAATTAATTTCCAATGGTGCCTATGGTGCTGTACATTTAGTTCGAAATCGTCAAACTCAAGAACGATATGCCATGAAGAAAATTTCGAAAACGAATTTAATTCTACGCAATCAAATCGAACAAGTTTTTGTCGAACGTGATATAATGACATTCACGGACAATCCATTCGTTGTTGCATTAATATGTACATTTGAAACGAAAAATCATCTATGTCTTGTGATGGAATATGTTGAAGGAGGTGATGTGGCAACTTTATTGAAGAATATCGGTGGTCCATTGAATATTGATATTGCTCGAATGTATTTTGCTGAAACGACATTAGCTGTCGAATATTTACATTCGTACGGAATTATTCATCGAGATTTAAAGCCCGATAATTTACTGATTACAAGTCTTGGACATATCAAACTAACTGATTTCGGTCTGTCGAAAATCGGTCTCATGTCCTTAACAACGAATTTGTACGAGAAACTTGTTGATAAAGATACAAAAATCTTTCAAGACAAACAAATCTGTGGTACACCGACATATATCGCACCGGAAGTTATCCTTCGACAAGGTTACGGTAAACCTGTCGATTGGTGGAGTTTGGGTATTATTCTCTATGAATTTCTTGTTGGTATTCCACCATTTACGGGTAATACACCCGATGAACTATTTGCCAATGTTATCACTGGTGAAATCGATTGGCAAGAATTTGAAGATGAAAGTGAAGGCGAAGGTTTTTGTCCTGACGCTCGAAATCTTATCGAACAATTACTCGAACATGATCCATCGAAACCTCTAGGTACATCAGGAGGTGCACTCGAAATTCGTTCGCATCCATTCTGTTCCTGTATTAATTGGAATAGTTTACTATGTGAAAAGGCAGATTTCGTGCCTGTCTTAGAATCTCTCGATGATACATCCTATTTCGATACACGTACCGATCGTTATAAACATTCGGACAATGATGACGATGATAATTCATCTGTCACAACAAATAACGATTCCGATTCATTATTTGCTTCATTTTCATCGGTGTCAATGAAATATGTTTCCGAATTATCCGGTACACATAAACAACGACATTCAAGTAAACAAGACAATGATTCATCATCATCGAGAGATGTATCTCGTGCTAATTCATGTACAGATTCGATTATATCGAATGTTATTCGTATTGATTCACCGAATGATTTTCAACCATTAATGAGTCAATCAATGACAGAAGAGAAAACTGATTCTTCTTCAAATCCGCCGATATTTGGTTCGGGCACATTCGAACCGATTCTTCTCTCATCCGATGAATCCGAACAGACGAGTTCGTATTCATCGAAAACACCGGACAAACATTACAAACAACGTAAATCTTCATTGAAACTTATGGGCGAACAGAATTCATTGGACAGCGGCGATGATCAGGACAACAATCGAATTCGTCATCATAAAAAATCTCGAATTCCTCGAGCACTTTCACCGATTCAAACAAAACAATCGAATATTTCGACGCCAATCGTTTCGATATCGAACGAAAATGTTCCAACATACAAAACATCAAAATATACATCTTCACAACAACGACATTTTCCTCGATCTCTATCGAAATCCTTTTCCTCATCGTCATCATCATCGAACTCTTGCAATCAAGAAGATCGCATTCATCGACAGACACATCGTCATAACATGGCTGTTTCACCACTCGAACGTGATACAACATTGAAATCAAAGGAACAAAGTTCACATTTAGCGACAACTAAATCACCGATTAACTCAATCAAATCAAATCTTCGACCGCCGATTATTATTCATCGTGGTCCGCGTAGTTTCGGTTTTACTCTACGAGCTGTGAAAGTTTTTCACGGCAATACAGATTACTATACAACACAACATGTCGTTGTTGCTGTCAGTGGTCCAGCTGAAGCCGCTGGTCTGAAAGCCAATGATGTCATTACACATGTCAATGAACAATCGGTTGTTGGTTTAATTCATTCGGATGTTGTCAAATTAATTCTCAGTGGTTCAAATAAACTCTCCATACGTGCGATTCCAGCATCGGAAGCACAAATTCGACAAGGTGGCCGTCGTCGTTCGCCATCGAAACAAAAAATTCGTTATCAACAAACGACAGACAAGAAAACTTCATCGCCTCATCATGACAATCAACATCGTTGTCTCAAACATCGTTTGAATTCTTTCACAGCAACAACGACTACACCGTCACCACCAACTGGATCGAATAGCAATCGAAAAAATTCGCATAATACATCTCTATTTCGACGTTTGAGCGAACGGAAAGTCGCACGTGATATCGAAGCTGCTGCTGCTGCCGGTGTTTCCCTTTCAATACCGATGACAATCGTGCCGACGCCATCAGTCAGTCCTCCGCCTACAACTTCACCAGCAACTTCATCTTCGAACAATGCCAATGTTCTTTCATCATCATTACCATTACTTTCATTCAATCAATTGTCACTCGATCCATCGGAATGGCCAACATTGAAATCGCCACATAAAGATTCCACACCTCTGCCATCGATTATCAAACAAAAATCTCAAGTTCGTGTTTTTCTTTTCAGGAAATAAATATTCGAGGATTTTGTTGTTTTAGTCGTCGGATAAATGTGATCAAGCCGTCCATTCATCTCTATGTAAAACCGTTTCTGAACCACCGCGTTTCTCTCGTCAGAATAGTCTGTCAACAACAAATCAAACATCTTCGCCGGTAAACAACGATATCATCAACACAACCGAATGATGCGCTTGACAAACTAATTCTCTCGATTGTTTTTGTTTTGCTTTTCATCACGCTTTCATGAATGCGTATTCTTTCTCATCTGTTTTTCTAACCAAATAACTGCTAACGATTCATTCAAGGTATTTTTTGCTTTTGATTATGCCAATTATATTCAATGATTTCTGTTTTTATTTAGTCTCATCATCATACGCCGATGCCTTCCGTACATCGAAGAAAACTTGTTCGACAAAAATCCGTAAACATGCCATGGGAACATCATTTTCCATCGTCAACTAATCCAACACGACCGGTTACGAGTTATCGAAGAAAATAGAGTTCTTCTCTCTTTTTGTATATTCAATCTGTTTATAAATGTCTTTCATTCTAATCAGTTTTCTTTTCTTTTTTTTTCTGTGTCGTTTCGCAGGCAAATGTATTCATGTTGCTTTGACTGTTGTTGTTGTTGTTTTTGTTGTCCGCAGGACTGCATATTATACGCATGCGTATTTTCATTTTATTCAAAGAAAGCGAAACCTAAAGAATCTATCTGTTCAATTGATGATTAGCTATCAATTTGTTAATAACAACCTTGATTACAAACATGTATCTATATCAACCGTTTCTCATTAAGAAATTTATATGTTGCAGTTCATTGATTTACAAGGTGGTCTAATTAATCAAATAAAAACGTTCAGAATAAGAGAGAAAGGACAAAAAAAAGAAAGTCGAACAAGCCACTTTTGAAACCACAAAATTCACACGGAGAAAATCTCTCGCGTTGGTTAAGTGACGTCATAAAGCTCGTGAGCATTTGGTCACATGACGCGTCTATGTCGAACAACGACGATCACATGCCTCGAACGTCATTGCTTGTTCGTTCGTTCTTTTTCTTCATCGTCACCAATAGCAGCAGTTGTCAAAAAGAAAG
>ERZ778020.2468-NODE-2468-length-13386-cov-137.921086_pt1 | contig 13386 bp, 12 predicted proteins | sample MGYA00375750_ERZ778020 | MGnify/ENA primary metagenome ERZ778020 (study PRJEB29350, sample SAMN05389818) | bioreactor metagenome | isolation source: Ammonium sulfate bioreactor | place: South Africa: University of Cape Town | collected 2014-03-17 ...
ACGTCGAGCATGACGGCCACGTCGCGACACATGCCGACGCGGAGCCGGTGCACGCGGGCGGCGTGGCCGTCCGGGTCGGCCGGTGCGGTCGGGTGGCCGAGGGCGAGGGCGGCTGCTGCGGCGGTGGCAATCATCGGAGGCTCCAATGCGGTCGGGCGGCGGGTGTCGGTAACGGGGTGCCGGGCCACCCGGGCAGGGGCGGTCCGGCACCCGTAGGGGTTCAGGGGGTGGCGCGGAGGGCGGCGGTGGCCGCGCGGGCGATTGCGCGGGCGGTGACGGTGGGGTCGGTGAGCGGGATCGCGGTGACCCCGTTCAGCGGGGTGACGGGGCCGCGGGGTGCGAGCCACAGGACCCCGCACCCGGCGGCGCGGAGCCGGTCGACCCGGGTCTGGGCGGCCCGGCGCGGGGCCGGGCTGAAGATGCCGTCCGACACCACGACCAGCAGCCGCGCCGCGCCCGGGGTGGACAGGTGTAGGGCGCCGTCGAGGGCGTCGAGGGCGTCGTCGATGACCTCGTAACCGTCCGGGGCGCGGAACCGGGTCACCATCTGCGGCACAGCGCCGGGATGTGTGATGGCATGCACCGCGTCGCCGAAGGCGACCGTCGCGGTGGTGGCCGGGACCCGGGTGTGGGCGGCGGCGTGGGCGAGGATCCACGCCGCCGCGCTGACCGGTCGCGAGAACTCGCGCATGGAGCTGGAGACGTCGCAGGCGATGCCCAGCCGCAATGGCGGGGTCGGCACCGTCCGCCGCGTGGTGCGGGTGAACGGTTCCGCGGTCGGGATCGCCCCGGCCGCCCGCTGGGCGTCGGCGGCGAGCGCGCCGCGCATCCGCAGCCGTCCGGGGGGCAACGTCGAGGTGGTGCGGGTGGTGACCCGATCGCGGACCCCCGCGGTGTCCAGCGCCCGGCCGACCTTCCGCGCGGCACGCCGCTCGTCCGGGGTGGGCGGGCGGGTGCCCGCGATGACGTCACGGGCCCCGGACCCGGGGGCGCCGGTGGTGGCCGCCCCGGACCCGTGCGGGATGGCAGGGCCGAACACGCGCGCGGCGGCGTCGGCGGCCGACCGCGCGGCCGGGTCGGCGGCGGTCGGGGCGGCTGGGGGTGCGCTGTCGGTCGCACCAGGCACCGGCTCGCGGCCGACCGCGTCGACGATGCGGCGCATCGCGTCGGAGATCGCGCCGCTCATCGGTGACGGCCCGCGGGCCGGTGCGGCGCCATCGGTGGGGTCACCAGCGGCGCCGTCGGGGCCCGTCCTGGGTGCGGTGTCGGGATCGGTGCCCAACGCGTCGCACCACCGGCGTCCGAGGTCGAGCATCGCGTCGGCGTCGGTGTCACCGGTGGTGTGCGCGGCGGTCCAGATCTCCCGCAGGACCGCGACGGTGGCCTCGCCGAGGACATCGGTGACGACGCGGGCGACCGGCTCAACCTCGCCCGCGTTGAGGATCCCCGCATCGACCCGAGCAAGCAGCAGCGCGGCCGCGCGCCCGGCGTCCGCGCGGGACACCCCCAGGGTGCGGGCGGGATCACTCAGCCCGGACTCGTCGAGGATCAGATGGGTGGCCGAGGCGCGCAGCCAGCGTCGGTCGTCCGGGCGGCGTGCCACCTGCACGGCCTCGATCCGGGACTCCTCCAACTCCATCGCGGCCGCGACCGCGCCAGGGGGCGCGCCGGGGGGTGGCTCCCAGATCGAGTGGGCGGCGTGGGCGCATTCGTGGACCAGCAGCCCCCACGCGGGCCCGTAGCGGGCGCGGTCGCCGATGCGGTGCGGGGTGACGGTGGCGGGGTCGACCCCGGCGAGGTGGTAGCCGTTGACCTCGATCGTGGCCAGGGCGGGCAGGAAACAGGCCGGGGCGCCGCGCCCGGCACCCGGCGCGATGGTGACCAGCAGGTCGTCGCGCTCAGCGATGACGGGGACCTCGTCGGTCATCGCGACCGACAGGGCGAGCCAGGCCGGGTCGGTCACCGGCGCGGCCGGGGTGGTGGTGGGGTCGGTGATCAGGTGGGTGCTCATGACGGGCTCCTCCGGAAGGGTCGGGGTGTGTGCGGGTCAGATGCGGTTGCCGAGGGCGAGGGGGGCGTGCTCGGCGCCGAAGGCGTCGCGGACCACTGTGGCGACGATCTCGCGGTCTTCCTCCGGGGCGACCCCGACGAGGTTCCCGGCGGCGGCCTCGATCCCGAGGACGGCGGCGATGCGGTCGAACGCGATCAGCTCGCGCAGTTGTGGGGCCCACCCGACCTCGCCCCGGCGCTGCCGGGTCGCGAGGTTCCGGGCCGCGCGCACCGCCCGGCGGTCGATCTTGAGCGCGACGGCGAGGTCGTAGTCCGACGACACCTGGATCTGCGCGGAGAACCGCGACGACAGAGCGTCGGACAGGACCGCGCCGTGCACCCCGGGGTTGTGTCCGGCGACCACGTAGAACCCGTCGGCGGCGTCGACGACCTCGCCGCCGTTGGCCTTCACGATCACCTGCCGTCGGCCGTCCATCGCCGGGTAGAGGGTGGCGAGGACGTTAGGCGGGATCAGGGTGGCGTCGTCGACGAACAGCGGGCGGCCCTCCCGCATCGCCCGCACCAGCGGGCCGTGCACGAACACATACCGGCCCTCCGGGGTCTGGGTGTATTCACCCACGAGGTCCGCGACGGTGGTGTCCCCGTCGCCGGGCACGGTGATCAGGTCACCGAAGGCCGCCTCGACCACCGAGGTCTTGCCGGTGCCGGGCGGGCCGTAGAGCAGGGCGGGCACCCCGGCCGCGCGCAGCTTCCGCAGCGCCGTCACGTCCGGTACCCCCGCGACGGTGCGCGGGTGGTAGAGCTGCCCGTTCGGGCGCGCCACCGGCCCGGTGACGAGTGCGTCGTGCGGCCCGCACGCCGCACCGGGCACAGGGGCGGGCACAGGGGCGGGTGCGACGGGGCCACCGGGCGCGGTCGGACCGCAGGGCGCGGCATCCGACGGCACCGAGGGGACCGGGGTCGGCGGGCGGGGCATGGTGGCCCGGGCCGGGGCGGGTGGCACGGAGGCGAGGCGCCCGGTGGCCGGGGTGGCGCGACAACGGGCGGGCCGCTCGGACACCAGCACGGCCTCGCCGTGCGCTGCGAGCACGGACAGGGCGTTCGCGACCGCGCCGGACGAGCGGCCCAGGGCGCGGGCGATCTCCCCCGCGGTGAACGTGTCGGTGGGAGCCTCGTCGAGGTACACCGCCACCTGGCGGCGCAGCTCACCGTTGGGCAGACGGCCGGGCCGGACGGTCGGGTCGGTGGGGGTGGCGGCCGGTGTGGGCATGGCACAAGTCCTTTCGCGTTTCGGGTGAGGCGCAGAAACGAGGCGCTCGGGCCGGATCCGTCGAATCCGTCGAATCCTAGGATGGCCGACGCATTCCCCGCGGTCGGGGCTCGTCTTTGCGATGACCCAAATATAGCTCTGCCGCCACGCCTCTTCAATACCTTTAGACCACTTCCTCACGACTCTTTCCATCCTGCATTCGACAGCAATAGGATTGGGCCTTATCTCGCACTGATGTTCCATGCCGAACACCTGCCCAGCCGGCGAAGGACATGGTCATGCGCGACGCACAACGATTAAATTCCAGCATAGGACAAAGATGGGGTAGAAGAAGGACGGAAAGATTTGGAAGAGAAGGATTGAAAGAAGAAGAGATGATGAAACGAAATGAATGGGGAAGAAGTTTGCAGAGTTAGGAGGAGCCGGCCCCGATGTGAATAGGCTCTTGCGTGGAAGCCAGTCTGGGAGACCAGGTGATCCATCCGTAGCCGTCGCGAGCAGCAGGACGGAGAACGGCCACGGGGTCCGCCTTGGCGGGCACCATGAGGTGATCCCGCAGGTGATCCTGGATGTGCACCGGAAGCGGTTGACACAGAGAGTTATCTCGATCATCGACGGTGTTGCTCTGAGTAGTAGCTAGTCTGGAGCGCGGGGGCCCCGCTGCTCTGTTCGTGTGATCGTTGCCGGTTCGGCCTCGGCGTCACGGATGGTCGGGAATGGTGGCGTTCCCGGATCGGCGCACTGCTGCCCGCCCGGGACTGGAAGGCCGAGCACGGACGGCGGGAGCACCGACGGAGGCATCGATGGAACGCGACGACAAATGGTTGCTGCGAGAACTGCAGGACGTCAAGCACATCTTCGGCGACAAGTGGACGATACCGGTGATGGTCGCACTGGCTGATGGCCCGCTGCGCAGGTCGGAGATCCTGGCGACGATCAATTCCTATTCGATTGACGAGCACTGGCCGGGTGGGACGACGGTCCTGCATGACAGCATTCTCACGAGGGCGCTACGCAAGATGGTGGCCGAGGGTCTGGTGGCCCGACACGAGTTGCGCGACAGCTTCCCGCGCCACGTGCGCTACGAGCTCCGCCCCGAAGCGGAGGATTTTCTTGCCCGAGTGCGGCATGTGGTCGGCTGGTCGAAGGGCAACGAGCACGTGGTGGCGCGAGCACAAGCGATCCACCGCGTCCACAATGGAGAGATCTCCGACTGTAACGATGAAGGGTGTGATCTCCCAGCGAGCGGCTGACACGCAACACCGCCCACGATCGTGGTGGCCGGGCCGGGTCACGAGGCTCGGGCCGTTCCGCCCGGAACTGAACCCCCGACGTCGCCCTCTTCCTCGTCGGTGGCGTCGCGACCGGCTGCGTCGCGACCGGCTGCGTCCTGGTCGAGATCGGTGTCGTGATGGACGGGGGTGCGTCGTTGCAGGCGGCGGGCGAGGTCGACGGTGTCCGGGTTGGGCTGGTCATCGGTCTCGGCGAGCCGGGCGGCGAGCAGCGCGAGGGTGCGGGAGATGGCGTCGGGCCGCCCCAGCCGGCTCTGCAGCCGCATGATGTCGCGGTAGATCATCTCGTTGTCGGGGTCGAAGGCCCGGGCGATCTCGAGGAGGTCAAGGGTGCGTTGCGGATCGTGGGGAACCAGCGCTCGCGCGAGGGCGGCGGCGGAGTCGATCGCGTCACGGCGGACGGCTTCGCGGGCGATATCGATCCACGCATACGGCGTGCCCTCGGCGAGTTCCCCGCCGTAGGTGTCGACGACGAATTGGTCGGCGGCGAGGCGTTCCTGCTCGGTGCCCGCGCCGCGGCGGGCGGTCACCGCGGCGTCGAAGCACCAGTAGTCGACCTCGACGAGGTCGGAATCCAGTGTGAGACGCCCGTCGCGGTTGTCGATGATGTCGCCGACCTCGTCCCCGGTGATCTGGGCGAGGGTCCGGCGGAACCGGGTCAGGGCGGTGTTCAGGGCGTTGGTGGTGCGCTCAGGCGGGCTGTCGGGCCACAGCGCGGCCGCGACCGCGTCGCGGGTGGCACCGTCGGGGTGCAGGGCCAGGTGGACGAGCAGCTCCCGGGCCCGGGGCTGCAGGCGCCCGGTGATCTCCTGCTCCCCCGAGCGGTCGGTGCCGTCGGAGTGGCGGGGACGCCACAGGATGCGGGGTGGCCCGAGGATCGCGATCCGGATCGGGCGAGCAGCGGCCTGCGGCGGCGGTGGGGGTGGCCGGCCGTCGCTGTTGGGCGGGTCGAGCGGGGTGACGGCGGGCTCTGGCGACCCGGCGGGCGTCCTGTCGATCAGGTTGTCGGTCGGGGTGGGCCCGACCTCCATCTCGCGCTCCGACACGGCGCCACCGGGTTCGGCCCGGACCGAGGCAGCCTCGGCGCGGCCGTGATCCCGGTCGGCCGGGGTGGTGGCGGTTGTGGCGTCGCGCAGCAGGTTCATGATGTCGTCGGCGGCGTCGAGGTCCAGGACGAGTAAACGGCGGCCGCGCAGCGCGGCGCACGGGCCGGGGCAGGTCGCGGTGACGGTGCCGTCGCGCTGGACGTGGATGGTGCCACCGGCGCGCCACTGACCGAGCAGAAGTGCGGTGATGGCGAACACGGAGCCGTTGTCGAGAACACCTTGGAGCCGCGCCGGTTCGACCGGGGCGCGGGTGACCAGAACAATGGCAGGCTGGTCGTGCTCCGGTGTCGCGCTGTGGGCGCGGGTGAGCGACTCGGCTTCGAGGACATCGAGGGCGTCGTCGATGGTGTCGTACACCTCGAGCGACGGGAGGTCCGGGGTGACTCCCAGCACCTCGGTGAGGTCGTTGCGTGGCACGAGAACCCGGACGGAGCGACCAGGCTTCGCCCTGTCCGGGCGGCGGTCGATGGGGCCGGCGAGCAGGGTCAGCAGCAGTGCTCGAAGTGCGTCGGGGCCTCCGGGGCCGGTGAGTCCGAGCCCGCGCGTGTTCGCTACCGCGAGGGCGATCCGCTGGGCGTCAGAGTGCGCCCGTCCTGCTCCGGTGGCCTCGGGGTACGCGGTAGGGGCTCGGCCTGGGCCAGTCCCGGTGGCCGTGGTGGCGTGCATCGCGGCACCGGGATCGATGTCGTCGATGCGGCCGGGCTCATCGAGATCAGGGTCGTCGGGATCGGGATCGGGATCGGGATCGGGATCGGGTTCGTCGGTTCGGAGGTGGTCGAGTCGCAGCTGGTAGACCACCGGCGCGGCGGGGAGGTCGTCACGCCGGCCGCTACCTGGTCGGTATCCGCGCCGGCGTCGCCGCCGGGCGACCATCAGAGCTGCGGTGACGGCCGCGGCCAGCCCGAGCCCGGCGAAGGCCGCGGGGTCCCAGACGCTCGCCGGTTCCTGGCGCGAGGTGCCGGGGGGATCGTCGATGATCGCGGGCGCTCGAGTGGGCGGGCGTGTGGGCGGCCGTGTGGGGGTCGCGGTGCTCGGGATGGACGGACCGGGCGGGACCGGATCGGCGGGGACGGGAGGGCGCGGAGCGGCAGGTCGCGGGGCGTCGGGGATCGGCGCGGTGGTGGTGGCGCCGGGTGGCAGAGCGAGCTCTTCTCCCGGGTAGATCAAGCTGGGGCGGGTGAAGGTGCCGCCACCGGGCTGCGGCTTTCCCTCGTTGACCGCGAAGATCTCCGGCCATCGGGCGCCGCTGCCGAGCGTGCGATCGGCGATCCGCCACAAGGAGTCGTGGACCCCGGTCACCGGGTCCGCGGCCCGGACGACGACCGCCCGTGCCGCACCGGTGCCGCTGCGGGCCGCGTCCGTAGCGGACTGAGTCGGGACGGCGTGCGTCGGTACGGCGTGGGCGACCGGCACGAGCACCCCGAACGGCGATCCAGCCGGGCCCGCCACGACCGGCGCCGCCGCTGCAGGTAGCGCCGCGACCGACCGGACGTCGCGCCCCGGGCCACGGTTGCCGAGGATCGAGAGAACCACGGCGCCCACGAGCAGGGCGGCCAGGGCGTGGGTGGGCGAGAACCGCCCACGCGCCGGCACGCGGAGCTGCCCGACGCCTCGCCGCCGCGCCACCGCGGTGCAGCGGGCCACGTCGGCGGTGAACGCCGCCCAGGCCAGCCAGCACGCGCAGGCGAGCACGTCGACGAGCAGAGTGCTGCTCAGTGGGCCGAACAGGTGCAGCTCCAGTTCGTCCCACGTCGGAAGGCGCTGGGGAAGCGGCCAGCCGACGTAGCGGGTCAACGCCCACGGCACCCCCGCGACCAGGGCGGCGAGCAGCAGCAGAGCGGGCAGGCCACGCAGCACGCGCCCACCGCGCCCTGCGGTCCGATGTTGGCGGTCCAGACGAGCCGTACGGGTCATCAGGAGAACTCCCTCGGTAGGGCGTCAGGAGGCCGGTCAGTGGCTGTCAGGTAGCGCGCCGTCCAGGGCACGCAGCCGTCACGGATCGGGTGCGTTCACGCCGCCTCGCGGCGCGGCTCGGGCCTCGGCGTGCACGGTGATCTGGGTGATGCCGGCCAGGGTCAGCAAGCGCGTGTCGTAGATGGCGGTGACTGCGACGACCACCTGGCCGTCCTGGACCGATACCTGACCGCGGGCTCCGGCGGCGGCGAGCTGTGACTGGGCGTCGGCGACGGCCGCGGACGCCACCAGCTCGATGCGGCCGGTGGCGCGGTAGCCCTCGAGGTCAACGGCCTGCGCTCCTGCCCGTGCCGCGGCCTCAGCCTGGCCGACCGCACGAACTTTCGCAGCCAGGGCCATGCCCCCGTCGAGACCGAGACCCGCCAGGCCCAGGATCCCGGTGACCAGCACGACGACGAACGCGGTCACCCGCCCGTCATCAGCCCGCCACCACCGCGCCCACGCCGCCGACCGGCCCGGTGACGACTGGCCCGATGACGACGAGCCGGGTGACGACGAGCCGGGTGACGACGAGCCCGCCCGCATCCATGCTGTCCGTCCGGGCCGGTGCTCGCGACGGGTTGCGGCCGGGTTCACGGCGTGTCCGTGGTGGACCGGTAGACGTCGACCGGTTCGGTCGCGGTCGCGGTGACCTGGGTGCGGCCCGGCACGGCGAGCAGGAACCCGCCGGTGAGATCGACCGTGCAGGTCACCGTGACGGTGACCGCGCCACCAGGACGAAAGCCGGAGGTGTCGGTCCGGACCCCGACGTCGGCGCAGCTCGGGCCCGCGGAGTCGAGTGCGGTGGTGGCCAGCCGGGACGCCGCCTGATCGGCGCGGGTCGCGGTGCGTTCGATGCTGGCCGCGCGGGCGGCCTGATGCGCGGTGGAGTCCAGGCGCAGCCGCGCGTCCACGACGCGGTACGCGACCACCGCGATCAGGACGAGCAGCATGACCAGCAGCGGGGTGAGCAGAGTCAGCTCGGTGGCCGCGGAGCCGCGGTCGGCCCGCCACCACCTTCCCCAGTCCGGCCGCTGTGCGGTCGGCGACGTGGCCGTGCGATGCGGTGGCGGGGCGGTGCGGTTCGGTGGCGGGGTCATGGCTGTGTCTGGTCGTCGGGGGTGAAGCGTTCGACCGGCCCGACCGCCGTAGCACGAACTGGTAGGACGAGGAACGGCACGACGGAGGTGACGGCTCCGCTCACGGTCACGGTGACCGAGATGGCGTCCCGGCTGGTGTCCACGCGCGGCTGGGTGAGGGGGCCGCCCGCGAGCTGGCTGATCAGCCAGGTGGCCGTCCTGGTCCCGTCCGCGCCGGTGCCGTCCGGGAGCCGCGCCGCATCGAGGCCTTGCGCGGCGGCAGCCTGGGCGACGTGCGAGGCGTGCGACCACAACGCGAACTGCACGATCAGCATCACCATCAGCAACAGCAGCGGTGTCGCGACGGCCAGCTCCGCGGTGGCCGAGCCCCGATCCTCGCCCAGCACCTGCCGGATCCGCCGCAACCGTTGCCGCACACCGCGTCCGCATCCTGGCCACGCCATCGGCGGCGGCCAGGCCATCGGCGGCGGCTGGGCCATCGGCGGCGGCTGGGCCATCGCCGGCAGGGCGGGAACTGTGGTGGTCATCCGCCGACCAGGCTGATCGCGCCGACCAGACTGATCGCGTTGGCCGCGTCGGTGACCTTGGCGACGATGATGGCGATGACGACCAGCGCGGCGACCACGAGCAGCCCGGTGACCACCACCGTCTCGGTCGAGTACCCGGCGTCGGGTTCAGCGCGCACCGCGGCCCACCGCTGCCGCAGGTCGGCCCATGCGGCATGCCACCAGCGCGCCGGGGCTCCCCGGGCCCTGCGGTGGCGGCCCGGGTCGGTTGTCTGGCCTGGCTTCTGGTCCATGGTGGTCCCCTTCTGTCGTCGTGGGCCGGTGGGTGCGGCCGGGTTGTCTTGACTGTCGCGAGTTCTGTTTCACGAGCTCGTCCCTGGTGGCATGCCCGGCCTGGTGGCGACCGGTTCACCCGATGGCGTGGACAGCACGACATTTCGTCGAGATTCCCGATCAGACGCCGATGTTCACGACAGAAGGCGGTCGTCGATGAGCTGGGGAGTTCCACGTGCTGGCAGAGGTGCGGTCGTTGGGCCGTGCGGGGCGCATCACCTCGCCGCAGGAGCTGGAGGACTTCGAGCAGGAACTGGTCGATCAGTTCGCGCTGGCAGCAGCGGCGGCGGGAGTCAGCGACGGCGTGGTGAACGCCGAGCGCAGGATGGTCTTCGAGTTCATCGGGTTTCTCGGTCGGCCATTGTGGACCACCGGCCCGGAAGACGCCGATCGCTTCCTGCAGGGCCAGCGCAAACGAGGCTTGGCTCGTTCGACGATATACAAGAAGGCCGCAGTTCTTGCCTCGTTGTTCGATTTTCTGATCACTCGCTATCAGGGTGACATCCATGCCCTGACCGGGCACGTCGTCACGCAGCCGATCGACGAGTTCAACAAACCCTCGAGCGCCAGCTACGGCGTGACGCGGGTGCCGCCCACCACCGAGGAGGTCGAGGACTTGTTCGCGGCGTGGCGCGACGCGCTGCCGCTGGCCCGCAAGTACCTGCCGGCCGCACGTGACTACCTGGCCGCGTCGCTGTGGCGCCGCGCCGGTCTGCGAATCAACGAGACCGTCATGCTCGATATCCGAGACTGGCGGCCCGACTTGGGCGAACACGGCAAGTTGCACGTCCGCTTCGGCAAGGGCAGCGCCGGGCGCGGCCCGAAGACCCGCCTGGTGCCGGCTATCAACGCCGTCGATCAGCTGCTCGACTGGTGGTTGGGCGACGTGCGCCACCAGTTCGGCCAGGACTGGTCCGATCCGGACGCGCCGATGCTGCCCAGCGAACGCCGCGACCGCGACACCGGCCGCTGCCTGCGCGCGGGGGACGACGCGCTGCGCTCGGGTCTGGGCGACGCCGTCACCCGATGGCTGCCGGCCTGGGAGCACCGCCTCACCCCGCACGGCCTGCGACATTTCTGCGCGTCCTCGCTGTATGCCCGAGGAATGGATCTCAAAGCAATTCAAGAGCTGCTCGGTCACGACTGGTTGTCGACCACGACTCGCTACATTCATGTCCACGACAATCACGTCGAGCACGCCTGGGCCAAGGCGAACGAACGGGTCGCGGCCCGGCTCGACCAGGAAGGATGATCTCGTGCGCTGGAACCTGCGGATGAAAGCGGCCGAGGCCGGGATCTGGAAGTCGACCGAGATGCGACGGCGCCTGGCCGACGCCGGCCTGACGATCAGCGCCGGGAAGATGTCGGCGCTGTGGACCGGAGCCCCGACCACTCTGCGGCTCGACGACCTCGACGTGATCTGCGCGGTCCTCGACTGCGACCCGACAGCGCTACTCATCCGGGAACCGGACAAGGTCGCCGCGCGCCGCCCGCGCTCCACGGCCACCGGCAGCGCCGGCGGTGAAGGCGACCGAAGGCCGGCGGTGACGCCGCGGCTGGGCCGCCACCGCACAACGCCACCAGCATGACCCGACCAAGGCTGTGCGCCGGTTGCGGCACGGCACCGGTGGCCTACTACGGGCGCGAGTACTGCTACGGATGCGTCCCGCGCCGCCGGCCGACCCCGCCGCGCTGCAAGCGGTGCGGCACGACCGAGCATTACTTCACCGCCGGGCTCTGCCGGCGCTGCCACCGGTCCGGGCCCTGGGTGGACAGCTGCCTGGACTGCCTGGCCTGGGGCGCGACCCGGCATCTGTCCTGGCTGTGTGCGGGATGCCTGGGCTGGCGGGCGCGCTTCGGCCCCGACCGACAGCCGTGCCCATCCTGCCAACGCGTGGTCACCCTCAACGCGCGAGGCTTCTGCCGGTTGTGCTGCCGCCACGCCCACCTGGTCCGGACCCCGCACGACAGCGTCGATGTCGCCGCAGCCAACGCCCACGGCCAGCAGCTGTTCATCGCCGACCTGTTCCGGCAGAAGCGACCCGATCCCACCCCCGCGCCGCCGCCCCGGCCGTGGCCGGCCCGCTACCCCGCCGGTCACCGCCAACTCGCACTGCTCGAGCTGACCCGCGACTACAGCGTCGCCCGCAACGGCGGCCTCAGAGCGCCCCTGCCCGACCTGGCCGCGGCCCTCGACGACGTCGTGACCGAACACGCCGCCCACCACGGCTGGCGACGCGGCCTGACCTTCACAACCCGCGCGGCGATCCGCATCCTGCTCGCCACCCAGGACACCCCCGGCGCCCCCATCGACGCCAGCCATGTTGCGGCCGTCACCGTCGGTGCCGGCCTGGGCAACCTCAAGTCCGTCCTGGAGATCCTCACCGTCGCCGGGATGCTCCACGAGGACCGCGAATCGACCCTCGACGCCCACTTCCGCAGGCACACTGCCGAGCTCACCGACCAGATCCGCGAGGAGTGTCGTCTGTGGTTCCACGCCCTGCGTGACGGCAGCACCACCCCACCCCGGCGCCGTCCTCGCCGCGCGTCCACCATCCGCGGCTACATCGCCGCCGCCGCGCCCGCGCTGCGCACCTGGAGCGACGCCGGCAACGCCAGCCTCCGCGAGATCGACCGCGACGACGTCGTCGCCGCGCTGCCCACCGACCCCGTTCATCGGGCCCACACCCTCATCGCGCTGCGCTCGCTGTTCACCTTCCTCAAGGCCAGACGGATCGTGTTCCTCAACCCGACCGCGCGTCTGCGCACCCTCCTTCCGCCACCCGCCCAGCCCCTCCCGATGGACCTGACCCGGCTCCGCGAGACGATCACCCAGCGTCGACCGGCCCAAGCCGCGCTGGCCGCACTCGTCGCCTTCCACGCCCCGCGGGTCAGCGAGATCCGCGCACTCCTGCTCACCGATCTGCGCGACGGCCGGCTGCACACGAACGGTCGGAAGATCCTGCTCGCCCCAGTGGTCGCCACCCGCCTCACCGCCTGGCTCGACGAACGCCAACGTCGCTGGCCGAACACGGTCAACCCGCATCTGTTCATCAACGGCCACACCGCCGTGCGAACCATCCCGGTCAACACCGTCTGGATCAGCGCGACGATCGGCGAATCCGCCCAGGCCATCCGCCAGGACCGGATCCTGCACGAAGCCCTGACCACCGCCGGCGACGTCCGCCGCCTCACCGACCTGTTCGGCATCAGCATCGACAGCGCCCAGCGCTACGCCCACACGACCGACCAGCCCGACACACCGCCGAGTTCCCCAACCCACGACCGCGAACGGCTCCAAAGTCATGCAGCTCCCTTCAGTTCGTCGTCGACAGAGCTTCAGTAATCGCGAACTCACGGCACACTCAGAGGCCGGCGAGGATCTGTCCGATCGCCGGGTAGGTGATGAAGACCAGAAAGCCGAGGAACAGCAGCATCACCGGCAGCGACATCCGCTCGGTAGCCGACTGGGCCGCGGCCTCGGCGTCGGTGAGCTGGTGCGCCCGCAGCGAGCCGGCGCGGGCGGCGAGGCTGGCCCGCACCCGCGCACCCTCGGTCCCGGCCAAGCTCACCGACCCGGCCAGCTCGGCGAGCTCGTCCACGGCGATCTCCTCACCGAGGCGGCGCAGAGCCGTCCACGCATTCACCCGCGTCAGCTGGGCCGTCGACAGCGCCCCGGCGAGCCGGTCGAACGCCCAGCCCTGCCCGATCTGGACCGCGCCGGCCAGCGCGCTGTCCACCCCGGCACCCCCGGCCAGGGTGATCCACACCAGGTCCAGGTAGGCGGACAGGGCGTGGCGGAACTCCTCGCGCATC
>ERZ778020.2473-NODE-2473-length-13362-cov-3.805591_pt1 | contig 13362 bp, 9 predicted proteins | sample MGYA00375750_ERZ778020 | MGnify/ENA primary metagenome ERZ778020 (study PRJEB29350, sample SAMN05389818) | bioreactor metagenome | isolation source: Ammonium sulfate bioreactor | place: South Africa: University of Cape Town | collected 2014-03-17 ...
GTCAATAGTGGTTTTAACAATGGTGGTGCCAATAATGGTTTTAGTAATGGCGTCAATGCCGGAGTCAATGGTGGTGCTAACGCCGGAGTCAACAATGGTGCCAGCAATGGTTTCAATAATGGAGTCAATACCGGAGCCAATGGTGCTAGTAACGGAGTCAATGGTGGAGCCAGCAATGGTGCCAACGGTGGTTCAACAAATGGCAATGGAAACAATAACGCTGCTGGTAATACAAATGCTCCGAGTAATGGAAATACCGCTTCAACTGGTAATGGTAATGGTAATGGTAATGGTAATAGTAATGGCAGTGGAAATCTTGTAAACTGTATGAAATGAATTTATTTTTGCAATCATACGTTCGGTTTTTGTAGGCACTCCAATTGCTACCTATCCATGTATAGTTATTCCAGGTAGTGGTTCAGTCTTTTATGGCAGTTTCTTTCCTCAACGTCAACAAAAAGTAGTCAAGCAACCAACACGACCAAGTGTTGTTTCAACAAAACGTCGTTTATTAACAACTCGTCGAACATCATCAGTAACAACACGTCGAACGACTCAGGCAACAGCCACTGTTCGTGTTAATAATGTTCAAAAACCGGTGCAAACTCAACAGAAACCAAAAACAAACAAATCTGTCCAACATTAATATATAAATTCATGAATGCACACATTTTTCACTTCTTCTCTTTCACCTTCCTTATTCTTTATTTTTTCCAAAATAAAACAATTTTTATTAAATTATTATAATTAGCATCAGAGTAAACGATATTTTCTTCTTTTCCTTTTTTTTTCTTGAGAAATCTTCTTCTTCTTCTTCTTCTTCTTCTTTTTTCCTCTTTCTGTCTGTTGATTTATACGAATATAAGTTACACATACACGCATAAACAAATTTCTAAAACGAATGCAATCAACCGTTAAAATAGTAATGTATATGCCTACACACTTTTCTAACCTTGCATCACTTATTTATTTGATACAAACAGGCAACTAGTTGTGTACATACGTATATATTATTTCTCTATTCCTGACATACGAAAAGAAGAAGAAGAAAAAAACGAAACGTCCAAGTCATGGTTTTATTTATGAATATGAATCTATCGTTGATAGTCAGTAAATATCATCGTCATCATCATCATCACTATCAAATCGTGCTGCTTGCTGACGTGTGACGCGTTCTCTTCTCGCCTTTTTTCAAAGGCATTGTATGTATAAGTCGCTGTCGAATATTTTTTTTTCGCTTCCTCTCCTGCACTCTCTCTCTCTCCCTGTCTCTTTTTTTCTCTGCACTTTTTATGACTTAGACATATCGTACATATCGATGCACGCAAGAACATCTATTCAAAGTCAGTTGCACAAGCGAAAAAAAATTAAGAAAAAAAAATGAGAGAGAAACGAAGAGGGAGAAAACCAACGAAAAATGCAAGTAAGCAAGCATCCTCATTGAAGCACATCAATGTAGAAGAAAAGCCTTTTTTTTGTATATTTCTCTCTTTTTCTTCTATTCTGCCCCTTTTCTTGATACTTGAGTCCAGTTGTTGTTTGTTGTTGACGATTAGTATAATCGACAAAAGCTTGGTTTTTTCTTTTTTTTTTGCCATCATATTGTTTATTCGAATCATCTATTTGTTTGTTTCTCTTACTTGTCTTCAGATAAATTACAGGCACCGCCTGCTGATACACAGCTATGTTACAACGACCAGGCGGCTTTTCAGGATCGCGAGCACGTGCGTAGAACTCAGTCAACTCGTTCAATTTCATCGACAAATGATTTTGTTTTGATTTTCTTTAGAATACGTGCCTAATGTCGGAGCTCCACGAAGTGTTTACCGTGCGTCTTATGTTCGACCAGCCACTGTTGGCTACCGTCGACCATTACCACCACCAGTAGTACCAGCCGGTCGTGGACCCGGTGGTGCTGGTCTTCTCGCTGCTATCCTCGGACCTATCGGAGGTCTTACAGGATGTTTATGTTGCTTGAATACCATCGGTGTTTGGGGTCTTTTCATCACTGCTATTCCATTGACTGTCTATCTTAGTAAGTTTCTATTGACTTTATCGTTTTGAAAGCTTTTTTTTTCTCTCTAATCAAGGCCGATGGGTATCTGCTTATAAAAATCGAAATGGTCTCAATGGCGCTGGAGAACTTCTCGCACCTCAACTTCTTCTTTGCGTCTTGCTCGTATGTTCGTTCTTATTTACGTTCATGCGTCGATCATAGACAAAAACTATTTGATTTCAACGACCCCTCACGGTCTTCCTATTTAATTTATGGTGTTATTTCTTTTTCTACAAACACACAAACACACACAAACAAATACACATCTAACTTTACACACAATAAATGGATTGATTTTTTGTTCATAAATTCTCTTTTTCTCGCTTGATCCACTTCTTTTGCAACACAACGAATATTTTTTTGATTTCTTAGAACTCGTGCATGTTTTTTTTTCTCCTCTTCTCTCTTTTTGTTTGCTTTTTAAATCAACAAAATATATGATAACAACGACGACGATGACGACGACAAAACAATTTCTTGTATTTCGAAAAATGAACATGCCGATGTTCGATGTTTTCTCTCCTTTTTCTTTCAACATATTTTTTTTTGTTTTTTTCTTTTTCTGTTTAAAATCAAATAAAAAATCGCGAACGTCATTTATTGTGTGAAAATAAATCTTTCACAAAGTATTCATAAAAAAAACAACAACAACAACAAACAACAACAGTAATAACAATAATATTTCAGTTATCTCCATCTCTCTCTCTCTCTCTCTCTCTGTTCGCTCGATTGACCTTGAGTCCAAACAATGAAACAAATTACCGTATTCGTGAAGATTAGTTTCAGTGCAAATCTTATCCGATACTTTCGTTGGCTTTCTCTCTCTCTCTCTCTCTCTCTCTCTCTCTCTCTCTCTCTCTCTTTCGATTTGTCATCGTCAATGTTATTCATTGCGCTTTGTCATGCATGGATTCTGCACAATATACTCCTATTCTCGTCTTTTCTTCTTTTTTTTCATCGTTATGCAAATTTACAGTTGAATGATCATACTGTCGAGAGAAAAAAAAACTTAATCATAATTTCTTTTTTTCTCTCTATTCATTCGAATATACGATTACCTTGAGCGGATAAATATACCTGACAAAAAACAAGGATGAGGAAAAAAAGATAGCGAGAGAGAGAATAAGAGAGAGAAAGAGAGAGAAACTGTATGTATTACCTGATTAGATTCAAAAAATAATACAAAGCTTTTTCTCCTTCGTATTAGATTATTAGAATCGATGAAAACAAGTTGAGATATATTTTTTCTTCTCTTCGTACGAGAGAAGATAAACAAATCGGAGTTTCTTTGTTGTTTTATGATTCGATTATAATGTTGATACAGTTTCTGTTTTTAGATCGACGAGTGTGTAAGAAACTAAACACTCAATTATGGTAAATCCACTAGCCGCTGCTCTCGGTCCAGTAGGTGGCCTTGCAGCGTGTGCCTGCTGCTTACTTATCGCCGCCATTTGGGGTCTTTTTGCCACCACAATTGCTCTTGCCGTCTATACAAGTAAACAAAGACTTTGGCTTCGATCGTTGTTTTTTAAAACGTTTTTTTTTTCTTTGCAGAGGATTGGAGAGATGCTATCCGTGGCGATGATGATGATGACAATGGAGCTGTACAGATGCTTTTAAGTCACAGTCTTCTTATCGGAGTTCTCTGCATGTACGGTTACATGGCACTTCGACGAGCCATCCGTTCAGCTTAAAAAAAACAACCTCAAAAATACTTTAAATAGCGAATACAATAAGTGATATCAAGTAACAACACACCATTCAATAGTTCTTTTTTTTTGCAAACACCACGATTATAAACAATTTCTGATGATGATGATGATGTGCTTTATTTTTTTTTCTCAAATGTTCTTTTTTTCTTTTCATTCTGCGTTTTAATTAAAAGCCCGTTGTGTAAAATCAAGATCGATATATTTCAGCTAATTACACAAAGCTAAGCTCGTCTTTCTCTCTAGCGCACGCATTCACCTGTGCATTGTTTGCAAACAAAGAAAATGAATACGCTAAACAGAAATCGAATCATTAGATAAACAAAAAAGTAATGATGAAAAGTCACCAAATTGTAGCTTACGAAAGAATTGAAATGGAAATCTCGTGATGGAAAATTAGCATCTTAAATTTGAACTCAATTGAATTGATATCGTATGTCATAATAAATATTTGTCATCAAAAGGAGAAAAAAGATCGCGTGCGTTCATTCTCATTCGTTAATTACAGCTTCTGTTTTCTAATGTATTGTACATTATGATGCGGTGATTTTTCTTCTTAACATTTTCGATTTTATGAAGGTTATCGCTTGAGGCAGGCATGCATTTGAGTGAACAAGAAGTATACATCTGTATTGATGACCACACCCATTCTTAAATGCTACTCGTCATCTAACTGCCACACACTTGTGATAAATCATAAAACTATCTTTTCTTGCCTTTTTTTATAGACAAATTAACTATCGAGTAAAACAAGTTCATATCTGTATCGATTTACATTATTAAGCATGATAATCGCGTGCCAACTGACAAGTATCTAAGATAGATGAAGTTCATCTGAAGAGGAAAATGTTTCGTATGTCAATAAGTTTTTCCACTCTTTTTTTTATCAATAGAAATTTCTTAACGAAATCTAAATGACAAACAAAGACAACAGCATTTGGTGTGAATAACATGCGTGTTAATACGAATCTCTAAGGACTGAAAATGAAACGCGCACGCAGGCGAAACCGATTAGCAATTGTGATGATCAATGAGAGAAAAAAAAGAGAACCTATTGTTTCTGTGAACTTGTCATTAGGGAACTTTGGAGAAGAGCGATCGAACTAATTACCAGACTGCTCATTCGTCTGGTTAACATATTTGTCAAGTCATGTTTTACATCGGACAATGTCCCCTTTGCACTCAGGTGTTCAATCTCCCTCTCTCTCTCGCTCTCGCTCTCTTTCTTTTTCTCCGTCATCCATTGGTCGAATCGAGAACGAGAGCGAAGAGAGAATAAGTCTATAATTTTCAAGATCAAATGTAGAAATAAAGAAAGGAGAGCAGATGAACAAATTTGTAGTTGCTTGATTAAATTGTTCGTTCAATCGGCATAGAAAAATCTCTCGAACTATCTTCATTTTATATTTCAAAAAGAGAAAAAAAAACCGACCGCCTTATTTCGACATACCGTGAACGTAAGTTCTTTCTGTTTTTTTTTTCGTTTCATCATCCGTCTGTTGTTCTGAGAGAATAGTTCGTGTTTAATCAATCGATGTCATATGCTTCTATTTGTCTTTGCTTGTTTTATCAGAATCAGATTTCTTTGTGTTCAATACCTATTGATAAATAAACAATGTTTTTCCTCTTCTAATTGAAATTCAACTATAAATATTGTTCTTTCGATATTCAATCAAAATTTCAATCTCCGTGCGCTTGATGAGATTTTTTCTTCTTCTTCTTCTTCTTCTGCGACTATTGAACAATATCTAAATTGACATTAGTCTTCTATCGTCGATAAAAGTGCTCTTTGAACTACTCGAATAGTTTATGTATGTCACTTGAAATTCTTAAGTTGAATCTACGTTCTTTTTTTCTTCTTCTTCTATTGAAATATATATATATAATTGTTTTAATCCGTCAATTGTATATGAGAATGTCTAAACAAATGAGCGAACGAACGTATATACACACTCGGAAATTGACTGATGGAATAAAAAGCTCTTTTAATCGATCGATCACATTAGTTGTTGAAAGATGAATGTCTCAAGGTTGGAGTTCATAGTTTATTTCTTCTCTCCTTAACGCTATCTTGTTGAAAGATAAGATTTACATGGAATGAGAAAAAAAAGAAGAAAACATTCAGTTCTGTTCCGTTCAGCGACATATCAATTTGCATATGAGTAGTTTAGTTTGCTGTCTTACACTTGTTTCGACTAGGTTAGACTTGTGAATATCCCACTGAATATTCATTAGACACAGACAGGATAAGACGATAAAGTGACAAAAACAAAATTTGACGGCACGCGTGTCTTCGATTGAATTTCTCGTCTTATGAAATAAAGTCAAGTCATTCGATATATTTTCTTCTAGATGAATAATATCATATTGATTCTTTCTATTTTCGTCTCACTTAATCACTGTCAAACCATTAAACAACTTCCTGAACTTTCCATTCTTGAAGAATTACCTATCGGCTCAACAGTTACTTCTCTTACCGACAAAATTCCTAATTTAGATCAATCAATTGAATACGATCTTGTTTCGCCATTATCATCCGATCTCGATCTATTCTCCATTGATCATCAAAATCACCTACTTAAAGTCAAACATCGAATCGATTACGAATATCTTTGCACGAAAAAAGCTCATTGCACAATCTCAGTTAGCATTGCACGATCGAATGACGACACGATCGATGTTTATATTCTTCCTATTCGAATAAAAAATGTCAACGATAATCCGATTCGATTTACTGTCAATCGAACGGTGATCGAAATCGATGAGAACGATGAACATTGGCAAGAGAAAACCTATGCTCTGCCTCGTGCGATCGACGACGATGGCGATGAAATAACTTATTCACTCTATTTACAAAATTGGAATAAACCCGACGGATTATTTCACTTCAATGAACGAAATTTAACATTACAACCATTGAAAAAATTCGATCGAGAAGAGCAAAATATCTATGTTCTACGTTTGATTGCACATAATCATAACGACGTATCGACAGATATAATTATTCTCATTCGAGATTTAAATGACAATCGACCGACATGCGAACAGAATCTATCGGTATTTGTCATTTCAAATTTATCGAATGTATCCACATTTCATTTGAATGCAACTGATCTCGACGAAGGTGACAATGGCAAATTAGAGTATCGTTTTATTGAAAACTATTCAGGTTTTACTATTGATCATCATAATGGACAAATTAAATTCCATTTTAAACAATGGACACATCGAAATCATTCGATTCTTACCGTTAATATAACTGATCACGGTCGACCGGTTCGTTTATCAACTCAATGTTTTATTCAAATACAAATTCATTCACTTTATCACATCGATTTTCAATCAAAAATTGCATCGAAAAATCAAAGTGAATTCGTGATGAAAATTGACGATCCTCGATCGAATTTCGGTCGATTGAATATCATCGATCGACAGAATAATCAAACATGTATCGATTGTTTTATTCGATTGAATTTTTCAATCGAAAATCTTCTCAATTTCAATCCGAATACATTAGAATTCTCATTGAATTTCGATTCATTGATATTGAAACGAATTCTAACAAATTACGCAATTATTAATGAACATTTTTTGTTAACAATTCATCTTGAAATTCAAAATCAATACAATCCAATGATTATTTCGAAGGAAACTTTTCATTTCAAATTATATTTTAATAAACTTCAGTTTTTAACTCATTCGAATATTTATTTTCTTCGAATCAATGAAAATCTTCAAATTAACGAGAAAATCTCAATTGCAAATACTTATCATTCATGTTTAACTAATCCATCGAAAACATCATTCAATCTAATCGATTCAACAAACACATTCGACTATGATAATAAATTGAATTTAATCGTGAAGAAAACACTCAATCGAAAGCAAATCGATCATTATCATTTAAATCTCAAAGAAAAACAAACGAACAATTCAACAGTTTCGTGTTCAATCGAATTTTTCGTCTACATATTCGATCCGTATTCACTCGATGCAGTTTATCCTTATTTTCAACGAGCATTTTACGTTCTTTCGAGTTCAGATCTTTCGAAATTCTCTCTTCCATCACTCCCACCTCATGTCAAATACATATCTTCAGTTCCTGATCTCATCACACTCAATCCCAACAATGCATCGATAATTATTCGTTCGTCATCGTTGTACTCATCGTATTATTACGATTTTTCGATCGAAGCTCGAGACTTTCGAATTCCATCGTTGAGTAGTTCGATACCCATTCGAATATTCTTCGGTCGAAATCAATATCTACCTCGATTGTTAGTCAATTCGACGCAGGAAATTCGAGAAATCGATTCATCGAATTATCTCTTTCAAATTCAAGCATTCGATCCCGATATTCTATTGAACAATCAAATGAATTTAAATCCACCAGCTATCGAATATGAAATCGTCGATTCCGAACAGATCGAAATCGAAAAATATACCGGACGAATATTTCTCAAAGATGTCAATCTGTCGAAAGTTAATTTCACGTTAATTATTAAAGATTTCGGTCAACCGAAACGACTTATTCTTCAAGAGAATTTTCTCTTCTATCTCAAACAAAAATCTCGATTCATACCATTCTCATTTCTCGTCCTCTGTTCGTTTATATTAATCATTCTCATTCTTCTCAGTATTCTTGTTTTACTTATTCATTGTTGTTGTTGTCGTCAAACACGATCGAAATCACTTGAAAAACCAACGTGGAAGAATATTTCACCGACAACACCCGACACACGTCTCATCGATCATGAATATATGACATCAACGACATTACCACGAATATCTCCGGTCTATTCGTATGAATTTACTTCGGACTATCAAAAACGCTTGTCGATCAACGATGTCAATCGATATCTCGAACGATTCGAAAAGATTTACAATGATTCGTCGTCGTTTCATCAACCGATGGGTTCGGTTGTTTAATAAACTTTATTTTATGTACAAATTTCAATTCAGATAAAAAAACACAGAAGACTTATTTCTAAAAACAAAGAAATTTTGATTAATAAAAAATATTTGTGTTTGCTAGCAATCGAACGAACCTTTTTCTTCTTGACACGTTTGCGTTTTTTCTTCATTTTCACACTTAATTTTAAAATATCAGCGAAGACGAATTGATCGATTTTCTCACTCACATTGATTCGAATTTTTTTCAATTTATCTTTGAAAACAAACAAATTATCCTCAATTTAAACAAATGAACTATCGTTTACTCTCTTTTCGAGCTTTGAGAGCTTCTAAAACTAAATTTCCGCCGACATGTCCGATGACGTTCTCATCAAGATCGAGTTCTTCCAAATCTTCGGAGATTTCAATTAATCTTGCGAATGCCTCGATTACATTCTGAATAATATTCAAGCCATTCGGTTGGAGACAATCGATTTCATTATCGAATAGATGAATTTTATTAACGATCGGTCCGAATGGTGGAATATCTTCGAGTGAGATTTTCTTCTTCTTCTTCTTTTTTTCTATTCAACAAAAAAGAAAGAAATTTGATACGAGGTAAGAAGGAAATAGTTTCACGGACTTTTTTTCTTCTTTTTCGGTTCGGCGGGAGGTTCCGGTGGAAGACCTTGTTTCTCACGAAGTTCAGCTAAATATTCATGGTATTTATTAGTGAATTGAAAAGAGAGAGAGAGTGAGAAAAGGAACCTTCTTGAGCTTTGAGTTCTTCTTCAGCTCGAAGTTTTGCTTGTTTATCAGCTAGAAATCCTTCGCAATCGGTCAGAAGTAATTTGATGAGATCAAGAGCACCTTGACAACCGAGTCGATTGCCATCGAGATAGATTTCTCTAATTAAAACAAACGATGTTGTTAAAAATGAAAGAGAAAAAAATTACGAAATTGCTGTTTGAACTAAAAGACGACCGATTGGTTCGCCACATACAGAACTAAGATCACAATAGGTAAGAGATAAACGAGTAATACCACGATTTCCCATTAGATTCGAACACAGTAGTAGACATCCTTCATCGCCAAATCTGAATTGAATATGAATTCAAATCGAATTTGAGAAATTATCTTACTCGTTATAATCGAGATTTAAGATTCGTAATGAACGACAGATATTAAACGATCTATTTTAATCAAAAACAAAGTCTGAGATTTGAAAACAAGATTATCATAGATCAAGAAATACAAAGAAAGTCTTGATAATGGATCCGGTTGAATCAAACAATCACGTAATGACAAAACTTGAATAGGTGCTATCAGTTCTTTTAAAAAAATTCCCTAGAAAACGAAAGGATCGTTTGCCTGATAATTAGTTTCTGAAATCATTCGTACTAGTTCGATACAATCTAGTAAACCCATGAAAATGTCCCATACGGATATTTCTTTGATTGTATTGATCTTTTGAGAGATTAAAGTACGAATTAATGGACGAACATATGTTTGTGGCTATTCGAAAAAAAGAAAATGATGATTTTTTTGTATAGAAATTTGAGAGATTAACTATTGGAACTGGTTCGGAGATTGTAGTTGAATGATCGTCGGTTAATTCAACTGGTCTCACCGGTTTCAATGGAATTGGTCGAAGAAATATCTGAAATCATTTTCGATTGACTTTTCATTTCATGACTTAACTTTATTTACTTTCGTTAGATTTTCTCCTTCTTCGATCAATCCTCGTATTGACCTAGTTACTTCCGTACACGATACACTATCTTGTTCATTGCTATATCGCTCGTATAATTTCAAAAATCGACGTAATGATTGAGCATTCTCTTCGATTGCTGCCGCATCTTTCTTTTTCGATTTTTTCTTTTTACCGTTTGCCATTTGCCAGTCAATGGAAGTGAAATCTATATCAAACGAAAACAGGGTTTTCTACCATTCAAATCATCGGTTACCATAGTAACACCTCCGTACACCCAACTATCTATGCACTTCCATCGATGAATTCGTTCTTAAATCTCGATTTTTCTATCAAATTTCGTGTTTATATTGAATCTAAACAATCGTTTAATATGAAGTATCGAGAAAAAAAACGAAGTCAATGTGTAAACAAATCGACAGGTGCATGGGTAAAACCTGGATTCCCGTTCGTTGAATTAAACCAACGAATGATTTGCCGAAGAAGAAAAAAACAAGTACAGAAGTCTATTTTCTCCTAATTTCGGATAATAAGAACAACAACTCAAGTCAATGGGTTTCGGCGATCTTCGATCACGTGACGGTCTTCTCTTGCTCAATTTATTTCTTACCGATAAATCGTACATACAAGGGTTTGAATAACAAAATGAAAAGAGTTTTCTGTTGAATTCGACCTGTCAATTTGATAGATATCGGCCATCACAAGGTGACGTTGTTGTTTTCGAAGCCGTCAAGCAATCGCCTCCTTCAGATCTTCCAAATGCCCTTCGATGGTACAAACATATCGCTTCATTTAGCGAACCCGAACGTCAACAGTATGTTGAGTGACTATTTTCAGGAATGATTGTTCGTTATTGATTAGATTCGAAGGCGAACGTCAATCGATTGATCATTACGGTCGTCATCCCGGTCAAGAAAAACTAGAAAAATATGAATTCAAATCAATTTCTGTGAATCCATATGCAACCCACCAAAAACCATCGACAAATACTACAAAAGACGATGAAGATTTGGATTTATTTGGAGACGAAGATGAAGAAGAAAGCGAAAAAACTAAACAACTTCTCGCTGCTTATGCAGAGAAAAAAGCCAAGAGTAATAAATCCGAAAATCGAACTGAATTGAATTCTCTTTCTGTTTTTCCAGAGCCTGCAATTGTCGCTAAAAGTACCATCGTACTTGATGTACGTATATTTTTCTCCAATACTGTTTGATGATTTATTGGTTTATTTAGATCAAACCATGGGATGATGAAACAAATCTGCAAGAACTCGAGAGTAATGTTCGTTCGATTGAAATCGATGGTTTACTCTGGGGTGCTTGTAAGTTTATGTCGACGAAAGAATAAAATCAAAATGAATTCTCATCATTTAGCTCGTCTTGTTCCACTTGCTTATACAATAAAAAAACTTCAAATAACTTGTGTCGTCGAAGATGACAAAGTACGAATCTTCGTTTCGAAATTTCAACAAAGAAAAACTTCTTATTTAGGTTGGAACTGATCTTCTCGAAGAACGTATCATGGCCTTTGAAGACCATGTTCAGTCCGTTGATATTGCATCTTTTCAAAAAATCTAATTCTTTCTCTTTTTTAAATAAATATAATCACGCATAGCATTTATTTTTATCATAGATCTGTATTTTTTATTTCGCTTTTTAGATGGCTGCTGCAATAGAAACGAAACTTTATGTAACGAATTTTCCTAGTTCAGCTACTCGACAACAACTACAACAATTCTTCTCACGTTTTGGTCGAGTACAGGAATGTGCGAGTATGTTTTCGATTTCTACGTGAAACTTTCTCGTTCTCATTGATCGATTTTTAGTTATGTGGAATTCATACGCATTTGTTCATTATGCAACAATGGAAGAAGGTAAACAAATAAACAATCCATTGATTTTTAAATCAAAATCAATCTCTTGTAGCTCGTCGAGCACTTGAACAATCGAATGGTGCCATGTTTCTTAATCGAAAACTTATTGTGCAATTATCTACATCTCGTTTTCGACCTCAACCAAAAGAAACAAATCATTCGCCAACACCGAAACAATTAATGATTATGTCGAATTACTCGCATATAAACAACAATGGAGGAGGATCAAACATCAATCAATCACATCAGCAGCAGCAGCAGTCAAATACAATTTCTCAACAATATCCGAATGGTAGAAAAAAAAATTAAAATACGAGTTCGAATTCAATTTTGTTTTCGTTTTAGAATTGAATTATGATTTCATAACTCGTTCATCACCGATATTAGAAGAAACTCATCTCTATTCAAATCCGTATCATCCTCCATACTCAAATTTACCAATCGAAAGAATAACATCATCGTCATCATCGTTAACAAGTAATAAAATGCATTCGAAAAGCTCAAAAACTGGTTCGATTCTCTTTGTTTCTTAATCTCATTGATCATAATCTCATTTCAGATCTCGCTATGAATGGTGATCTACCGAAATTATATTGCACAAATCTACCTGATAATTGTCAAACGACAGATTTACAACGTTTATTTTCTTCGTTTGGTCATGTTATTGATTGTGTTATTCTTTGGGATTATTATGCATTTATAACTTTTCAAACATTTCACGAAGCTGAACGAGCTTTACGAACACTTCATGGTTACACATGGAAAGATCGACGTTTAATCGTCGAATGGTCACGTGCATCCGGTCGACGACAACAACAACAACAACAGCAGCAGCAGCAACGATCGCCGAACCTTTCGACATCAGAATTGTCGACGCCATCATCGCCTCGATCTCGTCAATCGACTATGGGTTCCAACGGACAGATGTATCAAAATCTCGCGATGATGTCACTTCTTCAACAACAACAACAAATGCCTTTCAATGGCTACGTAAATTCCGATGAAAACCATCTCGATCTTTCGCCATTTATCGACTCGAATTCGACGTCAATCTTTTCGCCATCGTCCGATCTTCCGACGCCTTCATCGCCGATATCGAATTCGAACATCTATCAACCAT
>ERZ778020.2480-NODE-2480-length-13325-cov-3.770535_pt1 | contig 13325 bp, 7 predicted proteins | sample MGYA00375750_ERZ778020 | MGnify/ENA primary metagenome ERZ778020 (study PRJEB29350, sample SAMN05389818) | bioreactor metagenome | isolation source: Ammonium sulfate bioreactor | place: South Africa: University of Cape Town | collected 2014-03-17 ...
AAAAAGAAAAAAAAACTCTATCGGATAAATGTTGTTTGTTTTATTTTATTTCGAAAAAGGAAAATTAAAGCGCTGGAATTGAATCACATGCGTGCGGATCTTCGGTACGTGGTGATATAATATCACAAAGTAAACCTCGACGACATTTATGATCGCATTGACTGCCATCAGCGTAGGATTTCGTGTAATATTGATAGACTAAACCCATTAATTTACCATCGAGATCATTTGATAAACGTTCAACTAAATCACCCCAACCGCTAGGAAATAAATTTTTCAATTCATAAGCTTGTCGCGCATCGTATTCTTTTGCAAATACAGTTTGATTCAATAGATTCGTTGCAGTTAGATTCATAATTGTTGTATGAGCATCAACCGTCCAATACGAAGTACCATTATAATATCCATCGATTGTATACGTACGATAACCAGGATTAAGATACGAATAGGTTGTCAATGATGGGCCAACAAAAGCCATTGAAATCGGTCGTTTCGAATCGTTTTCATCGTAAAACATTTTGAATGATTCCGCATGTGCATGACCAAAGAATTGACCAGCGATCGTATTTTCATATCGATTAACAATTGTATTATAATTCCAACTGTACGCTGCCGTACACGAGCTTGGCGGTTGATGTCCAATAATATGCACTTTCTCGTTGTTGTCTTCGGCAGTTTGTAATGTTTCAACCAACCATTGAAGTTGACCAGCTGGATCTGTTGAATTAATAAGAATCCAATAATTATCCGTTGTACAATAGTTCATATTCAATGAAATCAAACGTAGACCGGGTCGAACAATTGTTGAGTAAAAAGCACCAGCTTGAATACTCGAACGAGTCGTTTCCGGTAGACCTAATTTAATCCAATTCTCAGCTAGGACATTGTACAACCAGGAGATATTATCAGTTTTGATATTCGGTGTTGGATAGAGATTGCATGGAGCTGCTTCATGATTGCCAACAGCCGAATAGAATGTTTTATTGGGAAATGTATTTAATAACAATTGATTAATTGTATTTATCGAATAGATCTGTTGTTCACGTGTTTGATTCCAAACATTATGCGCTGGTAAATCGCCAGTATAATAGATAAAATCAATATTTTCAGTCTGAGCAGCATATTTTAATATTGCTTCAGCTGTCCAAAAAGGTATATCACAATTTCGATAGTCACCCCATTGACCAGCACCTGAATGTCCCGGAGCTGGTTCACCACCTCGACAACATAATGGTTGCGGACAATCAGCTTGCGAACCAACTTTATACGCAAAATCAACATGAATATCCGACAGATGTAGAATATTCAGTTTCGGTGCATCGGGCGAAGGTGGTTGCGGTGGTCGTGGTGTTGGCTTTGGTTTATCAGGAAACGTGACATTCCAACTAAAAACTGGAAAATCTCGTTGTGGTTCGCATTCGAATGCTAACGAACAGAGTTCTTTGTTGGTCAATGGTGCTAATTTGACAACTTCGAATACGGCTGGCATATATTCATGTGCAGCACCGAGACAAACTGAATGATCAAGTCCTTTGTATTCTTTGCAGAAGATCGTCACAGCTTCATCGATCAGTTTAGTATCGTTAAATGTAAGAAGATATCGAACGAATGGCGCACCAATATCACAAAGATCGCATACAGGCGATTGTTTATTATACGCAAATGACCATTTCAATGCTTGAAAATTAGGCGATTGTTCAAATCGATGACGATAACTGGTGAATGCATGTAACAATTGTCGATTCGTATCATTAAACGGTTCGACAAGAATAGTTTCGTGAATCGAACGTGTTTCAACAGCAACAACAATAAATGCAAACGAACAAACAAACGCAATTGCACAACTCACTCTTGACATTATAAGTGATAAAGAAAACGAAACTTAAACTAACAACTCAGTTAAGTATTCGTTCTTATCTTTCGTTCTAACTAGGACGTTATTTTCTGACCTGCATTTTATTCGAGATCATATAAAAAAGAAAAATCTGACGCAGCATTTATAAAAAATAATCAGGTATTTGACGTGTCACTTGTGTTCCACCGCGAGTGGGTGCCGGATCGAATTGAAGAAATGAATATCTCAATGAATCTGATAATTCCATCATAGCAGCTTGATTTCCACATCGATAGCAGTAATTCGGCGCAGAGAATATGGTCACTACGTTCTTGTCATGAGACCAATCGTATCCTTCCATGGCGACTTGATGAGCTCGAGAAACTAATTGTAAACCATTCTTTTCATTGAACATTTCAGAAACATCTTGTCCGAAATGGTAACCAGCACTACGTGCGGATGGATGCCAGCCTTTTCGATCATCGGGATCCGACCAGAGTAAATCGCACATCGGTCCTTCGTGTGGGACTTCTTGAATTCTATCTAAAACTCGAATTTCATCTAATGTGCCCACCGATGGACTTAAACCACCGTGTAAACAAAAGATTTGATCGTTAATAAGAGCGGTCAATGGAAGATAATCGAAAAGATCAGTGAAATATTTCCATACATTAGCATTGCCGTATTTTCTCAAACATTCATCATAAAATCCGTAGACTTGCGATGTTACCCGAGATTCATGATTGCCACGAAGTATTGTTATACGATCTTGATGACGAATTTTCAATGCTACGAGTAAACTCACAGTTTCAACCGAATGATATCCTCGATCAACATAATCTCCCATAAATAAATAATTCGTATTCGGTGTATCACCTCCAATTTTAAACAACTCCATGAGATCTTGAAATTGCCCATGTATATCACCGCAAACAATCACAGGACTTTGAACTTCTCGAACATTGGACTCTTTAGCAAATATATCCTTCGCACGCTCGCACAGATATTTCACTTGATTCTCTTGCAGCTTTTTACATTCTCGCAACTGCTCAATCCACGAATCGATTTCTTGACTATTGTTTTTCATATTTTTTTTTGTTTCTAAAAAACCGTGGATTTCTGGAGCACGATATATGTCAAGTCTTTACATATTACTCAACTGAAAGAACAGAACAAAGGTGGGAGTCGATGAATCATGCTTTTATTATAAATTCAACAGGGAATCGATGCTGTCAAAATCAAAGAAGCAGATAATGGATGAAATTTCCGATCTTTCTGAATTCATTATCATCACTAACCAGTTGACCGACTTGTCTTAATTCGACATCGAACTAATGAACCTTAAAGTTAGACACAAAATCCAGTGCATCAATTACATTTTCCTACTTTCTTTTTCACACGTGTTACATTTGCTCAATTACACATTTTCGTTTTTCTTTTTGATTATCGATCGAGAGTATCCGCCTTAATTTTCACCTTGAACATAAAAGAACTATTTATATATCATCTTATCGATCGCTTCTCTTTTTCTCGCTCGATTGATCTCAATTGTTTTATAGCCATTGGGAGAAAAGAAAATGAATCTATATACCCGTTCTCATTCACACGGACAATTTCTTTATTCAGAAAGAAAACGAAAAACAACATAACTTTGTATTCCAATCACTGTGTATGCGTATCGATCAACGACATTTTACAACAAAAACGTAGTAAATAATAAACAATATCTGTATATCCTAAATAAACGGCGATATGCAATGGCAACCATCCATCATCGTTACTTAACCATGTATCACATTTGCCATATTCGACTAATAATTTTAATAAATCGAGACGATTGTACAGACAACAAAGATGTACAAGAGATTGTCCGTTATAGTTTAAATAATTTAAATCCAAAGCCGAGATTTTATAGAGAAGTTTTTCGATATCGTAAATGTCGCCGTTGTGTTCGATAATATTAAAAAGACGAGAGACGAATTGATCATGATCGAGAATCATTGATGAATGAACGAAAAAGAATGAACATTCACCTTATATTTATATATCGTCGAAAGAGAACGCGAAAGAAGAAAAAAAACAACATTTTTTTTGCTGGTCGTCATCGTCGTTGTCGTCCAACGTATGAGAATTTCTTCTCTTTTAATAAGCTTTAGGTGATTTAATCCGGAAATTACAAACGAACATTCTCTCACTTAATCATTTCCCAGAATGAGAAATAACTAAACATGTATATCTAGGTGTGAGATGTTTATCTCGCATAACCATAAGAAAAGAAAAACCTTAACGTTTCATTTGCAATATCCTTCGTCTCAGTTTCAATAACTGCAAGCTGTTTGTTATCCTACGGATAAATAATCGCGTAGTATTAACAAGTCAGATTTTCGAGATAATTGCTTACTTGCCAGACACACAGACTTTCTCGTGTATAGCTCGAAGGAGAATGTCACGTTTCGATGTATGTACTACATAAAATGACCATTGAAATGCTCAATTTTCTTTTATCTGATTGATTGCATGAGAAAACACACACGCAGAACAATCGTCTGACACGCGCGTAAGACGATTATTTAAGCGGAACTGATGATTCCAGTTAACCAGTACATGAGTTTGTTATTTCCGTTTCTTTTTTTGTTTTGTAAAACTTTTCTAAGTCAGTTTTCTTTTTTCGACTATAGGATTCACTCGGGAAATCAAAACGTACACAGACAGAGAGTAATTAGTATTCACTATCGCTCTCTCTCTCTCTCTCTCTGTCTATTCATGAGCAACGAGAGAAAGAATTCAATAATTCAATCAATTATTAGCGATGCTCGTCGTGCTATCAAAAAAACAAACATATCAACAGAAAACGAGATTGTCAGAGTAATTTGATTGACAAATTCTTTTTCGCTAGCGCGTTCTTTTCTTTTTTCTTTTTCTTCCCTATCATCACCACCATCAGCAACAGCGGATTTGCTTCGAAGAAAACACACACACACACATTAACAAATGAACTCGCTCTTCATTTTCTAGAAGAAAGAGAAACAGACGACGACGACACCAACCACATCATGCAAGTTGCCAGTTTTTATTTTATTTTTATTCAAACGTTGTTAATTCATCTCGATGCAACTGTTCTCTATCAAAATGATTACGAACCACGTGTCTTCGATTATTTACCATTGAATTGTTACGATTGTTTATCCTATCGTGACATTATTCTTACACAGTTAAACGATGTTCCAGCACGTTCATTTGCTGATTTTCATCTTGGTTCACGAGATACATCGATGATTCTCAATGGACAAACGAAATTAATCCTACATCCATACGCATTTCAATCGTTAGTCGTCAGAAAACCGAATCATACGCTAACAATTACATTAACAGCACCGAATTCATGGTTAAATCTCACTGAAAATACATTTCATGGTCTTGAACTGTATCCTTATTCGACATTACGAATCATAATTAAATATTTCTACGGTTGTACATTTCATTCGAATGTTCTCTCTGGTATTCAAATGGGTGAATCATCTCGATTGATCATTGACGTATCATCGATAACTGAAGTTCACTTCGAAAAACAGATTATGAAAGAAAATGATTTGAATTCATCGATTGAATTTCTCATTTCACGTACGGATACGATTCATTTCGAACCGTATTCATTTGCTAATTTAAATCTTCGTGCCAATGAACAACTTGCTTTTCATTTCGAATTTATTTCTCATATCAATTTCAAATCACATTCTTTCCAATCATTGAAATTCTCTCGTTCGAGTTCATTTCGATTCTATTCAATATTTCTCAATCGTTTAACTATCGAGCCATACGCATTCGCCAATCTCGAATTTGATTCGAATACAATCTGGAATTTTACTCTGCGAACACTGGGCACCTGTCTCTGTTTGAAATCATATTCATTCGCCAATCTTCAAACGAAAATTTCAAGTGAAAATGTTCGTATTTTATTTCATTTTGTTACTCTTCGTGGCCTTTCATTTCTTTCACAAACATTTTCGAATCTCTCTCTTCATCATCCAACAAATCAATTGCAAATTCTTTCGATTAATTCATTAAATGATCCGAATCCGATTGTTCATTTTGCCAGTCAATCAATTCAAAGTCAAACAACGGGCCAAATTCAAATGAATTTCTCACAAATAACCATCGTTCGATTCGAACAACATTCATTACCTAGTCGCAATTCAATCGTTCGATTTTCATTCAAAGATATTGCCTTTCTCGATCTATCAACATTAAATTCCAATCAACAATTCGATTTCAATCGTATTCAATATATTAAATGGAACAGTCTCGTTGTCAGTTCATTAATTACACATAATTTAAATTATCTCTCGAATTCATCGTGTATGATCTATTCGGCGCCGAGAAATAGTTTGTGGAAATTGACGAATTTGAATTCGACAATTTGCAATTGTCCTCTGTTGTACGCGTATAAACACGGGCAACTCGATGGTCAACTGATTCCGTGTTTGAACTCGTTGACAGGCGACGAAACCGCTCGGCTTATGCTCGAGTGTGATTTTGACAAACGGAAGTTTCTTTGTGACAAAACACTCGATTTTCTTATGGATTTGAATTCGACAACGAGTGAATATCATCCATCGATTGAATTCGATCATCGACAATTGCTCGATAGAAATTATCTCAGTTGTTCGTATAATTATTCTTCGTACGTGTCGAGATCGATTGTTCGTACTCGATTTTTAAATCATTTTAGTTTTGTTATTGGAATGATTTTATTTGTATTTATTTTTTTATTAATTCTTGTCGTTGCTTTACTCAATGGTTTACAGTATAAAATGAGAGAATACGATGAAACATGGACATGGCGACGGAATATGTCATGGACGACGTTGAGACGAACAATATCTCAAACATCGTTGAGACGTTCAAGACGAGATCTACGTTCGATTAATCGTCAGGATTTAACATCGAAATCGGATAATCAACTCGATCGATTGAGACATGATCATGATTTAAAACAATCACAATCGATACAAGAAGAACTCAAACTTTAAAATATATATGTGATAGATTTATGTTTTGTTTGAAAATAAAACTCATTTCGTGAGAAAATTTCCCACTGATAACATGAATATCAAATGTGCTCTACTCGTCATTAAACATACAGCTGTTTCCATTTTTGATCTTTTTCTCGCTTGCTCTCTCTCTCTCTTTTTCGTTCTCTTTATACAAATATATATATATATATATGAACATGTTCTTCTTTCGTTCGTTGCACATTTCATTTGAATTCAATCGAAACGAACAAATGATACTTGATCATCATCAATTCGCTTGTCGTCTTCTCGATATTATTGAACAAAATGGAGATATATATGACATCGAAAAACTTCTCTATAAAATCTCGTCGATTGATTTAAATTATTTAAATTACAATGGACAATCACTTATTCACGTGTGTTGTCTGTACAATCGTCTTGATCTATTAAAACTATTCGTTGAATACGGTCAATGTGATACATGGTTAATTAATGATGATGGTTGGCTGCCATTGCATATCGCCGTTTATTTAGGATATACAGATATTGTTTGTTATTTGCTCGAATCAAGGAAATAGAAATTCGACCGGTGTATTCAAATGTAATCTCATCTTCTTCTTTTTGATTATGTGAAGTATTGTCTTTCGTTTCTTTTTAGCAAGTGTAAACAGTGATTGACAATCAAAGCAATGTGTGCATGTGGGTGTCGTCTTTTCAAAATGGTCATGCATCGTTAAAATTTAAAAGAAACCGATAGTTTTCTCACCTATTCTTTTTTCCCATGTTGTATTATGTAAATAAAATAAAATAAAAAAACGACACGTCGAGGAATCATTTCCTTGATTACACTGTAATTAGACAAATATTCAGCATTCTACACTTGACATGCATTGCACACGAGAGAAGAAGAATAAAGCCGAAGACAATCATTGTCGTTGAAGGTCAAAAACCACGCGGTGCCTTGCCTAGCACATTGACGTAAAGGCAAATAATGATATCTTTTGAATTGTTATCTAGAACTACCTTTACCCAAGGATAAAAGCAATGCGGGTAAATAAGTCGATCACGCAGTGAAATGGTTTCGCTTAATGATGAGTCTTATAAACATGAACTTCATGTAAGTCGATGAGAAATATTGAAAAAAAGAGATTCGATCTGTTTGTTTGTAGGCAGATCCAATTGATGTTAACACAAGTTTATCGCCTCTTGCTCAAGCACCAATCTCTCTCGATAGTATACTAAGAAAATGCGGTGATCTCGGTCGATTTCAATTGATACATTATTTTTTTATAAATTTAATTGCAATGAGTGCAGGTATTATGGGTTTCTTTTATATTTACGGTGTAGCCGATGTGAATCATCGTTGTCGTTTACCTGAGTCGATCTGGCCCAATGACAATTCATATAATTCAATTAATTCTACTCACGAAAAACTCCTCGAACAGTTTATACCGAAGACAAAAGACGGAAAATCTTGGGAACAATGCATTATGCATTCGAAATCAGTGTTTTCTAATTCGACAATCGATTGTCCGAATGGATGGGTTTACGATCGATCCGTATTCGGGTATACTTATACTGAAGAAGCGAATTTTGTTTGTAATCGTGCACCGGAAAAAAGTTGGCTGGCAACGATGATGCAATGCGGCGGTTTTGCACTTCTAATTATCGGTTCATTAGCCGATCGATTCGGTCGAAAACGAACGACTGTTGCTGTAACGATGTTTCTTTTTATTGTTTGTTTAATTACACAATTTTTAATGGAATTTCTACCGATGGATACTGAAGTGAAGTTTGGTCTTCTTTTATTAAATCAATTTGCATCGGGTTTAACAGCTGCAACGTTTAGTTTAATATTTATCCTTCTTCTCGAATTGACTTCATCAGAACATACAAGTTTAGCTGGAAATCTTGCACTGGTTTCATTTACTATCGGTGAAATGATCGTCACTCTATTCGCATATTTAGCTCGAGATTGGCAAATATTAAAATGGGCAGATACAGCATTTGTCGGTTTAATTCTTCCGTATTTATATTTCATGCCTGAATCACCATTGTATCTCTATTCTCGACGACAGTACGATCAATTAGAAGCACTTCTAAGACGTATAGCAAAACGAAATCGACGAAAAGAAAGTGAATGGTATCTTGCCTATCAAGCATTTATGCGTACTCAACCAATAGCATCGTTACATGATGAGAAAACACCGTGTTGCACGAAAATTCAACAATTTTTCACAAACAAATCAACATTAAGTAAATTATTTATTATTGCATTGATCGGCTTTACGACAATGTTACTTTACATTAAGATTAGTTATGGTCTAGCTGCGATGGATATTTCACCGTACTTAGGTATTCTCATCGGTGCACTTGTCGAAGCTGCTGGTTATGTTATTGGATCGATATTAATTTCTACGAAATTCGGACGTAAAGGTTCGTTTATTTTTATGATGATTTTAACGATTATCTGTGTCGTATTGATTCCAAATATCATCACAATTAGTGCTCTAGCAACAGTATTTATAGCTCAATTCGGTAAATTTTCTATCTCAGGTGCGATTGCTGTTTCTTGGATATTTGTTCCTGAACTTTTCCCGACATCAACTCGAAGTGGAGCCAATGGTTTCTTCATTGCATTCGGTCGTATCGGTGCCATTGTCGCTCCGATTATTAATACGGCTATTCCAGCTGAATATCAATCGTATGTGTCCTATGCGGCAGCTGGTCTCGGTGTTCTCAGTGTGATATTAACTTTGATTTTGCCCGAAACGAAAGACAAATCGATGGATGATGTTTAATCAGTAATGAGTTTTTTTTTTCTTGTTAAGTTTCATACATAAACGTTTTCCACACGCATACAAAATAAAAGAGGAAAAGAAAAGAAAAAGCACGCAGAAAAAGAAGAAAAACTATAAGACTACATCCAATCGTTCAGATGTAGTTTGCGAAAGAAAAGAAAAAAAAACCAAAAAGAGAGAGAGAAAGAAAAGAGAAATCATCTGACTAGAACACACACACATACACCGAGATCGATATTCACCGTTGGTTTTCGAGAGAAATAATATAAAATAAGGCTTCAACGTGTTTGAATATTGTTTTTTCAGAACGAACACACACACACAAACAGACAGACAAAGAAAATTTTTCGAGAGCGCATCATGATTTTGTTGTTCATATACCTGTTTTTATGCTGTTCGATTTATCAAAGAAAAAAAAAAGAAGATCACTGTCGATGATTCGAAAGAGAAAGAGAGAGTGAAAGGACAAAAAAAAACAAGAATAAATCCCAAAAAAAGTAGTAACGGAGAGAGAGAAAAAAACATGTATATACAGGTAAAATTTTATGTGTTTCATTCACTTGTTCAGATCAAGATTTCGATTTCGTTTCGAAGACATTGGCGGTGTGATATTCATTTTGATACGACGATGATCATTTCGATGAGCTCGATATGCTCGTTCGCTTGTGAAACTCTAAATCCAACGAAACAATTGACAAACACAACAAAAACAAAATCAATTTTACTTCTGAACAATTATCAATATCACAGGTAAAAACTGTTGTCGATGAGCTATCACAACCGTCTTCATCCTATAACACGAATTGACTTTTCGTGCGAAGAGAAGAAGAAAAAAAACTTCTTACAATACGAAATTCACTGAATAATGATGCCGATGTTTCGTCTTCAAATATCGGTTTTTTCGATTTAACCAAATGTAAACGTTTACATCTCGCAACGAGTGAGTTCGTCAAACGAACCTTGGGCATATAATGAAATTCAATACACTGTTTCACTGTTTTTGTTCCGACCTAGTTTTCATCAAACAAACAAAACGACGATCTAACACATCGATCAAATCAAACTCACAGCTCGACTAACAAGTACGAAGTTCTTCTCCGATGTTTCCATAGCTTTCGTAAATGCATCGATTTCTTCTTTTGTCCAATTATCACATTCAGGAAAATGATATCGATGAATCGGTCGACATTGTTTGATGTCCTGCGCTGTTCCATCGAGTAGAGCAGCTAACGTACGTTGTAGATCGCCGTTATATTCGTGCAAGAGCATGTAAACTAACTCAATCGGATACAATGTCGGCGAATGACGCGGAGAGAAAAGAAGTGGATTTGTTCGATTTAATTGCTCGTATTTATCGAGAGCATGTTCATCGAGATATTGCAATTGGCTTGGCGAGAAGAGAAGTTCGTCGTGTTCGGTTTGATCAGTATCGATGTGAGATTGACATTGAGGAATTTCGACTTGATAGGTTTTGCCGATGTTGATCTTTGGTCCTGAGATTTCATCGGGAATGGGCGTCGAAGTCGGTCCGGGCGTTGTCTGAGAGAAAACTTGATAGTAAAGACCGTGACCTTTTCGAAATGGACTAAGCATTGGCGGCGGGGTGTACGGTGTTGTTGGAAGTGTCGTCGAGTTTTCGTTCAAACGAAGATTTGGCGGTCGACGGAATTGTGACGGCCATTGAAATGACGCTTGTTTCGATGAATCCGTTTCGGTGGCGAGATTTTCGTAATTGAAATGTGTGTTAGCTGATGATGATGAGGATGAGAGACTGGAATTGACTGTTGAAGATGACGATGGTGTTGCGGTGAGACAAGTAATCGATGATTTTTTCGATGCTGTCGAGTCACTAGGCGGCGAACAATCGTGATCAGGAATGATTTTTACTGCGGTTTCATCGAGATTTTGTTCGATTATCGGCGAAAAATTGTGAATCGACGAGAGATTCTGTTGTTGTTGCTGTTGTTCATCGTGTGCTTCTTGTTTCAATGCATTGAGAATACGTTTTTTTGGTGCTGCTAATGACGACGATGAATTTGTCATTGGCGATGATTGCATACTGTTTATTGCCGATGAACTATTGCACATGTCAATCGATGATGGTGATGGATGACTGAGATTTAAATTTGAATATGGTGATGTGACTGGTGTGTTAATGACTGATGATGTTGGATTGGGAATTTTCTCGGCAGGAGAATGAACAATACGTGGCGATGGCGAATGATAGATATGCGTTGGATAGGGACTTGTTGACGGTTGATAACGAAGTGATGATTCATCGAGATTCGGATGTTGCTGGTAGAATTCTTTGTTGAAGATTTCGTTTGTATGTCGGAGAATTTGATGGAAAATATTCGGTGCTGGATGTGTTGGCACGGATATTTGAGGGAAATTAGCCGGATGATGTTGTGCCGATGTCGAACGGAAATAAGGATAATTGGGTGAATGAGATTTCGACGGTGAGAAACCGTTTGAAATTCGTTCGTGAGGATAATATTTGAAGTTTTCATCGGCTGATAATGTTTTTCGAATTTTTTCTTCGTGTGTCGATGCAATTGTTTGCATACTCGGAAAGATTTGTGGATTGGTTAGATGATCGAATCGTAGGATTCCATTCGGATGATTGATTCGATTGTGTACTGAATCTTCAAGACCATAGTAATGATTATTATTTCGATCATAGAAATGTCCGGGAATCGGCACTGGTTTTCGATAGATTTTATTCATGTTCGGTGCTGGTTGCACACTCATCGGATTTTTAATTGGATAATGTATTGGCGGTGAAACGACCGACGATGAGATCGAACGTGTACGAGCATTGGAAAATGTTCGATCGTAGAATCGATGTTGGAGAACATCGGAACAAGGTGGTAATGTGGGATAGATTGTTTGTTGATAGAGATTCGATGCTGATGGCGATGGCATCATGAGAATATCTTCTTCTTCGTGTTTAATCGTTTGTGTACGTTGAAAGATAGCTCGTTGTTGAGATGATGAATTAGTTGACGATGATGGTGAAGGAGAATTCGTTCGTTTACGTTTGATTTGTCGACGTTCGCAATTGTTGACTGAAGTTGACATACGTTTTTTTTTCTGTGAATTATCTGTTGAATCCGGTAATGGTTGTTTCTGGAAAAAGAAAACAAATATTTTCATGATTTCATATTCATATAAATTCATTCGTATTACTTCATTAAATCCACCGTGTAGACGCATATGTCCGTTCAAAGCTGCACCATTTTTAAAACTCTTTTTACAAATCTGACATTCGACACATTTTTCTTCATCGAAACTAGTTGAATAACAATCAAATAAGATTTGTTCTTTTAGTTTTTGTTTTGCAGCTTACGTATAAGTCGGAACTAGTTTTTGTCCATTTCGTAGTTGAAATGTTTGTTCAGTATCAATCGATGATGATTTCGGTGAATTACTATCAATTGAATCCACAGAAAAGTCACTCGTAATCTCCTTTGTTTTCACATAGGCTGTTTCAGGAAGAAACGTTCGATATTCATCATGTCCACCTTCATGTATAGCTGCGAGAATGTTCTGATGTGCATTTTCAATATGTCGTTTTAATGAACGTGCATCGCAATACGTTCGATTACAATCAGGCACACGACATTTATGAGGTTTTTCTTCTTCATGTGTCAACATATGTCCATGACTAAAATG
>ERZ778020.2485-NODE-2485-length-13267-cov-2.800257_pt1 | contig 13267 bp, 9 predicted proteins | sample MGYA00375750_ERZ778020 | MGnify/ENA primary metagenome ERZ778020 (study PRJEB29350, sample SAMN05389818) | bioreactor metagenome | isolation source: Ammonium sulfate bioreactor | place: South Africa: University of Cape Town | collected 2014-03-17 ...
TACGTTCGCGCTCGACGTCGACGTTCTCGACGATCGGCTCGTCTGGAAGGTCGAAGAGATCGCGGACCGCGTCCTCGGACGCTCCCCTTTCCGCCGCATCGGACGCGCACCTAAAATCCTGCTGATCTATCGCCTGGAAGAAGGCGTCGAGATGAAGAACCGGTCGTTCCGGTTCGCGCTTGCCGACAAAGGCCCGGATGGCGAGCTGCAGCGCTCCGAAGATCAGATCGAATTCCTCGGCCAGGGCAAGCCAGCAACGTTCTACGGGCTCCACCATAAGACCGGCCGTTATTTTGACTGGATCGCGACCCATCCGATCATGCGTGGGCCCGAAGCCGCTCCGCTGGTCACGCTTGAGATGGTGGATGCCTTCCTGGAGGAAGTCCAGGCGGTTCGTCCCTTCTTCCGCTCGGCGTCAAACTCGGCACCGTTGGAATGGACCTACGACAGCTCAAGCAATCTGGTTAAGCCTCGCGTTACGGACTTCGGTGAGAACTGGTCCACTGACGAGCTTGGGAAGGTTACCGACGGCCGCGAGACTTACCTCTACACCCTTGCTCGCCGAGCCGTGCAAATGAACGCCGGAGCTGCCACTGATGAGACGGGCGAAGGTCTGAATCGCCTCAAGGGCATGGTCGTCCAGCAGTTCAAGGAGAACGCGAGCCTCGAAGGCCGCTGGACCGAGGACTACTTGCGCCGCGAGGTCAACGAGAAGGTCGACCGCGCCGCGCGCATGCTCCGCGACGGCGATCTCAAACCGCTTTCGATGCGCGTCGATGCAGAGGGCCAGGTGGTGCCTCCTCAGGTGCGAAGCAAAGCCCCTGAGCGCGAGGTCGTGGGCGAGCACGATAGCTTGTCTTTCATTCCCCGGAGCACAGGGGCAGCTATTACTGATCGCCGGCACGTTGCTGCCCAGATCCAGACCCCGGAAGAGCGCGCCCGTGAGGATCGGGCGCTCATTCCGGACCGCTCGGAAATCGCAGTCAAGGTTCAGGCTGACATCGCGCGTTCGCTCGATGCCTTCTTCGCGCAGGTCTACGATACCGACGAGGATCGCGATAACCCGATCCGCGTGCTGGCTGCGCCCACCGGCGCTGGCAAGACGACAGCCACGATCCGTTATATCGCCACCGACGAGCGCACCTATGCCTGGGATGCCGATCCCGAGGGTTCGCCGGGGCCAATCCTGTTTCTGCTCCCGACCTATCACAACATCGAGGAACTCCGGACTAGGGCGAATGTCCTTAATCTGGATGCCAACCTCAGCGACGAGGACCTCGCGGCGCAGGCCGTTGAGAAGGGCTTGATCCCCGAGGACGAGATCGAGGCACGCATCGCGGATCTGCGCCGCGATGCCGCGTCGGCGTCGCAGCGCACGATGACTTACAAAGGCAAGCTCGCCGCCGGCTGCCAGATGGAGGAGAAGTTGAAGCTCCTCATGTCCGCAGGCATCGGCTCTGCTGGCCTCTGTAAGGCTACGGTCACCGACGAATATGGGGAGAAGGAGGACAAATATTGTGTCCACTACTCTACCTGCCCCGCAATCCAGCAGCGCCGCGAGATCGCCCGCTCCCATGTGGTGTTCCTGCCGCACGCCTTTTTCACGCTCTCCATTCCAGAGGAGCTTAAGAAGGTGCGCGCCGTCATCGCCGACGAGCGAATCTTTCATCTCTTCGTCCACACGACGACGCTCAGTTACGAGACCCTGAAGAGCCCTCGCCGGCCGCCGCGCCTGACCAAGAAGGAGCGCGAGGCAGGCATGTCAGCTGACGAAATCCTGCTGGATCGCGAGCGAGCAGCCGAAATCGCTGCGGCCGCGTTGCAGCGCCAGGTCTGCCCAGCACGTGCCCTCTTCGACTTTCGCGTCGAGAGAGGCGACACGACGACGACTGGCGCCATGTTGGTGGCCTCGGCCCTGCTCGTATGCGGCAACGCAATGACGACAAGCTCGGCTATCACCCCGGAGACACCGCTCGACGATCTCAGGGATCTCTGCAACACGCCGACCGGCACCGAAGTTCGCGAGGAGTACCGCTTCTGGAAGATCATCGAAGAACGGCTCGCGCTTCTTGAGCAGGATAAGGCGCATGTCCCCCTCTCGGAGCAGACAGGATTGCCCTACCGCCGGAGGGCAAAGGGTGATCGCGAGATTCGCATCCAGTTTCTGTTTCAGGACACCGACTCGGGTGTAAAAAGCGAGAAAGTTCGCCTTTCCTGGCGCTCGGCTCCGAATTGGATCAACGCGCCGATCCTCCTGCTCGACGCCTCGGCCTCTCGCGAGATCATCGGCAAAGTCTTCGGGGAGCGAGAGGTCATCGTGGACGAGGTCGACGCGCCGCTGAACGTGCGAACCGTCGTTGCCGTCGACAGTACCTATTCGAACGTCTCAATCGTCGCGGGACGCAACAAAACCTGGGAGGAGAAGACCTATGCCGGAAAGCGCAAGGAGAACCTGCGGCGCGTTCTGAGCAACCTCTCCGGCCTCTATGGCTACGGGCGCGTGGTGTTCGGAGCGAGCGTCGTCGTGCGACGAGCGATCAATACGGCCTGGGACGCCCCCTCTAACGTCGATTTCTGCCATTTCGGAGCGATGCGCGGCCTTGATTTCGCCAAGCATCATGCGGCTGCCGTCTCTGTCGGCCGCATGGAGGTACCGATCCACACGATCGACGGCGTCGTCGCAGCTCTCACCTTCGATGACGATACGCCGGAGGACCCCTTCGACAAGCGCGGCGATGGCTGCGGCTTTGATGGAGGGCCGCTGCGTATTCCGGTTGAAAACCAGGTTTTGCGGATGCGCAGCGGTCACGACGCTCTCGTGCCGGTTCCGATGTACCCGGGCACCTGGGCTCGCATTGTCCAGCGCCAGTACCGCGAGGAAGAGCTGAAGCAGTTCGTTGGACGTCTGCGCCCAGTCTACCGGCAGGGAGAGGCGCCGGTGTGGTTCGCGATCTCGAAGGTCGTGCCTGATAACGTCATCGTCGATGACCTCGTCAACCTCGACGACCTCGTCTACCGCAACACCCGCTTCATCAAGGTGTTCGAGGCCGTGCGTCGCTGCGAGGGCGTTCTCCACGCGGATCTCGCGACAGCAATGATGCCTGAGTATCGCGACCGGAAGGCAGTCATTTCCGACATGAAGTCCTTCGGTTTCGGGCATGAGGACGGCGGCTGTGGGATGAACCAGCGGTGGACTTGGGGGTTCACACCGGTGAAGGTGCGAGCGCCCGACCAGAGCATTTCCTACGCCTTCGTCCGAACCGACCTCAGAGACCCCGAGCAGCGCGTCAGAGTGGCTCTGGAGCGCATCCTGGATTGGAACGAGGCTGACTTCGACGTGGAGGTCGGAGAGCCCGTGCGGCCTCGTGTGGCCGGTACGGCGCGTGACGCCGACTGGGTCGATGATCAAATCGGTACCAGGGACAGGAGGCGCCTCGAGGAGGCCATTATCACTCAGCGCGCGGCCGAGACAGCTCTCCGGATCAACCTGCCGTCGGAAATGATGGAATTCGGAACCAAGCCGTTCGCGGTTTCCCCGACCTTCCGTATCGCTCGCGAAGCCGACGAGGCACACACCCGCGTCAATCAGAGCGAAGCGAGTTCGGTGCTGTCTACGGACCTGATGTGGGATCGCTTGCTTGGTGTTGATGAGGATCTCCTCGGCTCTCCGGTCATCTCGATCGAAGAGGACTACTCCGATCTAGGCGCCGGCACCTGGGACGAGGACGAACAAGCGGGTCAGATCGTCTGAATTGGGCCGCGATTCCTTCACGCGCTCCGGAATTTTTCGCCCATCCACCGAATCATCTCCACAAGCGATTGTATTCAAGCCCGCTATGATCCGAAGATCCTTGGCGACTTGAGCGACCATCATCCTTCTGGTGGATGGGCAATCAAGGATTGAGCATAAAGATTGACTGCTCGTTCTTTTGGGCGATTGTCGATCAAGTCCAAACTCGGAGACACACAAGTGAAGACCCTTCGTTCGTTCCTCCTGGCCGGCGCCGCTCTGATGGCCGCTGGTTCCGCCTTTGCAGCCGACCTGCCCATCGCTGGCAACCTCGCCCCGGCTCCCGTGTCCGTCGCCTCTCCGATCCGCTCCACCGCTGTGGACTGGACCGGCTTCTCGGTCGGCGCGCAGGGTGGCTTCGGCTGGAGCCGCTTCGAGGGCGGCCCGTTCCTGCAGACTGCCTGGAGCCTCGCTCCGCTGCGCAAGCCCGACGCCGACGGCGGCTTCGGCGGCATCAACCTGCAGGCCTACTACCAGTTCCCGACCAACATCGTGATCGGCGCCGCCCTCGAAGCCAACTTCGCCGGCATCGAGAAGACGCACACCAACGGCTTCGGCGACACAACGAAGTCCAAGGTCGATCGCTTCGGCTTCCTCAGCGCCAAGCTCGGCTACGCCTACGAGAGCTTCCTGCCGTACATCCAGGCGGGTGTCGCCTATGAGCGCCAGGAGACCGCGACCCAGATCGCCGGCTTCGTCGCGTCGGGCAAGCAGGACCAGTGGGGCTACACGATCGGCGCCGGCGTCGACTATCTGCTGACCCCGAACGTCGTGCTCGGCATCGGCTACCGGTACGCGGACTTCGGCAAGAAGTCGAACGCCCGCCTCGGCGACAGCTTCGGCAACGAGCTGCATCTCGTCCAGGGCACGGCGTCCTACCGCTTCTAGACGGCCGCCCCCTGGTCGCCCGAGGGATGGGGCTCGCAGCTTGCGCTGCGAGCCCCATCCCATTTCTAAAGCCTCTGGATGCTTCTCAGCGCGCCAGTGGGGCATTCTGAGGTAAGACGGCGAACCCGTCTTCCCGAGCGTTCTCCTGACTAGAAGCCCGGCAGAAGTGGCAAGGGTTCGTTGCGTATTCCACTAAGCTGTTCCATGCGCTCGATGCGCCAACGGAATTCCTCGGTCCGCTTGCCACCGCAAGCTTCATAGGCGTCGAAGCATGCCCGGGTAACGCTGACGTCTTCCTCAATGAGGGCATCGTCATCGCTGCGTGAGCGAGAGATCGCCTCGATTCGATTCCGCAGTCGGTCGTACGCGTGTGCATGGTCGACGTCGCCATATGGGAGGAATGCCGCCGAAGCTTCGCGGAACCTCCACATCAGGTCTCGGCGGCAGTTTCGCTCGACGGCGAGGCCACACAAAGTGGGATTGATCACTTCCAGCTGGGTGGCCGCGTCATGGACACGCGGTTCCGGCTTGGTGCCCTTGGCCCGCATCTGCGCGACAATCTCCTCGGCCGCGCGCAGCGCCTGGTCGCGCTCCAGGACGCCAAAGATATTGAAGAAGCTGCCCTTGTGCCGGTAAGGCAGTATGGGATCGATCCGACCGAGCGAGTCGCGGCCTGTGACGATGAAAACCGGGAGGCTTGTTGCGACCCAGAGCTCGTCGTCGAGGATCAAGAGGTTGTCGCGCACAAATGCCTGGACGGCTTCCCGGGCATGTCGCTGTTCGTCCTGGATAGCCGCGGACGGACGCGCAGGGATGCGCGCCTTCGCCGCCTTGGGGTTCTTCAGCTCCGCGATCAGTTCGTCGCGATCGAGAAACGTCTCGGAGAGGTCGAGTTCGGCGCCTCGTGTGAGCCTGACGTTCTGGCTCCTATTCGCCCCGTCCACAGTGACCGCGCACCGGACCGGTTCGTAAGCCCGTCCATCGCCGCCGTAGACTCGAACCGGCACGCCGTCGGCCGGCTTCGGCCCGGTCACGATTCCGCCACGCCAGCGAAGCGCGAGTGGAGCCTCGCGCTCGTCTGCTTCGCGTATCGGGAGTTCGATCTCATCGCGATAGACCCGCGTGACATGTCGCGAGCCTTCCTGACGATGGACGGAGAAGGCGAAGGGGAGAACCTGTCTCATGGAGTTAGGCCGTCGAAACTGAGATCGGCGAGGTCGTCATGGGCCCGCAAGGTATAGTCGCGCGCGATGACAGCCCGTGCTCGCTCGATCACGGGCTTCATCAATTGTGGACTGGCCGCGTTGGTTAGGCGCTCCAGACGCTGCAGGAGCTCGGATGACGAAACCCCTTCCTTTCTACCATCGCGAATGCTCAGCCATGCCAGGGTCGTCTCCAGGCTCTCCCTGCCAAGGTTGGCGGGATCCATCCCGGTCGTTGGACCTACCAAGATGCGCCTGACGACATCGGCGATGTCGGCGTTCAGGGGATGGTCGACTTCGGGCAATAAATCCGGCCTCAGGATCTCCGGTTGCGAGGTCTCCCACACGACAGCACCCTCGCCGGCTACGATCAGTAGCCTGTCGATATCACCGAGCTCATAACTGTCGACGTTGCACGCGCCGTCACGATGTCTTGTCGCGATTTTCCGGTTACCGTTGAACGTCAGGAGGGGCGCCTCGACGACCGAGTAGGGTATACCGTCGATCAGCCTGAAGCCCCGCATCAGACGCTGGATCCCGGCTTTGGCCTTCGTCTCTTCACTGAGGTCGTATTCGGCCGCGTCGAGTTCGCGCCGACTGAGGCCCTTGTGCTCATGGGCATACATCAGGGCACCATTGATTACCCGCGTCCCGCCGGCCTCCAACATGGCGATGAGACGCTTCGCGTCTACCAAGTGAGGCTTGCTGCGATCTTTGTTCTCTTCGGTCTCCAGCTGCCGAACCGCGCCGTCGACGAGCGGGACTGGACCGGGGGGCCGATAGGTGCCTTCGATCAGTGGCTGGTACAGGCGGCCCTCGTGAGCTCGGATCGCCACCTGCAGGTTGGGTGTTCCTCCAGGAGGGCTGAACCAACAAACAATCGGTGCCTCATCGCTGGAAATTTCATCCAGCCGAACAGGGGTCGAACTCCGGAATTCGGCTTCCGACCAATTCCTCGCGCGCTTGGGCTTGTATCGCCCCTTGAATGAGACGCTGGCCTCGATGATCACAGAGCGAGCCCTTCGAGGGTTCGCTCTGCCGCTAGCGCATCGAACCGCTCAACGCTCCTGTCGAACTCTTCTGCTCGCTCCGCGCCTTCGCTGGTGAGGAGACCCCGAACGCGCGCGAGGAGATCACTGTCGGAGCGCAAACCAGGATCCTCGCGACGGGAGCGACGCTGGCGGACTTCATCGAACAGATAAGCGGACTCGATCGAGCCCTTTGGGAGGTGGCGCGCCAACGAAGTCTCCGCCTCCCGCAGCCCGTGGGCCAGAACGAACGGAAGCGCATCGAAGTGCGCGAGATCAGGGTCGACAATTTCGGCCAACGCCGGTTCGGCGGTCTCCTTGAGCCCGTAGCGGCGGGCTACCTCGGATGCCTCCTTCAGGGCGAGATCCCGTTCGGTCGCTGAAAAGGCCCGCGTCCAGTCCTTCACGCGCCCACCGCCTGACGGTTCCAGCTTCAGCTGGGCGGCCGGCTTGCGCGTTTGCGTGTCGTACCCTGTCTCGATCACATAGACAGGCAACGACGACCGCATATAGATCGCCCCATCAACGAAGAGGACAGAGGTCCTGAACCACTCCGTCAATCTCTCGATTTCCCAGTCACGCTCGCTCCGGCGGACGGCGTTCGGGTTCGGGGGGCCAGGCCGTTTCACCTCGGCCGCCTTCGTCAGCGCTTGCGGGATCCCCGACATCCGCGCGACCAGGTTCTGGAAACCGAGTTCCGACGGCCTCATGAGATCGTCGGCCGTCACGGGGAGCCGGATATGTACGCCGGCTGCCATATCCCATTCCTGTCGCTTGATCGGCTCGAATGCATGGCCGTTGCGGACGCGAACATCCGTGAGCTGATCCTCACCGTAGTAGGGCCAGCTACCAGCCCACCGCAACGCGATCGGGGCCTGATCAGCGCTCACGGAAGGCACCTTGAAGGTCATGATCTCGCGATACGAGCGAACCTCATGCTTGCCATTGCTGCTGGTAACATGCGCGTCGTAGACGACGGCGACCATGATCTCGATGGTCTTCTTCATGGGGTGGCACCCTTGGGCGTATACGAGGCTTCCCACCGCTTCACGAACGCGGTCGCTTCTGCGTAGAAGCTGTGAAGCGTGCCGTGAGGCTCCGAGGCCTCGGCAAGTTCGCCGATCGCCTCAGCGATCGCATCGATGTCGCGTGCGGCATAAGCATCGCGGACCTTCATGAAGGCGATGATCACCTCGACCGGGTAACCTGAAACCCGAGGCGATCCATACGGCCGCCATCCGCTGCTGTCTGTCTGGGAGAGCTTTGCAACGATCTGGGCAGCCAGGCTCAGAGCCGCCGGCTTCAGCGGCTGCCGGAGGTCAATGAGATCAGGGCGAACGATCTCTGGAGGAAGGGCGGAAACTCGATGCCCCTTGCCGCGGAGTGAGACCAGATAAGCCTTGGCATCGTCGAACTGATCGATTTGCCGGATCTGCGCTGCATTCTCGTGCCAGGCTTCGTAGCCATAGGCGAATTCGAGATCTCCGTACGGGTCGGAACCGATCTTGATCAGCGGTAGATCGATGGCGCGATGAGCAACGCCGCCGATGAGACAAATCTTGGCCATCTCGCGCCCGATTTTGGCGAGTTCCTTCGATCGATCGTCATCCGAGATATCACGGATCGTCGGGTCACTCTCGCTCTTGGCGCCGAGCAAGGCACCGCTGATCAGACGAGTCGTCCCCGGGCCACCGAGATTGTGCAGGCCAGCCCGCTGCAGGTGAGCTTTCAACCCCTCGCCAGTGACCAGGCGAGGTCGGCTGAGCAACTTGCCGCTGTGGCTCGCGCGCCTGGCTCTGCCCATACTGCGGGCGCAGACAACGTCGTCCGCTGGCTCTTCGAGGCGGATTCCGTCGTCCTGGAGGATCGGCTGCCAAAGGATACCGTCAGCTGCCCGCAGCGCAGTTTGGTGAGACATCTGCAGATCACCGGGTGTCCACCAGACCGCGATCGGCGCATCGTCCGGCTGAATCTCGCGCACCAACACATCAAAACTGGCAGTCAGCGTGAGGCGCGTGCTGTTGCGAGCACGGCCTTCCTTGGCATTCGCTGCATAAGTGAACGGAATCGAGATCAACATGCCGAATTTTATGGGTCAGGGCTCGCAATCCACAAGGGTGGGTCGACATCACCCCGCATCCGAAGGACCATGAAGAAAGACCTTCCGAATCCAGAACTACGTCCTTGAACGCGCCCGACCTCTTCAACCCTCTCGAAGGCCTCCAGTCAGCCGGTCAACGGCTGTTCGACCTGTGGAAGCAGGTCGAGGCGTTTTTGTCCGGACCCGAAGGTGTCCGGTGGTTCGTCCTGCTCTTGGGGCTCTGGACCTTTGGTGAGCTCACGACTCGCCTGATGCGGCGCAGGCGCGAGAGGCAGCGCCGTTTGAGAGGAGAGCGGGCTCACCAACAGGCGCTCGACTTGATGTCCCGTGCGATGCTCGGGTACCGAGTCGCCATCTTTGTCCAGACATTCACGCTCGGCGAGGTGTTTCACTTCGTCTTCGAGCTGGAGGGTGAAGGCATCGTTGCGCGCTACGAGGGGACTTACCCGCACCCCTGGATCGCCGTCTCAATCGCAGCAGAGGCATTCCATCGCGACCTGGACGCCGCAGCGCGGGCGCGACGCAACTCGTCGTCGAGAAGGCGGAGGCAAGGGAGGCAGAGGCCCGGTCAGGAGCAGCGTGAGGATACAGGATGCTGGGCGGTTCTCGGTCTCAGGCGTGGCGCATCGCTGAGCGATGTGAAGGAGGCTTACGCGCGTCTCGCCCGGAAGCACCATCCAGACCGAGGCGGCAGCACCAGCATGATGGCCTCGATCAACAATGCTCGTGACGAGGCCCTCAAGGAACTCTCGGCCGGCGGACAGCGCCAGCGCGCTTCCCAGGAGCTCGGCCTCCGCCACTTCGGCTGCGACTGCCTCCACGCCGCTCCGGAAATGTCGCTCGGCACCATCAGGCCCGATAATCGCGGCGCCGAGGGGATTATCGATTCTTCGGTCACCCGGGCGGATCGTAATGATCGAGCCATCTCCGCCGGCGCGGAAGTCATGATCAGCGGGCAGATTGAGCGCGATCCCATGATCGGCCAGCAGCGCCCGCGCGAAGCAGTTGCTCGTCGCGATCTGACGGTCCGGGAGATCGAGATCGCCCGTCTTTGCAACGAGGTCACCGCCAGCGTCGTAGTCAGCCGTCGCGAGCACCTTCCCCCGGGCCGTCCAGACCATGCTCGCTCCACCATCCTGGCGAAGCCGCACAATCGAGGGAGCGTCGATGGATTCGCCCTGGCGAATGACGACGATGTCGGCCTCTCGCTTGTGGCGCTTCCGGCTGGCGCTGATCGCTTCGAGCGCCATTGCGAGATGCCGTCGATCGGCAAACAGCAGCGCGCCCTTGCCGAACAGAACGCCACGAAACCAGCCCGTCGCTCCGCTGTCCCGGGCGCGCGAGCGGGTGGCCGCGAGGCCTTCCTTGAGAGAGCGAAGGCTGGCGCCGCGCACGGCGGCGACCGTCAGGTGAGCAAGGTTGACCCCGTTTCGCCAGGCTTCGTCAAAGCTTTTGCGAACTACGGAATGAGCGTCACTGATCCGCTCCTCGACGAAGTCCCTCACCTTCTCGGCTACGCCTTCCTTGGCCGCGAGCAACGCGCTTGAGGCCAAGATGGTGATGACACCAGCGGCAATCGCACCGGCGTATGCTTCGGCGCCGTGAGGCAGGTGGACATGATGCGGCAGGGAGTGGCTTGCAAAAGCGACAGGTGTCGTTGCGACAAGCCAAGCGCTAAAATGCGAGGCTCGTGCCCAGCGACGATCTCTCTGGAACGCCGGCGTCCCGGTCTCATCCATCATGGCCTTCGCATAATGGCCCTGGATCACCATCGCTCCTGCCGTCCGGTCCGGCTGCTGCTCAGGCGAAAGCCTGGTCGAAGCGCGCAGATCCGCCTCCGAGAGGTCTGGATTGATCAGCTTCGCCGAGGTGAACATTGTGTCGCGAAGCCGCGCCCGCTTGAAAGAGGTGCGCCTGCCGGAGCTGTACGCGAAGGATGCGCGCGAGAGCCCCGCGTCGTCGAAGATCGCGCTGTCGAGCTGAGCGCCATCGAACTCGGAGAAAGCCAGACGAGCCCCATCGAAACGAGTTGCTCCCTTTTCGGTCCGACCAAGGATGACATTGTGGAAGCGTGCCCGCTCGGCATTCATGCCCTGGCAGAGGGCTCCCTTGAGGCAGGCGCCGGCGAACGACCCATACCGTATCGAGGAGCCTCGCAGATCGGCGTCTTCCAGGTCAGCCCCGTCGAAGTCGGCCCCGTCCAGGTTGAGCCCGGCGAGATCTCGGTTGGCCAGATCCGCGCTGGCGAGGGACCTTCCCTCCCGAACGATGCTCTCGACGAACGCCTTGAGCGTCGGCGCCGTACCTTCGACCAGGATCTCGCCGGAGCGGGTGAGTATCTTCTGCGGTTTGGCCTTCACGAGTCGCCCGAATCCTTGTTTCTGTCTCCCGGGAATTCACCATGGAGGCCTGAAAGTCGGAACGGCTGTTCAGCCTCGCGCGGCTGCGTAGATCTTCCACGCCACCGCCCGCGCACCAGCAAGCGCAAGGAAGGCGAAGCCGGCCGAGAAGACGTAGGCAGCCCAGGCGAAGGACCACCAGACAAGGCGATCTTTCAGGCCCGCGGCCGCTATGACGCGGCGCCCGTATTCCAGACTCAGCTGAGGCCAGCCGCCGGCATTGGTCATGTAGACCGCGCCATGGCTCCAGAGCTTCAGGGCTACGATCGCGCATGTGACGGCCAGCATAGCGTTCAGCCCGAGCGAGCTCGCCTTGAAGAACACACGAAAGCCGATCAGGAGCGCGTCGCGGAGCGATTGGATTGCAGGACTCATTCGACCTCATATTCCTCGTAAGTGGGGGCTGACGCCTCCGAACGGGATGTGGTGATGCCGTCACCGGCGCAACGGCCGACCTGACGATCCTTGCGATAGATATCGTCGTAGTACTGGACCACGCCGGATGCGTCGGGCCAGGCCGTGAAGTAGGTCGTGACGACGCGAACCGGTGGCGCACGACGATCAGTCCGATCCCCCGAACGCTGCAACCGAGAGATCTCGCCTTCGCTCATACCAAGAACCCACCCGGCGAGCTCCATCGCCTTCTCGACGCGAATGCAGCCATGGGACTGCGCACGGTCATCGTCTCCAAAGGCTTCATCGTCATTTGTGGAATGGAGATAGACCGACCCGCCCGCCGCCAGGCCGATCTTGACCACTCCGAGCGCGTTGTTACGGCTCGGTTGCTGAATGAAACTGGTCGGACGAAGTCCGCGCTCTGCAGCTTCAGTCGGCGACATCGAACGGCCGCCGGCGACGACCCTGAAATCAAGCCGCTCGAAGTATCGCGGGTTCCTGGACAGCTTGTCCCGCCACCGCCTCGCTTTGATGATGCTCTCCGGCACTGTCCAGGTTGGATTTAGCCGTACATAGGTCGCGCTCGTGTCCAGGTCCGGCGTGCGCCAGCCCTCATCCCCGATGACAACCCGGCTTTCCATAACCGTACGGCCGTCCTCATAGGTCGCCAGTTGCTGTGAGGGGATGTCGACGGTCACGGTTTTCCCCAGACCTGGTGGGCGAAGGCGAGCCAAACGTGCAAGCGTCGCTTCGATTGCGGCGGCGCGGCGCCCGCAAACCTTCGGAAGCTCCGCGCGCAGCACATCGGCGGTGGTCCCGCTGGCTCGCGCCGATTGCGGGATTAGAAGTGCGCTTGCGCCTAGGAGGAAGGATCGTCTGTTCATATCGGTCGCGTGGTTCGAGCCGTCCAGGTTAAGCCGGAACGGTAGCCCCCTCTTCGCTCTGTGCCAGGTCCGCCAGGCGCCGGCGGAGGATGCGATCAGCCTTCTCGTCGATTGGGCGTGATGCACCGGTTCCGCGGTGAATGATGCGGCTTTGCCAGCCCGTAAGGGCGTCGATGATTTCCAACCATGCCTTGGCTTCTTCCCCGGTCATATCGGGAACGTTCCCCGCCAGCGACAGCTCCAGAGCGGTGGCGAGAAATCCGGATTCAGTTCGGATGAGAACCTCGTCCGCACTGCTGCCTTGCCCGAGCGAGCGAATCGCCTCGAGGCAGGCATCGATCTCAGCGAGCTTCATATCGGACGAATTCGAGATGCCTGCGATCTCCCGCACCTCGGCGATCCGGCGCCCGACGCTCGACAGGCCAATCACCGCGACCCAAATGATCTGTCCACGATACGGGGCGAACGACAGGGTAAGTTCAGCCTTTCGCGCAGCCCGACAAAATCGCTCCGGCTCTACCGTCGGCGATCGACGCAGAGCAGCGGCATTCAACGTCGATGGCTCTTCTGGAAGGATGG
>ERZ778020.2504-NODE-2504-length-13199-cov-3.603774_pt1 | contig 13199 bp, 12 predicted proteins | sample MGYA00375750_ERZ778020 | MGnify/ENA primary metagenome ERZ778020 (study PRJEB29350, sample SAMN05389818) | bioreactor metagenome | isolation source: Ammonium sulfate bioreactor | place: South Africa: University of Cape Town | collected 2014-03-17 ...
CTCCAACTTCTGGTATGTTTCTTAAATGTAATTAATACGAAACTTTTTATTAGTTTATTTTAGGCTATTCGCCTGCATCTGCAACTGGTGGATTAGCAGGTGGTAACAAACCCAGTATAAGTGATCGAATTCGTAGGCGAATATTTTCTTCTAATAGCTATAAAAAAAAGAAGAAAGTCATGTTTATATCTAGGACAAATAACACATAATAGTGGTAGTAAAATTAATTCCGGTACTAGTAGTAGTAGATTTAGTTCCGGTATTAGTGGAAGTGGATTTAGTAGTGGCAGTAGTAGCGGTAGCGGTGGTAATGCTTGGGTTCGTGCAGGAAAAAAATTTCTGCCTGTTGCTATACGTTTCGGTAAACGTTATTATCAACGACGAAAATATAGTAAAGGCATGTATGCTGGTATCGGTGCTGGAGCAGGTTATTATGCCGGTAGTCGTTACGGCAGTCGTTATCCTTCTGATGGTTACTATGGTCAACAATATCCTGAGAGTAAATGAAATTCGATTTTCTTTTCTTTTTTTTTTTGTATTTTAGTAATTTATTTTCTTTTTATATAAGATTATTATGGTTATCCACCGGATGTTGATACACCACCGGAAACAATCGATGGTAAACCACCGAGTGTTTTCTATTGTATTCAAGAAGATCTTAATATAACGTTGATAAATGCAACATTGAATAGTGAAGGTATGGGTAAATGTAACATATCAGGAGAAATATTTGATTGTCCTGTTGAAATCGAATGTCAAATGAGTGAAGCTGATAATTGTTGTGAAGGTATATATCGATAACTGTAATTTGAAAAAGAAAAATCAGATGCATATCTAGATGAGAATGGTATACCGTACTGTTGTGGTGGTCCAATACCCGCAGAACAATTTTCACAATACGGTGGTTATGGAGATGATATGGATGATGCAGCGCATAGTTTTAATAATATGTATGTTCATTATAATAATTATATTTGAATTTCTAAATCTTGTGTTTATTAGGTTGAATTTTGTTACAGCGATGTCTTTGGTTTTGGCTACAATATTTTTTACAATGTGGCATCGTCAAGGACATTGAACACTAAAAACTTTAATTCAACACGTACAATATATCCCCATTAATCACTCTTATTTCTCTTTTTTTTTATTTCAAATAAATCTCATATCAATATTCCTGTCATCTAGCTTGATTCTTTAAAATGAAGAAGAAGGAGGAGGAGAACAATGGACAATAACAACAACAACAACAAAAACTTGTTTATGCACAAAGAGACAAGCAAAAAGAATTTTAATCAGCATGGAAATATTTATTATTGAGATTTTTCTATTTATTCAACACTTCGTTTGTTAACTAGTGTATATGGTAAACCGTATAACGAAAGAAGAAAATCACTTTTGCGTTTAACATGATCATAAACTTCATCGTCGAAATCTTCATTAATTTCCCGAAGTGCTCGACGATCATCAAGATAGAGATGGTGAAGTTGAGAAGCTGGTATACCTTCGAAATTCTAAAAACATTGCGAAAAACAAACAGTTCAAAAAGATTCCTTCAATAAGTCTCTTGAATTTACATTATAAATACTACGACTTTCGACTTGATTTGAACAGAAAACCGAAACGACGATAAGTAAAGTCATCAATGAGCAGATAAGTTTTAACATCGTGAGAGAAAGAATTGTTATGTAAAAAAACAATAGGAGTAATCTGAAAAAAAAACAATAAAATAGAAATAGAAGGCCATTGCCTATACGTCTACTTTATCCGTTACGTCAATTTCAACTGAAATGAAAACTGAGCAAAACTGTGGGCTTTATATAAGACAGCAATCTATTGTAATTTAGTCTAATAAGTACTTTGCATTCTGCAATCATATGACAAACTGTCTAACTCATCTTTTCAATTCAAAATAGAAAAATTAATAATAATGTATCGTGTTTAAACATCTGTCTAGATTTAAAAAGAAAAGAACTTTTAGCACGACATTGTCGATGGTCGTTGAGATTTATACACCAAGGTGAATCAATGAATTTGCGTAGGAGAGAAAAGGTGGGAGAGATCGAGAGAAAATGACGATAGAAGAAAATCGGTATTTTTTTTGCATACATCAGTAAAACAATTAAGAATTTTGGTCTGATGATCTAGACTTTGCTTCATTTAGATGATCAAATAGCAAACTGAAAGAGAGAGGGAGGGAGATAGAGAGAGTTTTTCTTTTTAATCACTCCTGTGCTTCCGTTTAGGAGAAGATTACTTTCTAAATAAAGCAAACTCCGATTGCTGATAAAATAAAACTCTCTGATTGAATTCAAAAGAGCATCACGATACGACATATTGTCCTATCGAAAAATAATCATTTTATCTAGTTTCCTTTCATAATTTTTGCTGACGTTATCATTAATACAATTTTGAACACGAAAGAGGATTTCAGCAAGATTATAGTGAAAATCTAAATGACGCATTCAATCGAGTATTGTTTTCGCGTCATACGTGAGATCTATTTATGTTGATAAAAAAAACAACTATCGAACGTTTTTTGACTACAAATCAAATCAATAGTTTGCGAGTACTACAATGCACTCAAACATTTCAAATTGCAGGACAAAGTCTGCATGCTATCTATCATCAGCGATTTAGAACGAGATAGCCTTTTCAAATTATTCTGTATACAAAGAATATCATTTTAAAACTTTGCTCGGGCTCAATTACAGAGTCATAATAGTAAAACTACTGTCTCTGTTTGTAAGACGCCCTCGTTAATATCAAGTGGCAAGTGACGCCTCTGTTAGAAAATAGTATTTGTACTTTAATGCATTTACAACCGATTTTTATAGCCATGTCATCCTTGATTTCATATTAGTCTTGTCTTTTGGAATATTTCTGACGTCAACAATAAAACACGATATAATGTCGTCATTTATTTTTTTTTAAAGTCGACTTGAACTTGAAGTGAAATTTCCGGTGTGAAAAATGAAAAAATTTGTACTTTTTTTTATCAATTCTAAATATAACATTTCGATTGGTTTCTTTTTTCGTCCCAACGTATTACTCAACAATGATAAAATGTTATCAAATATTTCAACAATAAAAAATGAAAAAGATAAGATCTTCTATTTGTTTAATTTAAACTAAAAATCCAGTATTAAAAAATCTCGACTCGAAAATTATCACTGAATAATTTATTTATTTATTTAGACCAGGTCTTTTTTGACTAATCTATCATTTCACTTCTTTTCTTTTCTTTTTTTTTTTTTGTTCTTCTTCCTTTTTCCTTTCCAACAATTTCTTATTTCTTCTTCTGACCGACTCGATGTTGTCTGCTTTCGTCGAGTCAAACATTTTTCTTTTATATGTCGTTCTCGCTGCCGATGTTAGACACCAAAGAAGTGCACTCACATGAATGTCGACGACAAAGCTGTCGGACATGTTTAGAGAATCGAACAGAACGCAAGAGAAAAAAGAAGAAAAAAACGGCAAACTAAGCAAATTTCATCGACCAATTGCACACTCGCACATATATATTTCATTGTTAACGTTAACGTATTCTTTTTTTTCCTCTCTCTCCTTCTCCGTGTTAACGGCTGGTGGAAACTTAACCAAGCTGTGCGCCAATAGTGAAAATCTCGCTCTAGTTGGACCATTTGCGACCAATGTAAGTAGCAACGAAGCTCGGGTTGGCTGTCCGATTCCCACCAGTTGAGTTTGAGACAGAGAGAAAAAAGAAGAAGAAAAAAAAAGAACAAAACATATATATAGTTATTCATTCATATTGAAAAATAAAAACACAAATAACTAACAACAGGATAATTTTATTAAATAAAATTTACAAGAATTAAAGACCAGTTCAAACCATTGATAATGAGGTATAGTTGGGAAATCGAAAAGCGACAAAAAAAAGAACGAAATCATGAAAGAATTTTGCTTTTCTATTTGAAAAAACCAAATCGACTGTTCGTTTGTAAATTTTAGTCTGAATAAAAATGGATACATCTGGTTCTCAACAGAATTCAGCTGGAGGAAATGTTATTGTATTAAATAATAATGATTTAATGCAACAACGAGCTACTCTCGGCAATGGACAACAGGTATTTCAATGAAAAACAAAACGAACTTTGCTCTACTTTTTATTTTTTCGAAACAGATTATTCTTAAAACGAGTTCATCACCAGCAACAAATGCAACTTCATCTGCCTTACCACAAGGCCAAATCTTGCAAACAGCTGATGGACAATTGATTATTTTACAAAGTGCTGAACAAGCTCAACCGCAACAAACACAATACGTTCAAGTTGGCGGACAAAGTAAAAACAATAAAAAGAAAATTTTCTCTTTTTTCGACTAAATCTCGATTTGTTCGTTGAAGTTCTACAATTAAGTAACGTCCAAACAACATCACAACCACAAACAATAACTATTCCAGCTGGTACACTTCAGTTAGCTGGCAATGGTCAACAAATCGTGCAATTAGCAACGACACCGACTAAAACACAAACAGCTAACTCACAAAATGGAACGGTTATTATGGTTCGTAGATCGAAATCAATCGATTCGAGTATTTTATTCTTTGATTTAGATGGTACCTGGAAATTCCGGACAGTTACAAGCTATTCAAATGCAAACAGCCGGCTTAGCTGCAACAACAGCAGCATCGGCATCTGCATCAGCTCCAGCACAAACGACTGTGTCATCGGAGCCAACTGAAGAAGAACCGTTATATGTTAATGCTAAACAGTACAATCGAATATTGAAACGACGCGCTGCTCGAGCTAAACTCGAAGCCGAAGGACGAATTCCACGCGAACGAAAAGTAAGTTCAATGTAAACAAATATGTCTCCGACGATCGACGTTTGTTTTTAGCGTAAATTTTTGCATGAATCCCGTCATCGACATGCAATGAATCGTGTACGTGGTGCCGGTGGTCGTTTTGCTCCTGGATCGAAGCAAAAAGCCTAAAAAACATAAAGACCTAACTAAATACTAAACTATTCTTTAGTTTTCATGTCATTTTCTTTTCGTGTGTGTGTGTATTTGAATTTGTTTTCTTTCTTTCTTTCTTGCTGATGTCTGTTTGCGCCTGTGCTGTGTATATTGTAAAGTCAGACCAAACTCATCGATGATTATATTAACTTGTCCCCGTTTTTTTTAATCTTGTAGACATGTTTTGAATGACTACATATTAGGGGAGAAGTAAGACCACAGGGCAAACGGATTGGTTGTTTGTTGAACTTTTCTTTTGATTTTCTATTCTTTCTCTCTCTTTTTATTGTTGTTTTGTGGATATTTTCGATGAAAACGAAAGAAAAGAATAAAACAAAAAACTGGCCGCAAAAACGAATCTAGATCTTTTTTTTTTAAATCAAGATTTTATTATTATTATTTTCATCAAGAAAAGAAAACAACAAGATAAGAACAAACAAACAAAAAAAAACTGACTTTTGTTTTTGAGAAAGATGACGACGGCTTAGTTTTTTGAAGAATCAAAAGAAAACTTCTTAAACAAAAATTGTTGCACATAGGATTCAATCAATGATTAATTACACAAATATCTGACATAGAATATAAAAACAAGGACATAGCTGAGAATTTTTACAAGATGAGATCGAACAAATCTATCGACGCGATTGTGTCTGAAGACGACGTAATTCCGATGTTTTCGTTTGTTGAACGGGTCGATGAACAGTCGTGCGTTTAGTTTGAATCTATTTTTCAAACGGAAAAAGAAAATTTTTTTGAAAATAAAAGAAAATTTGTCAAAATCATACTTTGTCCTGTTGAATTATTCCCGTCATAGTTGTTTTATTCGATCGTATAGAAATATTTTTATCTGTTTTTTTATTTATTTCAATATCAATCGAACGAACAGACGAAGCTGCACTACTACTATACACTTGACTAGTTGGCGATGGTCGACGTGGATTACTCAGGATTTCATCTTCGTCATTCTCGTCCTCGCCACCATTCAAATATCGTGGATTGACTAAAAACAAACATATCTCGCATTTTATTTGATTCATCGATTCAACGTTTTTATCTTTACATGATGGAAGTACTTGAGCAATAAGATTTCTTAGCAGTGCTTCGCCAGCTTTTTTATCATAATGTTCATCATCATCGTCAGTTATGTCCGTATTTCCATTCATTGGATCATCGTTTTCTTCGTCACAACGATGTTTCTTTTTGATGGTTATCGAACGTGTTGTCGAAAGTGATGTATTCGATAGCGAACGTTTCGGTGCTGAACCAACTGGCAGCATACTATCGTAGCCACTTTCTTGCATTGTCGATGATGGAAGTGTGAGATCATGTTCACGCATTGTCTGAACAAATGAGAATAAAAATCAATTCGTAAGAAAAAAGATTATTCATCATACTTGATCAATAATCGATGGCGATGATAATGTTTTCGAAATATCATTAAGATCTTGTTCATCATGAATTTTAGATGATGATGTTGTCGATGAATTTGTTAATGAAATATGATGATGTGGTAAACGTTGCCGAATAAGATCGAATAGCAAACGTTTACCTTTTTGATCATTATCATCATCGTCATCATCATCGTCTGTTGTTGTATGACTTAAATTCATGATTGATTTTCGTCGTTCATTTTGTTCATGCAAACTCTCTTCATTGATCACACTTAGATTATGTCTTAATCGTTTCAATTCATTTAAATTTGTCAATAAAGTTCGTGTTGTTGATGTTGATATCGGTGGTGGCAATGTCAATGAACTCAATGATGAATGTATCGAATTATTATCATCGTCATCATCATCATCACCGTCATAAGAAATTTTTATTGGCGTTGTCACAGCATAATTTCTTATACTATCATGATCATCACCATCATTTGATCGTTCAATAACTGTAATACCTGTCGAACGAGTATTATTCAATGGTTGAATTAATGTTTGCTGCTGTTGTAATTGCTCATAGGATGGCAGGTCTTCTTCAGTGGTATTTATACTATCATCACGTCCACGTGGTGGTGAATCAGGTATATCACTTGGTGATAGAATACCCGATGGATTTGTACTATGTTCGGACGTGTATGTTGAATTATGTGAATGAAAATTAATATTAAAACTGGACAATGTATCCATCGAAGAATCTCGTGAAAACATGAGTGGTGTTGTTGTTGTTTGTGAGGTTTGTTTCGAATTTAAATCACGTAGAATTGTTTGTTTATCGATGGACATTACTGAGCAAACATAATTTCACTATTGAACATGTTCAACACATGATGTTCGATGAATTTAGTCTAAAAAAAAGAAACTTAGAAAAAAATAATAGTGAATAGGAGGTTCTATTTTCAAAAATCTAGCACTTGAGGAAGTCATACTGTTTTTTTTCTCTTCAACTAAGGACAATAGAATACTTTTATAAAAAAAAAAGAGAACGTGTATCTCAATCAAGATCATTCTCGGGTAATCTTTTTTTTTCTTCTTTGTTTGATCTTACAAATCAATTTTGAAAAAAATAAACGCACATTTAGTAATGCCAAAAAAAAAGAGAATGAAACCGAAAATGAGAAAGAGAAAAACACAATTGTACTAGATAATAAAAGTAGTTAAAGGAATCTACGGCTTTTTCTATCGCACAGATGCGAGAAAAAAAATATAGAGAATTTTTTTGCTGTTGTTATTGTGTTTTGGTTTTGGTTTTGTTTTAAATAAGGACGTGAGCGGAATTAAAAAGGATAGAATTCGAACATGTTTAACCACTGCTACTAGTATCGACTTTAATACCAGTATAAACTTGTACAAGTTTATCGAAACCTGCCAAGACACCGGCACCAGCGATACCTCTGAGAATATTAGCGCCGGCTCCTTTAAACAATGACATGACACCTTCCGAACGGATGATCGAGAACATACAATCCAATGAACCATTGTATTTAACCGCTTGACCTGATGTCATCATCATACGTCGTCGAATAGTATCGACTGGATAGGAAATAAGACCTGATGTTACTGTAACACCATAACCAAGTAAGAATGAAAGTGCAATACCGGCATCAGGACCAAGTAAAATGGGTTTCAATGTATCATAGAAACCGAAGTAACAACCACGGTAAATAATGATACCAACACATGAAATAACGAAACCACGATAGAGACCAGCAATACCATCGGTAGCCATTGTTTTTCTGTAGACATCGACGAGACCATTGTATTTACGTTCACCACCACCTTTCTTTGTACTTTTAACATCATTAGCTAAACGTGTTCGAGCATAATCGAGTGAATAGACGAAGCATAATGATAATGCACCGGCAACACCACCGCTAGCAATATTTTTACCGAAGTTGACCATGTATGGATCGTTTTTGTTTTGTTTGAACATTGCTTTGATTTTATCTTTGAAGGCAAAGTTCAAAGCCTAATTGAAGAAACACAAAATTAGACATAATTGAATATCATCAAGAAAAACGTACTTGTGTAGGAAAATATCGAATACAATTAGCTAAATTGCCTCGCCAGAATGGAAGTAAACCTTCGCTTCTGAATGTTTGAACGGTACAATCGATGACACCGTTGTATGGTTTGCTGATTGTACCTTGTTTAAGCATTTCACCTTGATTTTGGACGAGCAATTTAACTCGTTCGATGGGAGCAGCAGCTGTTTTTGAAACAACAGCGGCAACACCACTGAGGGCGAAATTTTCGATAAAGCTTAATTTTTGTTTATCATTCTAAAAAATGACGAAAAACCGAATTAGTTTCTCCGAAAATCTTTTTTCCAAGGACATTTACCGCTGCCATTGCGCTATGTAAATATACGACGAACTAGAACGAGAAAATTGAAAAAAAAATTCAATTTTCAAAAAAAGAATTTCGTTTCGTTTTTACTTAGTTTCTAATTGTTGTTGTTGGTGAGGAAGATGATGATGATGATTCCGAAGTCGTAGAGCGCACTCAAGTATCGAACAGACAAAAAGCACTCGATTTCAACACGTACAATATGGCTACCAAAATCTATCCTCCGCAAAAATGCGTCGTCTCCGACACTCTTTTTCTTGTTTTTTCATCGATTTCAAGTTGTCTATGTATTTGCAACAACAACAGTCATAGTAGTGATATCTACCGACACAAATTTTACTCATATTCACCAACCAATCAAACATTTGTCGCGAGCGAGAAGAATTTATATTGAATTCGTAGTTGACATAATGAAAGTCGAATAGTAACGACGCTATATTGTTAATTAATTGATATGTATCTAGTTTGTTGTTGTTTAATAAGTGTAGAATATAAGGAGTGCGAAGTTACTAGAAGGTAGATACGTTTTCCTATTTGAATATGATACAACTCAATGATGGTAATCGAATGCCAAGAATTGGTCTAGGTCTTTATGAAGTAGATGCAAGTTCTTGGTCGATTCGTTTAATCCGAATAGCTGTCAATGAAGGCTATCGTCTCTTTGATACAGCTCAATTGTATGAAAATGAACATGAAACAGGTTATGCACTCAAAGCATCTCGTATTCCGCGTGATCAATTTTTTATAACAACTAAACTGTACACAACAGCCAATGGTCGTTCGCAAGTTTTACATTCATTTCATCAGAGTCTTCATCGTCTGATGATTGATTATGTCGATCTGTATTTGATTCATGCACCACGCGGTGGTCATGTTCTCGAAGCATATGACACTCTACTTGAACTTCGATCCCGAGGTCGAATTCGTTCAGTTGGTGTCAGTAATTTCGATGTTCAACATCTTGAATCTATACGACGAACAGGTCGTCCATTGCCAGCAGTTAATCAAATTGAACTGCATCCGTTTTGTCAACAACGTGATATTGTTAAATATTGTCGTCGTTTTGGAATCAATTTAATGGCGTATTCGCCGTTAGCACGTGGTGCTGCGTTAGACGATCCATTTGTTCTTCAACTCGCTCGAAAATATCGACGTACACCCGCACAAATTCTAATTCGTTGGTCACTGCAGAATAATTTCATTCCAATACCAAAAACAAATCATCCAGCACGTCTCAGAGAAAATCTACGAGTATTCGATTTTGAAATCAGTAGATATGACATGCAACAACTAACTCAATACGGATATGAAACACAACTTTCTTCAACAAATGACTAATCGAAATGATTCGGTTGTTCTGTTTATTAAAAAATAAAAAATAAAAAACAACAGGCTAATCATATTCATCTTTCGGCATCAGGGATAAATCGATCACTGGTGCAGCTGCTCGTCCTCCATATTTCGTCATAGCTGCAGTTATTTGTCCGCGATGATGAGTATTATGATTGAAAATATGATCTAATGCTTCGGCACGTGATCGTGTCTGTTGAGTTTTTTGCATATCGATATAGGTTGCTGTGCCTTCATTCATCAAACTATCTTCATCTAATTCTTTAACGTAACTTATCCATCGATCACATTCATTCATAATCTCTGTTTTAAGTTCTTTTCTATCGCTGATAGCCGTTTCCCAATCTTCAGACGACCGAGACCAATAAGAATTAATTTCATGCGGATATTTCTCGTCATTTAAAGGATTTGATAACGATGCTGTTAGCCGAGCAAACCAAAGTTTACTCGATAGAAGTAAATGAACCAATGTCCCGTGAATCGATCGAAAGAAAAGTCCGCTATCAGCACGATAGTTTTCATCGGTGATACATTCATCTAATTTGTCATAAAGTTGTCGATAGGCCCATCGATTATAAATAGCCAAACGAAGAAAATGTTGTTTATATGCATTCATTTTTCGTTTGTGTTTTTTTTTTGTTTGTTCTCGTCTCTAATCGAGGTTATCTAAGAAATTCTAGTTTATCAAATAGAAAGAAACAAGAAAAACTTTATTTTTCTTCGAATATTATATCAATTGTGTCACTTTTCGTATAACATCACATCACAAACAAATCGGATGAGATTCACAAACAACACTTTACATGAAAATATACAAACGAAGAAAAGAAAAAAAATATATATAAAATTTGGGTTTTAGCGAAAGCCCTTGATTGTTTGATTTAAAAGAAGAAGAAGAAAAAAACCGGGATGTAAATTCAATCAGTATGGAACGCAGGTCTCGTTCGTTACTTTTGTTTTTCAAAAATGTACACGTCTCACCGAATACGCCAAAATGCTCTCGAGGGTTTACAAAGCAAAAAAAAAGAACAGTATTATTGCACGAAAGACGTAAAATAGAACAAACAAAAGGTACCCGAAGAAAACAATTAAAAGCGATCTGACTCATATCTCAATTCGAAATTTACAATAACAAAAAGAAAAAGAAATAACGAATATATTTTACAGACTAGCTTGTTGCCACCCACTCGTACAATAAAATACGCACACACACAAATGTTTTCTGTTCTCACGCATAGCGTTTCGTAATTAACAAGTTACTTTTCAAGACACAACAACAGAAAGAATGAATATATACAATCGATATTCGCGATCAATTGTTTTCAAAATTCGGGGTTGAAAATAGAATTAAATTCGGTAGATTTATGTACAGAATAAAAACGCACCGTTTGACATTTATCGGCAAAGCACGTGTGAATTGGACGATGTACTCGAAGGCGAAGGTGTCGTCGGTGTCGTAACCAGTGCAGGCGAATCGCGACGTTGTTGAGGATGATAGTAATCGAAGCGATTTTGTGATGCTGTTAGACTTAAGAGTAGATTCGTGGCTGAATTTGTTGCTTGATTAGGAAGAAAGACGTGATGACGATGAGAGGATAGTCGATCGTCGGACGATGGCGGAGAGAAAACAATCGATTGAGAAAATTGTGAAGCAAGTAAAGACGATGGTGAGAGACAATTGATTGGCATTGGTGTTGATTGTTGCATTGGTTCATCTTGAATATTTAAAAAAAAACAAAACGAAATGTTTATCGAAGGAAATCAATTCGATTTACCTTCTTCATCTTTGCGTTTCTGTTCGGCAGCTGCAGCGAGAAGTAATAAACCGGATGAAGCTAGAAAGATCGTTTTTCTTCGCTTGACATTCGAAAAACAACGAACGAACCTGTTGGTACGAATGGTTTCGTCGATAGATCCGTTGTTTTCGTTTCATTATCCGAATCGGCATCGAAATTTGATTCATCTGCATGCATATCATTGACATCTGACTTAGGTTCTTTACACACACACACACACACAAAAAAGAAACTAATCATCATGACTCATGATTTATTAAGTAACTTACTCATCTCACGTTTTTTTCTCGGACCATCGACGGTAATTTTTATCGCACGACGATAAGTGCACTGTTGTGGTGGTGTGGTTTCAATAATTATACTCAATGTAAATTTTTTTCCTGTCAAACGAAAAGTTCAATTTTGAACGAGAAAATTGTCAAACACAAACCTCGTCCACTAGCTCCCAGAAATCTTAGATCATTGAATTCTGCTTGTCCTCCCCGAAACCAACTAATATTATTCTTTAAAATCGCACTTGGATTGTAATCATTGCCTGCAAGGATAAGAACACGAGTATTTGCTTTGATTTCGATTTGATTCTTTGCACGTAGAATAAATTTCAAAGATTTATTTTTTCTCCAATGACTAATTCAAACAATAGAAATCGAATTCTGTTTTCGACTAAGAAAACTCGTGTTTACCTTGGCAATGAGGAGCATTGAAAATAAGGATTTAAATCGATAAATGAATTTTTTGTTCGTGCTAATAAAATGTCCGCTGGCGAGCTCATTGTTAAAGTTTGTTTAATTGCTGATTTTTTCTTGTTGAGTGATTCCGTACTTGCCGATGATTTATCACTTTCAGTTGATAAACGTCGTCGTTCATAAGCCATAGACGTATTTACAACGAAATATATATATATACGATATGTACAGAGAATTTGTTTGTCGATTGATTTATTTATTTACAAGAAAATAAAATGAATATATTTCACGGTCAGTATTCTTTTTTTTTCGACCTAAAAAAATGTAGAAATAAACTTGAAAGAACTTAATGAAATTTTCTGCGTCATAAAATAGCACGGAGAAAAAAACAACAAGCATGACACATCGAAGAGAGAGAGAGAGAGAGCGAGAAAGAGAGAGGAAAAGGAAGAAAATATTTTCTCGACGTTTCGTACACATTTGTTATGTAAATCGAAGAGAAAGGAAGTTTCGTGAATTCCTCTACTCAATTTCCAACATATGACTATTCTATTTTTGATGTCAAAAATAATATTCAGGAGAAAAGTGTTGCCTTTCGAAGCTT
>ERZ778020.2521-NODE-2521-length-13153-cov-3.977325_pt1 | contig 13153 bp, 10 predicted proteins | sample MGYA00375750_ERZ778020 | MGnify/ENA primary metagenome ERZ778020 (study PRJEB29350, sample SAMN05389818) | bioreactor metagenome | isolation source: Ammonium sulfate bioreactor | place: South Africa: University of Cape Town | collected 2014-03-17 ...
AAAAGCGCCCTCAGTCGATGATCGAGCGCGACACATTGTTATATTGGTTCATTCAGCTTCCATCCTGATTCTACCCCCAGTTACAACGCAGAACATATTACAGTGCATTCGTATTCTCTCGTCTATCGTCCCAGTCAACATTCTTTCTCTCAATGATTTACATATTTAAAAACGTATAAGAAAAAAAGAAACATACTTAATGCGAAAAAAATATACAAGACCTATCATGAGAAATATTTTCACGAACTATGTACAGATTTACCTTTTTCTCTTTTCGATTCAAGGTTACTTCTAGAGCTTAAAATGAATCATGAACACGATCATCATGAACATCATAAACCAACGATGAGTAAAACAACGAGCAGTTCTCATTCAATGCATGGGATGGCAGTATGTATTCAACGTATTTCGGAAGTAAAAAACAAAACTAACATCCGAATTTGTTTAGATGACTTTTCATGGTGGAATAAAAGAACAGATTTTATTCAAACAGTGGGATGTTGATTCTGTTGGTGGTAAATAATCAATAGGCTAATTCTATTCGAAAGAAAATCGATTTTTGTTCTCTCTCTTTTTGATTAGCATTTGTTGGATCATGGTTTATTATCTTTTTCGTAGCTGTACTTTACGAAGGATTGAAAACTGTTCGAGATCATTTAGCTAGACGTGAGATTCAACGTCAACGAGCTGATGAAACAAATCGACAGGCACCATTGTAAGTTCGAATTCTTTCATCGAATGTTCTATTTTTTACATCTAGAGTCAATCGTGATGAACAAGTAACTAATGATCTTTTGCCAAGAGTTCGAACGCCCACCGCTAAACGGTAGATCCAAATCCTCTTCATTCTCATTTTTTCATTGCATTTTAATTTAGTGCTCGTCTATTGAGTACCCATCATATCATTCAAACCGCCTTGCATATCCTTCAAATGGGTATCAGTTATCTGCTCATGTTAGTCGCAATGACATTCAATGTTTATCTCTTCCTTGCGGTCATCCTCGGCGCTGGTTTAGGCCACTTTTTATTCGGCTGGCGTCGAACCACCGTTCTCGATTATAATGAACATTGCCATTAATAATCCACATTGTCTGATTGTTGTCCGATATCTCATCATATTCTCTTTCTTTTTTTTCGATAGTTGTTGTGAAAATTCCAGCACGAATCTATTTCTCTTACCCACCGGAAATCTATTTGTTGTAACGCATGCGTGATCTTCTTTTTTTTTGGAAAAAAAATAAATTTATCAAGAAAAAGCATTAGACTATATTTTTATCATCGTGATTCAATGTAATACAAGCATTTTTTTTTCAAAAAAAAACCGACAAAAAAGACACAATCACAAATATACACAGGTCTGCCTGGTGAGAATAGTCATGCGATTTATTGTTTTGTTTTTTGTTTTATTATTTTGGAAAAAAAAGAAAAGAGAAAAGACGAAAATGAGAGAAGAAATAAGTAAGCTGCGATGAGAATGTTCATTTCTTTTGTACCTAAACAATTACAAATAAGAACGATAAGAACAACGAAATGTCGTCAATCAATATTTTCCTACCGGTAAATATAATTTGAATTCCGGCGGCAATTCATCTTCCGAATAGAGTCGATCAGAAAAGTAAACTCGTCGAATTCGACAATTTGCATGAATCTAAAAAGGTTTTCGCGATTAAACAACAATAAAACTAAAAGATTGAATTTACTTGAACGCGAAGTGTTTCGATATAATTCGTTCCGTAGGCACGTCGTGTAAAATCCGATAGATTAAATTGAATTTGATTCCATCCGTCATCCAAACGCATAGGCATTGTACAAATAAATGGTTTGACACGTGTTGTTGATTGATAATTACTCGCACGGAAACGACGACGAACATTTCGATCGTCGAGAACCTGAATAAAATTTTGATTTATCAAAGAAAACAAGTTCTTGTTGTTATTTTCTTCTTACTTGAACTTCGAATGTAAAGTATTTCTTCAAATTTTTTATAATCATAACAAGAAATGGCAATTTGATTCCGAGAGTTTTCTTTGGATCAGCTGGACATGTTATGTAAGTTGTACTAACATTTGTACCAACGATTTCCAAAACAAGTGATTGAATTTCATTATCTGTTATCCGTTTGATATGTCCATTTCGTACCTATGGAGAAAACAAAACAAACATGGTGTCGACACGCAATCGAACGAACTTTTTTATCCCAAATTTGTAATGGTTTACTGCCGATACTGTAGAGAATCGAGAGAAAACCACTTTGAAACGTATTTTTGAACATATCTCAAAAGACAATATGAGAGAATAAATGAATGATGGTGTAAAAATGCGAGTTTGTGGCAAATAAGGTCGTCATAGGTACCTTCACCCTTGGAAACACACTGTGTCGATCAACGACGACAACTTCGTTTTTCCTTTTTAAATCGTCGAGATATTAACATGGACGATCAATTGCTTAGTTACGAAAATTTATTTCTCAAACGAAAATTTCTGAAATCAAAAATCGACAAATTCTATATCTAATTAAGTTAAAATCAAAAAAAAATTTAAAAAAAGTGAATTTTGTTTTCATTTTCTGCCGATAATAGAGGTCGTGAGAATACGTTCGCATGGTTTTCAAATCGTTTTTATTTATTGTCATTTGAAAGAAAGAAGAAAAAAAACTTCTGATTATCATCACTGATCAAAAAAAAAAGAAAAAAAAGGACAAATATGAGCCAAAAGAAAGAAAGAGGAAAAATACCGAATTTTTTGTTTTTAAATATAGTAAAGTCATTTTTCACGAGACCCAAAATGAGAAGAAAAAGAAGACAAAGGGTGCTTTGAAGAGTAACAACAACAGCAATGAATATTAAGATAGTATTAAATGAGAGATGATAAAGAACTTAAAATAAATAAAGAATAAATACAATTATTTTGTTTTTTTTTTGTTTCACAAGAAGTAAATCCATGGTGTCATGTAGGCACACAAAAAGAGAATGAGGTTAGTCAAGGAAATTGATGAGAGAGAAACACTCAAACAACATAAAAAAAGAAGAAGAAGAAAATGTCTTGAGGAATGAATATTTGAAAGAAGGGCGCAAGAGAGAGAAGAGGAGCAAAAGTCCAGTTTGTTTATTTGAAAAAGAAAAAAAGAAAGAATCAACTCGTGAATAAATCATCACATACAATTCAAGTATGAGCAGTACTGTTGAATTAAATCGATGAGACTGCATAGGAGGATTTCAATGCAGCTGATATGGGCATACCCGAACGATGGAAATGCACGCATTGCCAACGGGTATCTTTCTTGTGCCATACACGAGTTTCTTCGGTTCGAACACTCTGCGGTTGACCGTTTCTGAACGAAAAGCAATTCGAATTGAAAGTTTGTTTTTTTTTCTTGTTGTCGAATAAAGTTTTTACCGATCGATAAATTGAAGAAGAAGAACATAGGCTATGCAAGCAGCATCATCGCCAAGTTGATGAACAACAGGTGTTAACATCGTGCAATTTATTGTCGGCTTATTAACTTTGGTAGATAAAACTAGAAATTAGGGAAAAAAACATAAGATTCATGTCATATAACAAGAGGAACAACATCATAATAGGGAAGGATTTGTTTACCTGTATCGGAGCGAGCAAATCGCCCTGAAAAAACAAGGTTAAGAGAATGTTTAATTGATTAGTTATCAAGCAGCCAAACAAAAGCAAAGCATCAAATGTTTGAATTACCTGTATCGAAATAAAATTTGTGAAAATCTAAGCCTTCAACGAGATTGCCGACTGTTTCGGGTTCAAAACAGGTTACTTTTGGATCACATAATGATCTGAAAAACAAAACTCACAAAACAAACTTTATCATTTCTTACTAAACACGTACTTATACAATTCAAAATCACTGTTTGCAATAGCTTGTAACAGCTGTTCGGTTACTTTGGTAATGTCCGTCGCTAAAAAAATGAACCGATGTGATTTTTCAGTTGAATTTAAGTATTTCGAGCTGTTCTCCCGTTTCCCTATCACCGTTTGATCAAAAAAGATTTGCAAGAATGTTTTTTTTACGAAGAAGTAGTAGGTGTTGATTAAATATGTGTAATATTTACAAGAATAGATGTTCGGTGTTTTAGAATTTGAATAATAGCTTACTTAAATCGCCTACTTTCGTTGCCTGCATGGGCAAGACAATAGTCGGCAGAGATGGCGTTGTCGTAGTAGATTTTTTCGCTGCTACAAACATGTCCGAATAGTAGTTTTAGTGACAATAGAATTCAACTCGGATTTTTATTATGATTAGTTTGCTGAAAATCTTTCGAAGCAACAATATGTCGATGCGTATTCATTTTCTTACTTAGTCGATCGATTCGTTCGGCATCATTGACATCGTCAATTGTTGCACTATTACTATCGGCTGATTCTTTAATAGCACTACTATTTCCACTTTGAGTTGTTGGCCGAGAACGATTACCTGCAAAAGAAGAAGAAGAAGAAAATGAAGAACAAATCAAAGAATTGTTTGTTTCGAGCAAATAAAAACACGCATTGAACGCAAATAAAGAAAGAAAATCAGAACATACATCGAGCTAACACAGACTATCTAGTTGTTTTTTGGCAAACTCGCGTACCTCCGCTCATCAAACTCGTCAGAAGAGACGAAGCTACTGATGTCGTAGCACCGGTGGTAGTGGTGGTCGACTTTTTCCCATCAGTTGTTACTTGTGCGGCTGCTGATCCACTCGCAAGTACCGTCGAATCTAAAAATTGGCCCATTCTTTCGTCTTGTCAAAACCAATACAACAGATCGAGTCTATTGATTTGCTATGTATTTATGCATGTAAAGGGGAAGAATGAGAGAAATCGACTACACACCCACACATACCCAAGTCATCAACATAAAAAAGGCACTAGCTGGTGTACGAGAGAGAGAAAATAACTAACTAGATGATGATCATAGTACATTGTGTGGTTTTTTTTCTTTACAAAAGGGTAACAATCGTTTCGATTTCGATCAACAATAAACACACATGCACAACAATCAAGCAGTAGCTTTTTGTTCGACTTACTAGGTATCAATGTACGATTGACGAACATCGTCGATAGGATGGCTCCCTAAAACACACAAAAAAAGGACAAATTCAATTGTATATTTTCCGGTTTTTTGCTCGAATCAATCAATCGAATAGATAACTTACAACAAAACATATCAAACAGACAACGGCTAAAAACATTGTCCTCAATCAGATATTGCGTCTTAAATGCTTGTCTTTCTCTTCATCGATTAGTTAGCTTCGTTGAGGAGAAGAAGAAAAAAGAACCATCCAACACCCTTTTCTTCTCAGTCAATAACTGATATCGACAGAAGGAAAAAAAATACAGAAAAGAAAATATACCAACTGTATATATAAATATGCATTTTCTGTTCTCTCAACCTTTTTTTTTGCTCTTCCTTTTCTCTGTATTTTTTCCCTTCGTCTCTTATTTTCTTCTTCTTGCCAGTAACACAAGTATTTTACCTTTAATTTTCGTCGTGCATTAAATTTACGTAGGCAATCAACAGTTTCTTGTCGATGGATCGTACCAGCCACACGTTCTCTTTGCTAAAAGACAAGAAACACATGAGAAAAATGCCAGAACCTACATTTCTATTCTGTCATCTAGTCAGTTCGATTAACATTTGCCTCCTTTCTCTCTCTCTCTCTCTCGGTTTTTCTTTCTCGTTCATTGAGCAAATAAGAAAAACAATTGACTTTTTGCCACGTTTAAACTTACGCAGATCCACGGATGTTTTAATGCATCAGCTGCACTTATACGTCGGCTTGGATTGATATTTAACATCGAATCAATTAACCGTTTCGCTTCAGTTGTCACCGTGTCCCACTCAGGCGAAGGATACTAAACGGAAAAACATTTGCTCGTGAAAATCGATATTGTTTTTCTTTTTTTTACGTCATAAGCGCCTGCTTTGATTTGGTTGTATAATCGATGTTGATCTTCATCCCAAAATGGCGGATAACCAACAAGAAGAATGTATAAAATCACTCCACATGCCCAAATATCAACAGGTTTTCCATAGGGTTCTTTTTTAAGCACTTCAGGACTGAGATAACCCGGTGTTCCAGCGAAACCTAAGCGTAAATTTTCACAATTGATAGACGATATCAGTCAAATGAATGAATACATACCATACCACTGCGTTTGTTCGCCATTCACTTCGATGGCAAGACCGAAATCGGCGAGTTCTATAATGTTTTAGTTTAATTACTATTTCAAAACGGAAATAATTTGTTACTTACTGACGGCAGCTCCTTTAGTTTTACTCGCAAGTAGAAGATTTTCAGGCTAAATTACAGTAAAAAAAAGCAAGATCTCTACGAAATCGATTGAATTACTTTCAAATCTCTATGTACAATATTATTTTCATGACAATGTCGAACGGCTTCAAGAATTTGTTGAATACAATGACTAGAGACAAAAAAGACATTAATAGTCTTTTGATTAAACATGAATTTTACCTGGCATCAGCTTCGCTATAGAATTCTCTAGCGACAATATCTTCGAAAAGTTCTCCACCAGTGACTCTTGAAAACAGAACCCGAGCAAATTAATCAACATCAAAAATATCTTTCAGCCAATTGAAACTTACAGGTCGAACACAAGGTAATGAAAGCCTTCTTCGGCAATACTATCATAGAGTCGAACTGAAAACAAACATCGACAGAGAAGATTCGCTTGGCATTTAATTAAATTTGTATTTACCAATATTCGGATGTTTCAATTGCCGACATATTCGTGCTTCTCGTTCGAGCTTTTGATAATCTAATCAAAGAGAAAATCTCGTCGATAGATTTGTCTCATCGACATCGAATTATCGCTCACCTCGAGTCGATAATTTTTTTGTATTGATAATTTTGGCTGCAAATTCCTGTGCCGTACTCTTTTGTATACATCTTCGTACAATTGAAAATGCTCCTCTGAATAAAAAAAAACAATCAGAAGCACGCCAAAAAACAGGGCTAGTTCAGTCGTTCTTCTTCTTCTTCTTCTTTTTGATGATAATGACTTTTCTTTTTCTTTTCCTGCGTTTTCTCGGTTGCCTCAATTATGAAAATATACGTTTGGACTTAGTCTCAAAATGACAACATCTAACAGTGCGTTTTATGATCATCAGCTTCATCGTCTCGAGTAAAAACACACAGAGAGAGAGAGAGAGAGAGAGAGAGAAGACGATGAGGTCAGAATATGAATGAATGTATGATGACAAGAACAGCAGCAGCAGCAGCAGTAGTTGTAGTAATAGCTTTAAAGGGAGAATAGGAGAAAAATAATATCCGAGGCATGCGAACGCGATTAATCAGAAGAGAGAGAGAAGGCAACATTATTATTCAGCAAACCTCGAGCAACAAAAATCCTCTTTTCTCTACTTGCGAAAACTGGACTCAAGAGAGGTAGTCAATAGTTTTTACATTTATTCATGTCATCAATCAAATAGATGGGGAAATAATCAAATGACAAAAGGGACAAGAATAAAAAAAAACTACTCGAAATTGAAAACGTGAACAAGAAGACGAAGAAAAATAATGTAGCAAATACTCACTTGCCAAGTTCATCTTTCATTTCATATTCATCTGTGAAACGAGTCGATGGTATCATTGAATTCGATATTGGTGTATTATTAATAACAGCTGCCATAGTAGGATTTGACGTTGTTGGAGGCGACACCTTTATACTGTCGTTGTTACTGCTAGTACTATTTATAATATTAATCGTCGAATTTATATTATTATTACTGTTGTTGTTGTTGTTGTTGTTTGTCGTATTGTTGCTTGTATTAAAAATTTTGTTAAGTAATGTACTATTGTATTTCATACAGATAATACAATAATATCAGATAAGATTAATTTGAATCGATTATATAAAAATGAATAAATAAAAGGAGGTGGACGTTGGGTCATCATCATTGTTAGAATGAAAAATATATCAGATTAACATGCGTATGTTAGTGACATGCGTTATAGAAACGCGACAAAACGAAGAAGAAGACCGTTTGTGTTGTCGTTTGTCGCAATATAGCAATCTAGTAGTAGTTGTAGTAAGAGCAACAGAAGCAGCAACAGCGACTATAGACGAAGCTTATTTCTGGTCGACGATACACATACAGAAACAGACCCTGTTGTCGATTCAGGTGGAGAAGGAAGAGAGAGAAACAGAGAGCAAGGAGAGAGAGGGAGAGGGAAAGAAAGAAAGAAAAACCCCCGAACGAAGAAAAGACGATGAAGGAAAAGAAAAAAGAAACAGCAGTTACAGAAATAGGAATATCAAAGAACGAGCAAATCCAAAATGATGTCGAACCAGTCAAAGACAGGAAGAAAAAGAAAGAGTTGAATGGCTGCGTTTGAAACACACAAATGCACCATGAAAAAAAAACGAGAAATAACTGGGTGTATTTACTCGTGATTGATATTATGATAAACGAAAAAAAAACGACTCAATAACGATTTTAATAGAAATGAAAATACAACGTGAAGTATTTAGCCTTTTTTTTGCTCTAAGTAAACAACAACTTTCCTTTCATTGCATATGATTGGTTTGTTTGACTGAACCAATGGATAATAAAACGATATTGCAGTCGGTTCTTGTTGTGCATTGCATTTCATTTTCGGTGTGAAATACATATTCAATATGATTGAAATTGTTTGCAACGATCGTTTGGGCAAGAAAGTTCGTGTCAAATGTAATTCCAATGATACAATTGGTGATTTAAAGAAATTAGTTGCTGCACAAACTGGTACTAAACCAGAAAAGATCGTTCTAAAAAAATGGTGTAAGCAAGCTTGTTTTTTCCCTCCCACGAATGATTCATTTGAATGTACGAAATTATTATTTTTATTTTTAGATACGATTTACAAAGACAATATTACATTAGCTGACTACGGTAAATCTATTTTTATTTCTATTACGTATTTTGTCACTCTTTTATTTTTTTTTCGTAGAAATTCACGACGGCATGAATATTGAGCTCTATTATCAATGAACATTTATTCTGTTAAATAAAAGCTGAGATATAAAGTTAAATAAAAGCATGTGTTTTAATAGCGTTGCATAGGTTCTCTTATAATATAAGGATAGCCGCCTTGTGGTCCGTACATCGGTTGAGGTTGAGGCACATAAACGACTCGTTCACTAAAGATTTTCATTTAAATTCAAACAGAAAAATAAAAAATATCTACCGTGGCCGACAGCAGGGTAAACAGCAGCAGAGTAAATCAAGTGGAATACAACATAAACATATGTCTAATGAATCCGAACATGGACAGATATCCGGCTAAAAAAAGAATATTAAAAAGTGTATTTTTGTATTTGAATTTAAGCTTAATTGGATAAAGAAAAATAAAACGACGCAATAACTTGTACGTACTATGCACATTGCAGCAGCGACCGTTGTAAAGAAATCTCGACGAATCAATGAATAAGACGAGACGAGTATTGGGTATTAATTTCCACTTAGGAACAGAATTGTTGTTTCTTCTTTCTTTTCTTTTTCGTTCTTCGATGGTATTTCTTAATAGGCTCTACTGACATTTTCCTGACGTCATTGCTATTTTAGTCAAGATTTTCTTTGATCGAACAAAACGCGAACATTTTCGGATGTTTTAATCAAGATATTACGATCTGTTTTGTGTTAGTTTTTGTTTTATTAGAGAGGCAAAAAACAAGGAACGATAGTAAGATATATATATACGTATATATAATGAACATCACACACTGTTCGTCGAAAGAATTGTCAATGTCAAATAGCTAAATGATTAGTTGACTAGTGAAAGAAAAAATATCGAACGAAAAAGAAATGAAGAGATCAAGTAAATAAATGAAATCGTTCTAAAAGAAAAGAAATATGTATTCGTACGTGTTGTATTTAGTTTTGTTTTACTTTTTGTTCGAGATTTCGTTGATTTGAATGTATCGGGTAGTTGTAGATTTCGTGCTAATGTGGCTGTCGTCAGTTTACTGCCTAGACTTGAAAGATCCGGCGGTGGTGGTAATGGTTGTCCGGTTACTGACGGCGTTCGTTGTTGAGGATTCGATGATGAACGAGAATTTAGACTCGAAATAGACGAATAATGTGAATGACTATCGGATTTTTCATCGGGAGTCGAAGACGAATTACTAGTACAACGATTGTCTCGATCGGACAGTTGATTATCAGTATCTACAGCTAAATAGTTCAATGTTTCCGTTTGTGTGATAGTTGTATCGGGATCGGTATAGATTTCAGTGAATGCTTGCATAACTTCATCGAAAAGTGATGAAGCTGTTGGTTCTGGTAGTTCGATTTTATCATTGTTTGGTATTTCTAGTCCAAGATGAAGTGGATGAACAAAATCTGTTTGTGGTAAACTAATCATATCTTTCGATATTTGTTTATTTTTCTTTTTGACTCCTTGAAAAAACAAAAATTAATCTACAAATATCATTGATTGTCGTAATTACCTGTTTTTCGATGAAACATCGTATTTATTGTTGATTGTTTATTAATCGATATGAAATGTAATGGTTCAACATTATGATTTTCGACAAAACCTATTTGCCCATCAACAGCAATACATTGAATAATATTCGATGAAATCGGAATGTGAAGGCTAGAATAAATGTTAAAACGAATAAAAAGAACAAGAAGAAGAAATACATCATTATTCAAGGATAAAATAACAGATTGACTTCGAGAGATTAATCAATAAAAAAATCGTCAAAACGTAATGTGTCATTTGAATGGATGAGAACGAAAAAAGAAAAAGTGAAAAAGCATGCGCATACCAACGATCGAGAATTGTCAGAGGTCCTAATAGACAAACATCGAGAGAAAGGAAACCATCGGATTGATTTATTGATGAAGCATTGTTATTATTATTTTTCCATCGAACTTGTTTGAATTCAATCTAGACGAGGAGAGACATTTCGATGAAGATGAAAAAGAGAAAGGATTTGTAATATACTTCATCGAATTGTTTTTCTAGTTGAGAAAATGTTGGCCGTTGTGATGGATCATGTTTCCAACAGTGTAACATGATTTGATAGAGTTCAGATGTGGCATACGCTGGCCTTGACAGTCGTTCATCAATTAGCTTGATAATCTTTATTCGAAAAAAGAAGAAGAAATTGAGATTTCCATAGAGAATTCTCGTACTTGATCATTTGTCATTCCATGAAATGGAATTTCTCCATAACTAAAACATTCCCATAAAGATACACCGAATGCATAGACATCCGATGCGATACTAAAACGTTGAAATTGATTGACTTCAGGACTTGAATAAGCTCGTGAACATTTCGAATTTTCTTTCCACGAAAAACCCCAATCCGAAAGTTTAATCTAATTCAAACATTGAATTGTCGCATAGAACAGAACGGAAAACGAAACATGTATCCTTACAAGTGATTTACTGAAAACTAAATAATTTCGAATGGATATATTTTTGTGTACAATTAATTTCTTCTCAAAATAAGTCAATGCCGAAAGAATTTGCTTGATAAAATCCAAGAGAATCAACACAGAATATTCAAATTTGCTATTAGTTGCTGTTAGACAATCATAAAGTGATTTGTAATTTGCATATTCCATTACCAACATTATCGATTGATCAGCTTGAATCATAAGACCGAAATAATGAATCAGATGCGTATGTTTAATCTCGCGATTGATTGAAAAATCTTTTAATAGATCGTTTGGATTGAATTTTTTGACTGCAACAGTTAACTGTAAAAAAACGAGTTTTCATTTTTTTTGAGTTTAATTATTCGGTACTCACCGATTCATTGGGTATTCTCTGATAGAATGCTTTGCATACAACTAAAAACAAAATATAAAATGAGTTTTCTCATGAATTAACAATGAATATCACCTGTATTAAATTTTCCTTCTCCAATTTCTTCGATAAGTTGTAGATTATTTTTTGAAATAAAATATTTCTCTTTCTCATTGGTGATTTGATAACTATTCAAGTCAATTGTACTCTTGGTCATATTCGTATTGGAACGATAAGTTAATTTCTGTTGATTACATAAAAAAGCAGAAGAAATGAGGACAAATTCAATACGGAAATCAAATGTTACCGGTCAACAAAGGAGAGAGAGAGGGAAAAAAAGCGAGAACTGATTATGTTCTCGGTCCGGTAGTTTACTCATTCTGTTTCTTCTTTCTCCTAATAGGCACTTACGCGAGCTAACAACTTGCCCAATGTACTACTTGCAAATATTGTGTTACTTGTTAAATTTAAATTCGATGCTGATGGAATATGCCGTTTGAATTTGTCCATTGATGTTTTCGATAATTCACATTGAGAAGACAAGTCACAATCGGGAAACGAATGTAAATCACCAATGCTATAGACCTAAAAGTAAAAAAAAAAGATAGAGGAAAAAAAGGTGACATGCGTTTCTTTGTGTCATCGTCTTGCGTAACATTTCTTACATCATCTACTACTACTACTACTATTTAGTTGGAATGCACATTAACTGCGAAGAAAAAGAAACTTTGTAATTTATGTATTAATAATGAATTAGTTTAAATAAAAGAAGAAATCTATGGATTCTAATTAGGAAAAAGATTAAGATGAAATAGTATTACCTTTCGGACAATACGAAAATTTTTGTTCTCATGATATTTCAACCAAGTTGGCATTGCATCAGAAAGAAAATGTGTTATAACTTCTTTTGATTTCATGTTAAGTTAACATCTTTACTAGTTCTTACGAATGATTGACACTAATCGTTTGTCTTACCTTGAGCTTTATGTATAATTTTCGTTCAAGTTTTTTTTTTGTGTTTCTTTCTTATTTACTTAACAAATCGATGTAGGTGAAAGAGAAGAGAAGAGAAGAAAAGATCATCGTTTTTCTATTGTAATGATGATGACTACCATCTACAAGATCGATGAAGAAGAGCTTGCGTGTAAACAAAATAGCCACCCGGATGTCAAGAAAAAGAAAATGATATGCAGACGTTGTGTCAGTTCATCTTATGTAGAAAAGAAGAAGAAAAAAGATCATTGACCTCAACAGCAAGTAATGCTTGCATGCCGTTAGGATGGATCGATATATGTAGATATATACATCATGTAACATCGTCAAATTGACTTTAGTGGGTGTTTGATTATCTTTTCTACATCACCACACCCAAAGACCTTCTA
>ERZ778020.2532-NODE-2532-length-13119-cov-4.503674_pt1 | contig 13119 bp, 15 predicted proteins | sample MGYA00375750_ERZ778020 | MGnify/ENA primary metagenome ERZ778020 (study PRJEB29350, sample SAMN05389818) | bioreactor metagenome | isolation source: Ammonium sulfate bioreactor | place: South Africa: University of Cape Town | collected 2014-03-17 ...
AACTAGGGGCGTGTAGAGCACTTGATTAGCAGAATAGATATATAAATGTAACGGAAGTGTCTTTCTCGAGACCGATTTATTGCTTTAGATATAGAGTCTAACGAGTGATGATAATCAAAAACGTTTTTCTCCGATGATGATATTAAAGCTGATGATGATGATGATAAAAAGAAGATAGGAAATAGAACAAACGAGAGGGAAAGAGAGAAATTTATCAACATACGAGTCGATGCATACGCATACTCGCACATATATACAATAATATGCGATGACGGAAGAAGTAATGCGTTGGAAGGGGTTGACGCGCATTTTTTCTTCTTCGTCGTCGTCTATTACTAGTACGAGTACTTACTGCTCATCATACAAAAGCCAATAAATAATAATCAGCATTGATAAACAGACATGTCTCTGTTTCTATTCTCGATTTGCAAAAGAGAGTGGAAAGAAAAGAAGAAGAACAAGAAAGAAAGAAAAAAGAAGAAGAAGAAGAAAAGAATCCCAAGCATACAATACGAACGAGATATCTTCTGATTGAACAATGTGCTGCACGATTTCTAGTCGGTTTTTTTTGACACAAACAACATATATAGATCGTGCAAGGGTCCAGAAGTCGCGGCCCTTTGTGTTTCATTCTTTTTCTTTTCTCTATGTCTCAAATAGTTTTTGATATTTATTCTGTTGGTAAGTCGAGATCGATGTCTTCGTTCCCGACTGATTCCTTGGTTGGCCGTAATAATGTCGAAAGGAAAAATGTCGAAAGGAAAAATGTCGAAAGAGAAATGTCGAAAGAGAAAGATCGAATATATAATTTGTTAAATAAGTGATGTCTCTAATCAACATTGAACCTGATATGTGTCTCTTCTTTCTTTTCCTCTCTTTATTCCATTGGTTTCGTGTAGAAGCCAATATTAACAATGGTAAGTGATAATATATATACTGAATAGAGAACTGAAATAGAAAACAAACAAACTTTCCACGAGTGCAAATTTATTGCCATGACCTCAAGTGTATGTGAAGAAAACATACAGGAATCTCAATCGATTTCATTCATATTATCTCAAAAAGGAAAACCACTCCTTGTACTTAACAAGCATCTTTTCAAATTAAATAAATCAACGGATAGTAAACAGTATTGGATATGTACGATTAAAGGTTGTCCAGCGAAAGTTCATACAAAGAAGAGTAATGTATTTGATAAAATGATCGATGATCATAATCATTTAGCTGAACAAGAAAATATCGAAATTCGAATCTTTCGTGAGAAAATAAAACAACGTGCAATCGAAGAAACGACCCCGATTCCTCGTATTTATGATGAGGAATGTGCAAAGGCATTATTCTCAAATGAAATCATCGCCATTTTACCAAGCGAACGTGAAATTAGTAAGATGTTATTCTTGAGAGTTTTATTAAGAAAAATATTTTTCTTGATTTTAAAAGATAGCGGGATTAATAAAGCACGTCGTGGTGTCACGCCAACAATTCCAACAACGCAATTCTTTGAAATACCAATCTCATATACACAAACATTAAGAGAAAAAGATTTCTTAGTTGTCGATAAAATGGTTAGTCGACGGCAGAGATTAATTTTGTTTGCATCACCAGAACAGCTGAAATTACTTTTCACAGCTGAAACAATTCTAATGGATGGAACCTTTAGTTCTTGTCCGAATATGTTCACTCAAGTCTACACTATTCATTCAGTTAAATACGAACAAGGTAGCCAAATAATTCTCGTCTAATCTATTCGTATGTCTTTATTTTCTTAGCATTCCCTTGTGTTTTCGGTCTATTACCGAATAAGGAAAAGTCAACTTATCAACATATGTTTCGAGAACTGAAATCATTAGCCAAACAAATGAATTTTAACTTCGCACCGAAAATGGTTATGAGTGACTTTGAATCTGCTCTTCTTAATGTCACCAAAACTGAGGTAGATGCATTCATCTTTAAAAACGAAATACTTATGGTTAATCTTCTTTCATAAAGTTTGCTTGTACTACACGTGTCTCGTGTTACTTTCATTTCACACAAGCAATTTATCGTGCGATTCAACGAGTCGGATTGTCATCCAGTTATAACAACAACATTGACGTCAAACATGTATGTCGGAAATTGATGGCACTACCATTACTGCCTGAACCTTTAATCGAGAAAACTTATGATGATTTAATCAGAAGCTTATCACCCTCAATAAAAAAAGAAGTGACCGATTTACTTTCGTACTATCGAGAACAATGGTTTGTAAAAGTTCCTACAATTCAGTGGTGTGTACATGGTTTATCGATTAGAACCAATAATAGCGCAGAAGGTAAATGTTTTGTTTAATTATTTTCCTAATATTAACGTTGCATATTTTATTCAGCGTTTCATAGTCGTTTCAATCGTCGTCTTCAAATTTATCATCCTAATATGTGGTCTTTTATAAAATTGCTTCAAGGCGAAGAAAATCGTTTTAACCATATGTTGACGCAATTCAATGCTGGCTTAGGTCCTCGAACAAAACAGAAAAAAACACTTGCTATTCAACATCGTATAGAAAATCTCGATCAAAGATATTATGAAGGAGTCATAGACACTATGGAATATTTAGATGGATTATCATATACAGTAGCTAAACGAAGAAAATGACAATTAATCATTTCTCTTTCTCTTCTCTCTATTAATTGTGTATTCTCTGTGATTATGTTGATATTAAATTGGAAATAAAGAAGAGTCTATCAATTATAATTTTCGACATTTCTCCTTTCGACATTTTTCCTTTCGACATTTTTTCTTTCGGTCTTTTTCCTTTCGGCCTTAGTTCAGCACACCGAATAAATGATTTGATTCATCTTTATTTTCATTTAATTGATCGATTAAATAACGAAAATGTTTAGTTAACGATTGACGAAAATTGAAATTCATCGGTAATAATAACAATGAATAGATTAAATAAGGAAAAACATTCTTAGCTAGATCGATTTTCAATTGTATCAGTGGACTTAATTCGAGAAATATGAGTGCATATGGAGAACCTGTTTCGTTTTTTTCGTTATAATAAAAATCGATTTGCTTTAATAAACAATTGACCAGTGAAATCAGCCAAGAATCGAATGAAATCTTTGGATTAATAAACCAAGGATTACCGGCCGATGGAAAATTCGATTGAATTTTAGTTGAAAAATTTAATGGAGAAAGAAATGGTTTCGCATAGATTTGTAGGAGATTATTTTTCGAATGTTTTTCGTAGAGATTTTGACCTAATGAATGATGAAAAATGTTCGTTAATGTCAAACGTGTACATTCGACAATCGATTGTTGTTTATCAATCAAATAGAACATCAGTAAATCATCGAATATCCACGAAGGATCCGCTTGAAATTCTTTGTCTTCGAGATGAATTTTTTCATGAAAATTATTGAGAATTAACCAACATTTAGCTAAACATTGACCAGCTAAGATTTCGTTGGTTTTCGATTTTAAACAATCGAGTAAACGTGGTTTGACGAGATTGATTAATGACGAATCGATTTCAATGGAATTTCGACAAGTTTTGTCACGTTGATTATCTAAATGTTCATTGAACATTTCCAATTGCCATTTCGAGTAAATCGATGAACGAATCGATGATAAATAAAGAAAATAATCTCGTGTACTGATCGATTGAGATAATCGATGATTTTCAATGGAAACATAGCCTCTAGACAAAGAAAAAAAAACGAATTTAAATTTAAAAACTAAAGTCCATTTACAGTTTTTGAATTGTATAAGTGAGAAACATGTGAATTGACTCGTTATTGAATTTAATAACTTGATAAATATGATTGAAAATCGGTTGAATACGTTCTCGTTTGAGAACCGATTCGTAGTTGATTAAAATCGAAATGATATCCGGAATATGTTCGAGATAAATTCTTGAATCAAAATCTAAACCTTTCAAACATAATTGATCCAATAATTGACAGATAAGATTTCGAATTTTTTCATTTAAATTTTCTTCATAAAGTTCATTGTATTGTTTCGTTGAGCTCGTTTCAATAAAACGCAAGATCATATACGTTGAATCTCGTAAAACACTATGCAAATAATCGTTATCCATCGAATTCAATAGGATTTCATTGAGAAACAGCGAAAATACGTGAAACAAACGAAGTTGTTCATGAAGAGAAATACTCGAGAAAATCTGCGATGATAAACTAAGAAGAATATCTCCGATATCGGTTAATTTAAGCAGAATATCTATGAATGTTTTTGCATGTAGAATTTGTTTGATATACTCGAAAGTGTGTCGAATTTGTGTCCAAGTATTAGCTGGTTGAATTGGTTCGGGTGCCCACGAGTCGGAAAATTCGTTTTGTTGATCGTTGACAAAACTTATGAGAAGAAAATAGATAATTTTCGTTAGATTTTGTTTGATTAAACGATTGTATTCAGTTTTTGTCATTAATTGTTCGATAAATTGTCGACATTCGTTGATTTTCTGTTGATTTTCATTATTTTTCAATGAACAAACGAAAAGATTCGCTTGAATCTGTGGAAAATATTTTAAAATCGCTGATTTCATATCAGGAAACATCGAATTGAGTTGTGACCGATCGGCAAAGAAATAATTCGAAAATATTCGACAATAGAATTTTTCCGGTATAATTTTCTCGAATATGTCCCAAGGAAAATCTTTAATCGAATACTTCGAATCTTTTTGATAATGTTGAAGAACGGATTCAATTGAATTCGAATTTAAAATATGTCGAAGAAGATTTTTCGAGATTTGTTTGTTGAAAAACATTTTCACAAAATCATAAGTAATCTGTCCGGATAGATATTCGCTTAAATCGGACAAATAATAACGAAATTGATCTGTTAGGAGATGTTTTTCTTTGAAATAGTCGAAGATTTCTTTTTGTTTGTTCATTGGTTTTAATAATTGACTTTGATTTTCATAGAAAAAGTTCTTCGCTAATCGATAAGTTTGAATTCGAACGAAATACGATGGATCGTTGGCGAGTTTATCGATGTCATTCAAACGAATTTCATCGTCTTGAAAAAGAATTTGTTTAATTTGTATGATTTGTAATCGAATTGACGAGTTCAGAGAGGAATTTTTGTTTAAAGTCATTTGCCAAAATGCATCGATTAACTTTCGAAAATGTTGCCAATCGTCATTCGATGAAAATTTCTCTTGAATTTGAACGAAAAAATTCGTGAGAAAATTTTTCAGATTGATTAAAATTTCTTCACAAATGACAATATCTCGACGATAGACACGAAATAATTGCGAATAGAGATTTAATAAACATTCAAAATCATTCAAACGTAAGCTAAACGAATTTCGAGAGCAATGAGAAAGATAAATTTGCAAATAACGATAAGAAACCGACGATGGTAACGATAATTCTTCGAGATAAATCGACAATTTCTGATCGAGAATTCGAATTAACAAATTACGATTGGTTTCATATGTCGATGAATAATTAACAAGAAATGATTTCGATGCTGTTTCTTCATCGATCAATGCTTGATAACAAAGATAAAGAAGAATTTCGAATGATTGATATTTATCATTTGACGAAGAACTTTCGTCGATTGAATAATTGTATAAATACGAAAGAAATTTCGCGTCAAAGAACGCATAGAGAATCGACGCATGGTCATGTGATTTATGTGAAACTGATTGTTGAATGTATTTGAATAGATCATTGATAAATGGCATTGATTGTTTTTTAATTTCGAAGAAATAATGTGTTTCATCGATGAATTCAGAAAAGATCGATTGTAGATTTTCGATGAAATTTCTCAATTGAGAATTATTGTCCAATGAAAATGAAAAATATTTTTCGATTATTTCGAGAATATAAATGCCGAGAAATGTATAATGAAGAATGAGTTTACTTCGTTCGCCCTAAACGAAAAACTACTTTTGTTTTCTTTTTGTCAGAAAATGATTTCTACTAGATGTTTATCTTTTAATTGCTGAATGAATCGAGTTGTTTTCTCGTAGATATCGATAATACGTTGAAATATCTTAACATTAAATTCACATTTGAATGTATTTATTTGAGTTATTCGTTTGTCTTCGAGTTTGTCATCGATTGGAATCAGAAGTTTGAATTGTGACCATTGATTTTCAATTTGATCGAATTGATTCGGTTCATTCGATTTTTGAATTCGCTCACTCGGAAATTTATCAAATGAACTTAGTTTCATTAGAATTTCAGCTGATAGAAATGTGTATTCCATTGAATATGAATTGAAAAATGTTGCTAAATCATGTTCATTATTTCGATAAGAATTATTTAAATCCGGAAGAAATTTTTCAATAAAACGATTTTCGTCTTCGATTGAACACGAATGAAGTCCATTGAATAGATATTCGTATGCTGTTAACGATGAACAAGAAAGGAGATTTGACAAGGATAAATGCTTGAGAGAAAGAATTTCGATCACAAATGATTCACAAATAGAAATGTGAATTAACGGTTGAAGTAAAGCAATAAAATCTGTAGAAAATTGACAATGTGTTGTGGAAGTGAGAAGAAGATGAAGACATTGAAGAGCATTTTGAAGAAGCGATGGTCTAGCAATTGAATATTTATTTTAACAATTAGAATATTGAAAATTTGAATACCTTCGTTCGTCGGTTAAATATCGTTTTAATACGTTTGTGTAAAATTCACAATCATTCGAAGATAGAATCATTTTTCTTTGAATTTGCAATGAAACAATTTGAAATCTTCAAAAATTCAAATCGAGAAATTCATCTTCGCAATTATCAAAAAGTTACCCAACTGCCTGATGAAAGGGATCAATCGATTGAAATAGATTCTGAAATGTTTTCATTTGTGCTTCGGTATTTGTCGAAATTGCCATTGAATGTTCGTAACGTGTTCGTTTGGCACTTGGCTCAATGAAATCTTCTTCAATTTCGTTTTTAATCGAAATTTCATTTCGAGAAAGTTGATAGAAAACGCTGCTAGCTAAATGAAGTAAATCAAATCGAACAAGAAATTCATTTTGATTCTGTCGATTAATCGATCGTTGTTTATGGCAAAGTTCATCGATTTCACGAAGTAATAAATCATTAATATCACGAAGATTTTTCTAAATAAATTCGATCAACAATCGAGTCAGTTATTTATTCGCGATTTACCATCCAGAGATCATCGTAGTTTTCGAAAATATCTTTCCGTTGATTTGGATGATGAAGACTCATTTGTAATCGGCTGAATTTAATGATTTCTGTCTACATTTTTTTGAGATTTATTCATTATGAATCGAAGAATAAAAGGAGTTACTTTAGGTTTCTCACTACATTTTCGTCTCCAGATTTCGATTAATGATGCTAAAAGTTCGTTTCCAAGTTGAAAGATTTCATTCGACATGTCGAATAAATATTTAAATGACCAATTATTCAGTGAACAAAGAAAATTTTCGATAACCAAAAAATGATTCGAATTTCTACGAATATTGAAAAAAAAACTCGAGATTTTAATTATCCAACAAAAAACAAACTTCATTTGTTCAATTTCAAATTGGATAAAATCCAAGATCTCTCTTCGAATATTGAGTTTATTCGAATCGAAATCATTATAAATAATCACTTTTTCAATAAGAAACTTCAAATACGAACTATAAAGTGCTTGTTCGCTTTCACTGGATACTTTCGTCGAATATTTCGACAATGACATGTATAATCTGCACAAATCTTTTCATCAAGACGAAGAAAAAAAAGGCCAAAGATTTTTTTTCGATTTTGTTGATGAAAATTTCAAATCGATTTTTACCGTTCCATTCTTGTTCGCGTACTTCATTTAGATATTTATGAAAGCAAAGAACGTGATTGATTAGTAAATGGCTGAGTTCTTTGATGATAATTGTACATGAAGACCAAACATCACTGGTTAGAATTGAAATTATGGATTCGAGTAGAGAACGACCGTCAAGTTGAGGTCCATCTAGGAGAAAATAAAGATCATCGATGACAGACTTTCGTTTTAAACACAACATACGAATATTTGAATTTTCGATAAGAGATTTAAATAGTTTCAATGCTTCTTGATACTTTATATCGGGACATAGAGTTTTAGCTGATTTCGTTCGAATACTAGCAATTTCATTGACTGTATATTCTCGTATGATCTAAACTGAATCTTATTTAAATGAAAACGAATTTCGAGTGAACGAACATTGAACATCTCGTTCCATGTTAGTGTATTGTTCGATGTATTTTCATCAACATCTTGACTATCGAGTAAAGTATGAATTCGATTATCTTTAAGTAATTCAACAAAAGTTTCGACATTTCTCTAGACAAACAAAATTCGTAGTTTTCCAACAAAGATTTCCTTTAAGTTGATTTACTTTGCGTTCAGTTATAGTACTCGATGAAGCGAGAGTATGCAGACATTTACGAAGAGCTAATTCTATCGCGTCCATCGTTCTCTAAAATAAATTTAAAAATGAGTAACTTTGCTTCCTTCTGTTTTCAAATGTGGAAAATGTTATTACACCAACAATATGCAATAATTTCTGTTATCATAAAATATTTTATTGAACTTCATGTCGATAGAACTTACTTATAATTGAAGTAATAGGATTTATAGTATCAGGTTTTAATTTGGAACAACATGAAACGACTGACTTGACTCGATTTTCTCTACAATAAGAATAATAAAATGGGAAAAATCAAAATTGTTCATGTCTTGACATTTAACGGACATCACTGATAGGTTTGGTTAAATTTGAAAATATTCATATTCAAAAGATGCCGCAAATGGACGTCGAGAAACGAAAACTATGTTGTTCATTGTTCTCCTCATCTGTTCGGACTATATCCGTTTCAGACAGACTATGAATGAATGAAAGAATGTCTATATGTTTTTGATTGATACACATATTCTGCTTTTGAAGTATTACGAATAAACAGTGTACTTAAAAATAAAATGAAACGTTTGAGGAAAGTTTTCCATTCGGTAGAAAATCACACATCGTGCTTATCTGCTAATCAAACACTTGATGATGAACACATACCAACGAAATTCAAATCCGAACAATTATCAAGATCTCAAGGACAAAATGAATCCAGTAAGCAGCCAACAAATATGGGCATGACTCACGAAGAATTTCGTCAGCATGGCAAAGAAATGATTGATTTTATTGCTGATTATTTAAGTACTATCAGGTTGGATAGATTTATTGTTATTTTCTTCATGACACGTATTATTATTCTTTTGAAAATCTTAGTGAACGTCGTGTAACACCAGAAGTCGAACCGGGCTATTTAAGACCGATGTTACCGGAAGATGCGCCTGAACATGGTGAATCTTGGCAAGAGATTATGAAAGATGTTGACCGAGCAATTATGCCCGGTATAACACATTGGCAACATCCACGTTTTCATGCGTATTTTCCTGCTGGAAATAGTTACCCATCGATTCTTGCCGAAATACTATCAGCTGGCCTTGGAATTGTTGGATTTTCTTGGGCAGCAAGTCCAGCATGTACAGAACTCGAACCGATTACACTCGATTGGCTTGGTCGAATGATGTCGCTACCAGAAGGTTTTCTTCCATTTAAACAAGATAATCATGACGATATATCCGAGCCAACTGAATCTGAAACATCAGACAGTCCACCATCAGCATATGGCGGAGGTGTTCTACTTGTATGTCCGAACTCGAATGAATTGTTGATAAATGTTTTTGATTTCAATGGTTTAGGGATCAGCAAGTGAATGTATATTAGTAGCAATGTTAGCCGCTCGAACGAAGAAAATCGAAAGTGAACGTGTAGAGAATCCATCGCTTGATGATGGACAAATTCTATCGAAGCTTGTTTGTTATACATCGAAGCTTGTATGAGCAACTTTAATCATTCTACTTAATTTTGTTTTGTAATGTATAAATAGGCTCATTCGTGTGTAGAAAAAGCCGGTTTAATTGCCATGGTTAAAGTTCGTCAATTGCCTGTCGATGAAAATTATTCGTTACGTGGAAAAATCTTAGATCAATGTATAAAACAGGATCGAGAACGAGGACTAATTCCGTTCTTTGTATGTTCTTTGTTGATTATCGATTATTCTCATTCTATTATTTGTTGAATCAACTAGGTTTGTGGTACATTGGGTACAACATCGTGTTGTTCATTTGATAATTTCGAAGAACTTGGACAAATATGTCAACGTGAAAAACTTTGGTTTCATGTTGATGGTGCCTACGCTGGTGCAGCTCTTATTTGTTCTGAATTCAATTATTTAATCAAAGGATTTGAAGTAATTATTTCAAAAGTTGTTTTTTTGTCTTAACATATATATTTTTAAAAAAACATTTAGTATGTTGATTCATTCAACACTAATCCTAACAAATGGCTTCTAGTAAATTTCGATTGTTCATGTTTTTGGTAAGAATTCGTCGATTTTCATATAATCGATCATATGAACTTTGTTTTCAATATCAGGGTTCGTGATAAATTTGCTGTGATAAATGCAATGTCTGTTGATCCGATTTATCTTCAACATAAACATACAGAAAAAGCGACAGATCTACGAGTAAATATCGACTAGACACTTACAAAAAATAAATTCATTGTTCTAATCGTATTTTGTTTGATTAGCATTGGGGTATTGCATTGAGTCGTCGATTTCGATCATTAAAACTTTGGTTTACAATTCGAAGCTATGGTGTCGAAGGTCTTCGTCATTATATCCGAGAAGTAAACGAAACAGACATCGTTCTATTCAATTCGAATTAATTATTATGATTTATTTAGCATTGTCGTTTAGCTAAATTATTCGCTGGTCTATTAAGAGAAGATAATCGTTTTGAAATAATCGGCGATGTTGTACTCGGTCTCGTTTGTTTTCGTTTGAAAGTATTTGAACACCAAGACAATAGAACAAAAATCGAATTCTTAACTTTTCTTTTCAGGGCAAAAATAAATTCACACAGAAATTATTATTATTACTAAACGATTCAGGTCAAATTCATGTTGTTCCATCAGTGGTGAATGATACATTTATTATTCGTTTTGCTATTTGTTCTCCAGATGCTTCAGAAGACGATATGCACTTTGCATTTCAAATCATTCAAACATATGCAGATGGTATTCTATTCGAATATGAAAATCGTCTTCCATCGATATCAATACCAAGAACCTAAAATTTCGTGTTTAATAGTGAAAAGAATGTATTCACTAGGTTTCAATCTTTCCTCCTCCTTCTATTTCACTCCCACTTCGTGACATTCTATCTGTGTTCTTTTTTATCTATCTTAATTAATTATTTATTTATTATTTTCTGCATAGTTTAAAACTGATATAATTTTCAAAATAAAACAAAAAATATTTTTCTTTCTTTTTTTTTAAATCGTACACAATCGATTAATCAAATTAAATGAATAATTTTTTTTTCTCTGTTATTATCCAATGACAAATGAGTGTATCGAAGTCGAACGGTTGATGTTGTCAACATATTTAAGATTTGATAATGGCGATAAGATTAAGTAACGAGAAGCTAATGACATGTCAAAAGTCATTCGATGTCTATCGAATCGAAGAGAAAAACAAGAAAATAAAATGATATTCGGTGTGTTTTCTTGTTTTGCTAGATCAAAAATAAAAACCACAACGAAAAAAAGAAACAGAGAACGAGAGAGACAGAGAGAACTATTTTCTTATGTTTTAAAAACAGTGAAATGTTTCTATTGATCTGTATCAATGAAAACAAATTTTTCTTGTGTATTACAATTTGTTTCATAAGTCTTATCAAATAAACCATTCGGTGAGTTCAATGTAAAACTCGTTCGCCAACCGTTATGTTTCGGACTTTGTATTGACGATGAAACAGTCACTGTACCGCCGTTGGTTTGACTCGTACATGAGCCTCGATGATCGTCATGCCGATTCGGCTGTTGAATTTGCAAATATTTCATATTTATCGGCGCTGGTTTCATACGACGACGATGATGATGATGATCTTTTCGAACGATATTTATCGGCAACATACTAACTGATGACGAACGAAATCGTTGTTGATCTTGATATTCGACAAGTATTCGACGAAATTGTTGCGGCGTCGATGTTCGACGTTGATTAACCGCATTCATCATATCCGTATGCAGCATCGTCGCTAGACTTGGTTTCGTTCCAAAACGTATAGTTTTCATAAGAACATGTCGAAATTCTGTTCCCGATAGACAATAACTTAATATACTTGCATAATTAAAATACATGAGAATATTATAAATTGTCCATTGAATACGTCGACAACGCATAACATCAATCGATGCTTTATGAGAAAGTAAATCAATAATGAAAGCTGTTACTGGTAATGTTGTAGCAACGAAAACAAACGATGAACATATCATCATTAAACATAATGAACGTAGACGATTCGTTGCTTTGGAACGACTGACGACATCACTTTTTTTACCCGGACCCGAAACAAGAAAAACACGATTGATAACCGTTAAATTACATAAAATAATAAATATAAACGGGATTATTGTGACAAGAAACATATCAATCCATGTGTAAATATGTTCGAAAAAATGTACATAATTTTCATGTAAATAACATCGTTGATATTGGAATGGATTAACTGTTGATCGTGTTTGATTCGACGAATTTATCGAACTTTTGTCAATGTCATTTTCACCTTGGACAAATATTAATAAATGAGCGTTCGATAACGATAAGATAATAAAAATAACACTTGAATTTATTGAAGCTTGCCGTGTCCGACACCATTTCGATGTGTAAATAGGAAATTTAACCGCAACATAACGATCTAAATTCAAACAACATCGAAACCAAGATGAAAGATGAAGTGTATTACTAAAAGAGAAAAGAACATCGGCACATTCAAATCATAGATCAATTATTATTTCAACTTACTAAAAGACAAAAACGTGTAATTTACATAAAATTGTTCCATGAATATGTATATGAAAATTTGATGATAAAAGTAGTTCACGCAGTAAACCAATATATAAAAGAACAGTATCAGCTATAGCCATAAAAGTTAAATAACGATAAACACTGTGTTGTCTCATTTGAACTAAGACAATAATCGAGAGAATATTACCAAGCGTACCAATCGCAAGTAGAAACGGATAAGTATGCAGTTCGATTTGTCGAGCAATT
>ERZ778020.2535-NODE-2535-length-13118-cov-3.804486_pt1 | contig 13118 bp, 6 predicted proteins | sample MGYA00375750_ERZ778020 | MGnify/ENA primary metagenome ERZ778020 (study PRJEB29350, sample SAMN05389818) | bioreactor metagenome | isolation source: Ammonium sulfate bioreactor | place: South Africa: University of Cape Town | collected 2014-03-17 ...
GCAGATCCAGTCGACGACGGAGCGGATGTCGCCGTCGGTCAGAGCCGAATCTTTCTGCAGCCAGTCAAGCGCGTTGAAGCCGCCGGTGCCGTTCAGGGGATCGATGGCAACGACGCGACGGCCCATCCCGGTGCGCGCCTTGGTCAGCATCGGCGCCAGTTCGGAGGAAGGATCAAGCGTGACGGTCGGCCCGCTCCAGGTGAGCAGCGTCGGGACGGATACCGAGACGGTCTTGTAGGCGCCGGAGCCGGCGAAGACGAGGCCGTGCGTGCCGCCCCAGGAGAGATCGAAGGTGAGAAGCGGGGCGGTGCCGCCCTTGCCCCATGTTTTCCTGTCACGCGGATCGAATTTTTTGCCACGGCGCGCCGGTGCGTCCTGGTCGACGCGGTAGGCCTCGCCGATGACGACGCCACCGCGCGGGTTGCTAGTCGCTTTCGCTCTGCCGCCGAACAGCTGCTGCGCTTCGGAGATATCCATCCAGTCGGCATGGCCGAAAATGTCGGAAGAGGCACGCTCGACCGGTTTGACGCTTTGGGCGCGCAGCGACTTGCCCGTCAGCATCCTGATGCCGGCTATTGTGGCGAGAAAGCCGACGACGCCGGCATAGAAGATGGTCATATCGGCCGCGTTCAAAATGGCGGGCCAGGAATAGTCCGGACGGAATGCAGAGAGCCGCGTTGCCTCGGGCCAGACGGTGAGAAGCGTGGCAGTAAACATACCGACAACACCGGCGATCGCGGTCGGCAACAACACCATCCCGGAGCGCCGCAGCAGCAAGGCGACGGTCATCGCGATGGCTGGTCCAATCAGCGCGATCGATGGCCAGGCGGCATAACCGAACCGATAAGCGAGCGAAGCCGGCGACAGGCCGGTCTGGTACCAATCGATCAGAAGACCACCCCAGAGGCCATGCGCGTAGCGCCAGGCCGGATACCAGACGACGAGCGGCAGAATGGCGATCGCCGCCTTGATGACGAAACGGAGGGAATCGTAGGAAAGTCGCCCGAGCATCTTTTTTCGCCTGTCACGCCCGCGTCTTGGGTCTTGTTATTTCTTACGAGCGCGGCGGCTCGGCCGACGATTTGCCGTCAGCGGGTTTTTTGCCCGGGGCACCTTTGTCCGGGCCATTCTTGTGTAAGCCATCGCTGGCGCGGACGCGTGTGACGGAACCGTCATGCTCGGCCGCCAGTTCGGCAACCGCGTCGGGATCGACCAGACCTTCCCAGTGCTGCAGGAGTTTGTTCCAGCGCAGGCCGGCGGCGCGCAGCCGCGTCGAGAACGCTGTCGGCAACGGCGCGGGGAAGGTGATTGTCAGCGGCTCCTTCGCAGCGTCGCCGGCTTTTGTCTGCTCATCGAGCGCGGCTTTGCCGGCCTTCGCCCATTCGGCAATTTTCGTCTTATCCCCCGCTGACGCGGCCAGCGAAAGCAGTGCGCCGTAAAGAGCGGCTTCGTCCAGATCGAGCAGCCCGGCTTTTTCGGCGAGGGTTCCGGCCTCTACGAGGCGGCGGGTTCGCTGCTTGCGCTCATCGGCTTTGAGCTTTGCTTCCTGCTCGGCGAGCTTTGCCCGCTGCTGCTCCAGGCGGCTCATTCGTTCGGCGAGCGAGGTACGGGCCATGGCGGAAATCTCCGTCTTTTTTCTGTCCTGCCAAGCCCCCGAGCCCGGACGGACTTTGTCAGCCGGAGCACGCGTCTTCAACCCCTTATCGTGCGGCCCGCATCGCTGACTGCCCACCTCCGTGAGCACTAAGCTGACAACGCCACCCATCAATCACGAGCGCCGGATGGCCGCGATTTCGGACGCCAAACGCCGCCACTTTGCGACATTTTAGCCGTTGTGTCCACCACGTTCAGCGATGGCTGTGCAGACGCAATATGCATTCTGCGATTGCCTGCTTGCACAGCCCTCTAGATCATGCCATCCTGCGGGATGGCCATCGCCTTCGCCCGTGCCCGTTATATCTCCCGCTCCGACGGTGGCAGCGCCGTGCGTTCGGCCGCCTATAACGGCCGCGAGGCGATCAAGGCGCAACGCACCGGCGAGGTGTTTTATTTCAAGCACCGCAAGGCTCCGGAGCATCACGAGGTGGTGTTGCCAGACGGCGCGCCACCCGATCTGTCGTCGAGCGATGCGCTGTGGAACGCAGCCGAGGCCATGGAGAAAAGGAAGGACGCTCAGCTGGCGCGCGAGATTGTTTTGGCGCTGCCGGCCAATGCCGAACTCGATCACGACGACCGGGTCGAACTGGCACGATCGTTCGCGCAGGAACATTTTGTCTCAAAAGGGTTGGCGGTGCAGCTCGACGTGCATGCACCACATGGGGCGGAGAGCGAAGGAGAGCGAGCGAATTATCACGCGCATCTATTGATCACCACGCGGCGGTTGGGCGAGGAGGGGTTCGCGGCGAAGAAGGCGCGTGATCTTGATCCCGTGTTGAGGCGCAGCGGCGGTCGGGCGATCGTTGCCGAGGGTGAGGCCTGGGGGGAGCTATGGCGCGATCACCAGAACCGGTATTTTGTTGAGCACGGATTGTCGATCCGGGTTGATGCGACCAGCGCGGTGCCGCAGGAGCATATCGGGCCGGTTCGCATGCGCGCGGCCGACGCGGAAGCGAATGTGCGGGCCGAACATATCAGGCGGGCGAACGAGGAAGCGGCGCGCGATCCGGAGCGTGTGCTTGGCGTCCTGACGCGCAATCAGGCGAGTTTTTCCGAATACGATCTCGACCGGCATTTGAAGAAACACATTCGGGATGAGGGTGAGCGTGATGCAATCAAAACGAGGGTGCTTGGGCGCGAGGACGTGCTGGCATTGCATGACCGGGAGACGGGAGAGCGGGTCGGGCGTTGGACGACGCGCGCCGTGCGCGATCAGGAGCGGGAGGCGCTTTCGGATGGGCGCCGCGTGGCTGGCGGCAGGCATCGCGATCTGGGGGAGGGCGCCAGACAACAGGTCCGTGCGTCGCAAGCGTTGCGGGCGGATCAACTTGTGGCTTTCGAGCACGCGACTGGGTCAGGTGGCCTGAAGATCATTGAGGGTCGGGCTGGCACCGGCAAGAGTTTTGCCCTCGGCTCGATCCGCGAAGCGCATGAGAGGGTGGGCTACCGCGTTGTGGGACTGGCGCCAACCAATGCGGTAGCACAGACGATGAAGGAGGAGGGGTTTGCGAAAAGCTCGACCGTCCATGCCGAACTGTTCCGGCTGAAGAACGGACGCGTGCAGTGGGACCGGCGGACGCTCGTCGTGGTCGACGAGGCGGCGATGATGGACGCAAAAATCACCGGCGAGGTGTTGCGCGAGGCGCGGCTGTCTGGCGCGAAGGTTATTTTGGCCGGCGACGACCGGCAGTTGGGTTCGATCGAGCGCGGCGGGCTTTTTACCGAGTTGAAGAAAGAACACGGCTCGGCCGAGATCACCCAGGTGACGCGGCAGAAGGCGGATTGGCAGCGCGAAGCGGCGCGCGATCTGTCCGACGGTCGCTTCGAGCAAGCGCTGCGTGCCTTCGCGCGCAACAAGTCTGTGGTGTGGACCTCGAAGCAGGGAGAATTGCAAAAAAAGCTGGTCGAGCAATGGGCAAAGGATTCGGAAAAAAATCCGGCGGCGTCGCGGTTCGTGTTCGCCTATACCAACAAGGACGTGGATGCTCTCAACAAGGATCTACGGGCCGTTCGGAAAGAACGGGGCGAACTCGGCGAGGATTTTGTCTTTACGACCAAACACGGCGAGGCGCCGTTCGCGGTCGGCGACCGGGTGCAGTTCACCGATACGCTGAAGGGCGCCGGCATTTATAACGGCAATGCCGGTGTGATCACCAACATTGATCGTGACCATGGACGCATCGGCGTGAGGCTCGATGCCGCCGCAGGCCGCGAGGGCAGGCAGGTCGAGTGGTCCGCGTCGGAGTTTACCGGGTTCCGGCACGGCTATGCCGGCACCATCTACAAGGGTCAGGGCAAGACGCTCGACCACACCTATCTGCTTCATACCCATCACTGGCGTTCGGCGTCGAGCTATGTGGCGCTGACCCGGCAGCGCGAAAGCGCCACAATCTTCGTGGCGACGGAGACGACGCGGGATTTGCGGCAGCTTGCCCGGCAGATCGGTCGCAACGAGATCAAATCGGCGTCGGTGGCCTATGCAACGTATGATGAACTGACGCCTGAGCAGCAGTCGAAGCTGGACGCGGCGCGGGCTGCAGAAAAGGTTCAGGCCGGGGTGGTCGACGGCCGCGAAGGGGAGGGCATGCGGCCGGTGATGGCAGGCGCGGGCGCCGGACGGTCCAGCTCGGGTCTTGCGGGAGATTATTTGGGCGGACGGCGCGCGACGACGGAGCAGCGTTCGATCGTCAGGGACCAGGGCGACCGGGAGGGGGGCCGGACCGAACACGAGAGAAGAGAAAAAAGCGTAACGACGGAACGCCCCACGCCCGAGCATTCTTCGGAAAACAAAAACAGGGCCGCAGCGCATGCCATGACCGATCGTGGCGCGGATGGGCGGGATGTGAACGAGCGCGGAGGCGCCCGCGCCCGTCAGGGCGCCGAAGCCGGCAGGACCGAGGTGCCGGCCACCGGCAGCGGTCCCTCTGCAGAGAGAGGACGGGTACTTATTCCGGCGTTCGATGCCGTCGGCGCCGACGGAGTTCGCCACGACAGTCTTGGCCGGTCGCTGGATGACAAGAGTATCACGGCTGCCGCCGCTCGCGATCCCGACGTGAAACGCGAGCGTGAGGCACGCTCGATCTATATCCAGACCGCCTATCGCGATCCGAAGGCGGCAACTCGACGCCTCGACGACATCATCGCCAGGGACGGAGCGACCAGTGCGGCGCAGCGGGTTTCGTCGGACGCCGGTCTGCTCGGTGAGTTGCGCGGGCGTGAGCGGTTCTTCGCCGGGGCGAAGGCGCGGGAGGAGCGCGAAACCGCGATGCGGGCGGCAGCGGCGATCGGGCCGAACATCGTTCGCACGTCCGAGCTCGAAGGCCGCGCCGCGCAGGTCTATTGCGCCGACGTCGAAAAACAGATGGCGGCCGATGCTACGCCAGTGCCGGACCTTTCCGAGCAGGCCAGGGCGGCACTCGGCAAGGTCGCCGCCGCGAAAGACGGCCCAACGAGGGCCGAAAGGTTCCAGGCGCTGTCGGCCGATCCGAAGATCGGGCGGGAGGTTAAGGCGTTCACGAAGGCCGTCGAGGCGCGCTTCGGCGCCGACGGCGCCCGGGAAATGGGCCGCACGGCCGTATCGGACAAGCCGTTCCAGCATTCGTCCGTGCCGAAATCCGGGCAGGGCAAGCTGCGCGAAGCGGCAAAACTTTATTCCGGCGCGCGATCCGGCAAAGTCGCGCATCGGCAACAGGCCGAAGCCGAGCGCCTGACAGCCCGTCAGACGCAAGGAGCAAGGCTGAAGACGTGATGAGGAGGTGACGTTGGGCGCCGGTGGAATGAGAGTAGGTCGCGGGGAGCGCGTCGGGTGAAACTGCCCCTTCTACTCTACGCGTAGCAGTGCTCCGGGATCGCCGGCGGATGGCTGACGATCCAGGTACGGCCATGTTGCGATGACCGTTATTTGGCTCGATGGCTGCGCCGGTGTATCACCGGGTGCCGAACGCTTGAGATGGCACGACCACAACTGTCGGGGCCGAAAACGCGATAAGGAGGAGGGGCGGAATGGTGCTGCGGCGCCTTGTCAATTCGTTGCGGCTTCGCCGCATGGAGCGCAGCGGCGAAGCGCTGCTCGAGGCCGAACCATTCTGGGACAGCTTTGGCACACTCGCCGAAGACCTCATTCCCGGCCGCGACAACGAGATATCACGCGATCTCTTCGGCATCCTCGCCTTCGAATGGGGCGTGCGCGCCAAAAAGGGCGTCGTCCATGATCCATTCGAGGTTCTGGGTCACATCCGCGACCAGGCCTGGCTTGGGTATTCCGACATGCCGGCGCTCCTCGAGATGACGCGCGAGGCGTTTCCGGCCAGCGCATCCCGGCGGCGATTGCTGGGATATTTCGAGGAGCTTCTTGCCAAGCGCGGGACCTATCTGTTCCTGCCAATCGTCTCGCGGATCGAACGTCATCAGGCCGGCCCGCTGCCCGCCTCACTTGAGCTTGATACGCTCATGGAGGCCTTCGAAAATAGTCAGGCTGGATCCCTCGTGCGTCAGATGTTCGCGCTCGCACCGCGGGCAACCAGAGAGCGCAATGTGTTCCTGCTTGCGCTGCTGACACAGGGCTGGGGACAGAGACAGGTGTTTAGCGCGCCGCACCAACTCTACGAGGCTGTCGCGAGCCAGCTTCGCTGTCTCTACGAGCATCCCGCTCAGGCTCTCGCCGCGACGCGCGCAGACACCATCACCTCTGAACCGGCTGCCCGACTAGTGAACGTGGCGAGCGAACTGACGACCCAGATCGGCCGGCCTCTTTTTCTGGAGGCTTTGTTCATCACCGAAAACTGGATCGTCGGTCCTCAACAGTTCAAGCACGCTTTCGAAATCGAGGCCGGGCGGGTGCGGGATTTGATGGGAAGATAGAAAAGGGGATGGCGCCGGCCAATAACGCGCGTCGTCTAAGGCGGACGGAATAACAGGACGGACCGAGACACGAGACCAGATCTGGAGGGACAAATCTTTGGCTCCAGATCCGCAAGCAGGTGCTCAATGGGACGTCACGGGTGGCTGGCGTCGACGAGTGAGCTGGCAAAGGACAGCATTACGGCACGATCATCTGTGATCCGGAACGCAATCGGGTTGTTGATGTGTTCCGGGATCGCGGGGGCATCAAGCCACCGCTGCACTCCAGCCCGTTCGTCAATCGCATTGCCGCACCCCGCTCGCGGAGATGCCGGTAGTTCGCGCTGGCCATTTGATTAGCGCATCGCCAAAGGCAAAATACCGTGGCAATCGATACCGGACAGGCGAGTTTGTGCGAGCACACCGATTTATAAAAAGGAACGAAGAGGGGACCGTGAATAACCCCCTCCGCGCCAACATTGCTGCGTTTCTCCGACGTCAGGCTTACGAGAGAATTTCGTAGCATCTTCTCGTCTTGGATGATTAGAATCGCGTCTGTCAGTTTCCACAGCCATTCTCGAAACACGCCTGAATTTCCGTATACGGTCGTTGACGGGCTCGGCATGCGGCATGTCGGCAGCGCGCTCGCCTATATGGTCTGGGTCTGCCTTCTCGATGCCATCGCCTTCCTCCCGAGCGGCCAGGTCAATCCGGCAGCCGCAGCGCGCCGGAACGTCTCGCGCACCGTTGAAGGTGCGGCACCCACCCGGTACGAGATCGCCTTGTGGCAATCCCTGCCTCAAATCGGTATCGTAAAATCTCGCGAACACACCGCATCGCCAATCTCTCCGCCGGCATCTCGTTCCTTCCCCCGGACAAGCCAAAAAAAGGAACTTTTACCCGCAGGGCGCCCGGCCCAAATGCCGCCTCCAATGGGACGGCATCAATTCGGAATCAGAGGGCGACTATTTCTCCGGGAAGCCATCACTTCTTATGATGCCGAGAGCCGACTGCGGGATCGGTCGTGGCGAGCATTGAAGTCAATTCGAGCTTCCCCATCTGGCTGAGCTACGAAGCGGTGGCGCTGCGATTCCTCGCAATCGGTCAGTCTCTTCACCTACTCTGCGGCAACAATCCTGCTGCCTGGGTTCCCTTTGACCCCGTGTCGTCCGCGTCCGAGCAGCTGCATGACGAAGACGAAGAACACGGGAACCAAAATAACGGCAAGCACTGTCGCGGAAATCATGCCGCCCATAACGCCGGTACCGATCGCGTTCTGGCTGCCCGCACTGGCGCCTTTGGCAAATGCCAGCGGCAGAACGCCAAGGGTGAAGGCAAGTGAGGTCATCAGAATGGGCCTGAAGCGCAAATGAGCTGCCTCAACGGTGGCGTCGATAAGCGACTTACCTTCGGCGCGCAGATCTTTTGCAAACTCGATAATCAGGATTGCGTTTTTGGCCGATAGTCCGATGATAGTGATCAACCCAACCTTGAAATAAATATCGTTCGGCATGTCGCGAAGCATAACGGCAGCGACCGACCCGATGATGCCGAGAGGTACGACAAGCATAACCGAAAGCGGAATAGACCAGCTTTCGTAAAGCGCAGATAGCAGCAGGAAAACGAAGAGTATGCTGAGGCCAATCAGAAACGGTGCCTGTGAACCCGACTGAATCTCCTGGAGTGACTGGCCTGTCCACTCGTACCCAAAACCGTCGGGAAGCTGATTCGCCAACCGTTCCATCTCCTGAATGGCCTGGCCAGATGAATAATCAGGCGCGGCCTGTCCGCTGATCTTTACCGCTGGATAGCCGTTATAACCGACGACCTGCGTCGGGCCCTTGCTCCATGCGACATGGGCGAAGGCGGATAACGGCACCATTCCGCCATTTGAATTGGGCACATTTACATTGAGAAGGTCCGGGATCTGCATCCGCTCGGATGCTTCGGCCTGCACGACGACTTTCTGCATTCGCCCCTGGTTCGGATATTCGTTGACATTGACTGAACCAAGGTTGGTTGAGATCGCAGCGTTGATATTGGCAAAGTTGACTCCAAACGTGTCGGCTTTGTCCCGATCGACCATCAAGTTGACCTGAGCGGCATCCGGCAGTCCTTCGATCCGAACACCCGTAAGTACAGGGCTCTTTGCCGCCGCTGCGAGGAGTTGATCGCTGGCGCGTGAAAGTGCTGCCTGACCATTGCCACCACGATCCTGCAAACGGAAAGAAAAGCCGTTCGAGGTCCCGAGACCCTGAATCGGCGGCGGGGACAAAGAGAACGCAACGGCATCCTTCAACTGCAATAGCTTGGTGTTGATGCGGCCCGCGATTGCGCTGGCGCTGTCTTCCGGGCCGCGCTCACTCCAGTCCTTGAGCGTCACGAAAGAGAGGGCGGCGTTCTGCCCTGCGCCGGAGAAGCTATAGCCGGTGATAACGATGATATCCTCGACGGCCTTTTCCTTAAGAAACGTATCTTCGACCTTGTTAACCACAGCGAGCGTACGATTGCTGCTGGCCTCCGACGGTCCCAAAATGCTCACCAGAACAAAGCCCTGATCCTCATTCGGTAGGAACGAGGAAGGCAGCCGCATGAAGGCCCAGCCGAGGCCTGCCAGAAGCGCTAGATAAATAATCATGAAGCGTCCGGCGCGGTGTGACACACGCCTGACCATAGAACTGTATCCATGCGAGGTCTTGTTGAAGCTTCGGTTAAACCACCCAAAAAAGCCTCGTTTCTCGTGATGCTCTGCCACTATTGGCTTGAGGAAGGTCGCGCATAACGCCGGTGTTAATGACAGCGCCAGGAAAGCCGAGAACAGGATCGAGACCACCATGGTGAGGCTGAACTGTCGATAAATCACGCCGACCGCGCCAGGGAAGAAAGCCATCGGCACGAACACGGCGGCGAGTACCAGCGTAATGCCGATGATAGCGCCGTTGATCTGCTTCATGGCCTTGCGGGTGGCCTCAAGTGGCGGCAGCCGTTCCTCTGCCATCACACGCTCGACGTTTTCCACCACGACGATGGCGTCATCGACGAGGATCCCGATCGCCAGCACCATGGCAAACATGGTGAGCACATTGATTGAGAATCCCGTTGCCAGCATGATGGCACACGTCCCAAGGAGCGCCACCGGAACGACGATCGTGGGAATTAACGTGTATCGGAAGCTCTGCAGAAACAGGAACATCACGAGGAAGACCAGCACCATAGCCTCGACAAGCGTGTGAAGGACCTTCTCGATCGAAACTTTGACGAATGGGGAGGTATCATAGGGGATTTCGTACTGAATACCGCTCGGGAAGAAGTGCGCCAGTTCCTTCATTTTGGCGCGCACCGCTTCAGACGTGGCAAGCGCATTCCCGTCTGGGGAAAGTTGTACGCCGATGGCGGCGCTAGTCTTGCCGTTGAGCCGGCTTGAATAGTTGTAGGTCTCCGCACCAACCTCGATGCGTGCAACGTCCCGCAACCTAACGAGCGCGCCGTCAGATTTGGCGCGTAGTACGATATTCCCGAATTCCTCGGGCGCCGTCAACTGTCCGTGCACAGGTACGGAAGCCGTAATTTGCTGCGATACCGGGTTCGGCTCCGCGCCTATTCGGCCCGCCGAGACCTGCGCATTCTGTGCGTTGATGGCATTCGTAACATCTGCGACGCTAAGGTTGAGCCCGCGCATTTTATCGGGATCAAGCCAGATTCGCATGGCCCTCTGAGCTGCGAAGAGTTGCGCTTGTCCTACCCCTGAGATGCGCCGAACTTCGCCTATCACGTTTCGATTGAGATAGTCGCCAAGCGCTGTGGCATCGAGCGTTCCGTCGGTCGAGGTCACTGCGACCATCAGAAGGAAACTGGTGCTTGCCTTCTCGATGCGTACTCCCTGCGCCACAACGGAATCGGGCAGCCTGGGCTCCACCCTGCGCACGCGATTCTGGACTTCGACCGCCGCTTGGTCGGGGGATGTTCCAGGCGCGAAGGTCGCACTGATTTGCACCAAACCGGCAGCATTGGAAGTGGACTCAAAATAGAGTAGGCCTTGAATACCGTTTAGTTCTTCTTCGATCGGTTGTGTAACGCTGCGATAGATCTCCTCGGCAGAGGCTCCGGTGAAGGTTGTGCTGATCTGAATCTGCGGCGGCGCGACATTGGGATACTGTGCGATCGGAAGCATCGGCACGGCAAGAGCACCCGCCAGGACGATGAAGATCGCGACGACCCAGGCGAAGATCGGCCGGTCAATGAAGAAACTTGGCATGGTAGGACCTTATTTGCGAGTACCGTCGGCCGAAGCTGACAGCTTATTTTCTTGGCTGCCCTGCCAAGGCTGCGCCACAACCTTTGTTCCGGACTGGATTTTTTGGAATCCCTCGACAACGACTCGCTCGCCTTCTTTCAGTCCTTTGCTAATCACCAAACGATTATCGACGATGCGGGCGGTCGTGACGGAGCGTAACTCGACCGTGGAATCTTCCTTAACGACATAGAGCTTGGCATTACCGCTGGCATCGCGCTGTACAGCCTGCTCTGGAACCGCAAGGGCGCCGCGCTCGACACCTTGCTGGATCAGTATCCGGACATACATGCCAGGCAACAGGAAATTGTCGGGGTTCGGAAATTCAGCGCGAAGCGTAATCTGCCCCGTATCCTTCTCCACCGACGCCTCGGAAAACAGAAGCTTGCCGCTATGTGAATAAGCCGCCCCATTATCGAGGCGAAGCTCTGCGCTGGTTTGCCGCGAAACGCCGCTTGCCGCTTCCATAGCCTGCCGCAGTTGTAGCAATTCGTTGGCCGATTGAGTAAAATCCACGTAGATTGGATCAAGCTGCTGGATCGTGGCAAGGCTCTGCGGGTCGTTGGCGATAACCAGCGCACCCTCGGTTATCTGTGCCCGGCCGATGCGGCCATCAATTGGGGCTTTCACCTTGCAATATTGCAGGTTCAGCGTCGCTGCTTTCAGATTGGCTTCAGCGGCCGCAACGTCGGCGTCCGCCTGAGCGAGTTCGGCCAGCGCGGTATCGTACTGCTGTTTGCTGGTGACATTGGTCTCGCGCAGCCTGGCTTGGCGGTCAGCCTGTTGACGTGCCTGAAGTTGCACAGCCTTTGCCCTTTCCAAAGTCGCGCGGGCGCTTTCCACCTGCACCTCGAATTGCGCAGAATCGATTTTGTAGAGAACGGCGCCCGCCTTGACGAGACTGCCCTGTTTGAAAACCCGCTTCTCGACGATACCGGAAACGCGTGGCCGCACCTCTGCTATCCGGGTCGGCGCGACGCGACCCGGCAGGTTGTTGATGATCGGCAAGTCCTGCTTCGCCGCCATTATCACACTGACGGGCAATGCCGAAGGCTGCTGCGCCAGCGAGGCGGCATCCGAGCCGTCACTGCCGTTGCAAGCGGTCAGACCCAACGTCAGACAAGTTGCGAAAATCACAAGAAGATGGCGGACCGCTCGATCCATCGTGGTACTCCAAGCGTCCAAGAACGGACAAAACTTGCGATGCGTGCCGGAAGCTGAGCCTGCTCCCGTTGCACGTTGGAAAAGAGCCGCTATGCGGTCAGTTCGGATGGGGGCTCCTGTCGCGCCAGCCAGATGATCTCCTTGAGGAGCCTTTCGCGCTCTCCAGGCGACCAATCGGGCAATCCGAGTCGTTCGAAGAACATCAGCCCTTCGATTGCAAAGAATGCGAGCAGTGCGCCACGTGGATGCGTCGCACTCTTTGCGATACCCGACATGCGACGCTGGAAACTTTCGCGCACGATGTCTCGCATCTCCTTGTCCTGGACTAGCGCGGCGCACAAATTCATTGCCTCGGCCCGATCGTCATCCGATATCGCGTAGTCTGCGGCAACGGCGATGATGGCGTCGATCTCGCTGTTCTCACTGGAGATAGACCCCTCGCGTTTTTCTTCCAGACGCTGCTCGTAGATCTCTATCTGTCGCCGGATCAGGGCGTGGATGAGCCCCCGCTTGGTCTTGAAATCGTAAAGCACACTGGCCTTGCATATGCCCGCCTCGGTGGCGACGGCATCTATTGACATGCCCGTAGCGCCTTCTCGCTTGATGGCACGCAACGCGGCATCAAGCACCGCGTCCTCACCGATGACCTTATGTCGCCCCATCGTTTGTCCTAGCAATTTTTCCGACCGGACTTTTATTTATGTTGCACAATTATGCTAGTCAATCGTATTCTCGGCGGGGAATGAAAGGAGTGACTATGAAGCAGGTTCTTTACGCAGCCGTCGCGACGCTCGCGCTTTCCGCCGGTGCCGCAACTACCGCATTGGCCGCAGACATGCTCGCCGAGCAACCGATGGCTCCGGCTCCCGCCCCTGTACCAGTGTTCTCATGGACAGGTGTCTATCTGGGCGCCAATTTCGGTTATGGCTGGGCCGATGCCGATGTCTCCGACGATGACGGCTTCGTCGGCGGTGGCCAGATCGGTTACAACTATGAATTCAGCAACCATCTCGTGCTTGGCATCGAAGGTGACATGGACGCCACCGGTATGGAATTCGGCGGCAACGACGTTGATTATACTATCACCGGCCGTGCCCGGCTCGGTTATGCCTTCGATCGTTGGATGGGCTATGGCACCGGTGGTGGCGCCTACGCCAAGGCTGACGAT
>ERZ778020.2541-NODE-2541-length-13080-cov-3.653743_pt1 | contig 13080 bp, 12 predicted proteins | sample MGYA00375750_ERZ778020 | MGnify/ENA primary metagenome ERZ778020 (study PRJEB29350, sample SAMN05389818) | bioreactor metagenome | isolation source: Ammonium sulfate bioreactor | place: South Africa: University of Cape Town | collected 2014-03-17 ...
GAAAAAGGCTAAATAACTTTTACAAAATTATTTTATTAATTAATATTGATACAATTATGTACAGAATGAAGTTACGTAGTTGGTGCGATAGACATTGGTATAATTTGAGTTTTCAATCGCATTCGAAAGCATTGATTTCTACGGCAAAAAAACTGTACCAATTGAGTACGTAGTTCTCTTTGACCGACAAGAATTACAAATGGACATCCATAGATAATTAAATACTTCAAATGAGTAAAATATCGAATTCGAACACTTTCTGCCCATGGTTGAAAACGATTTCGACGAACATAACTGCCAAAGATTAATAAGACACATGATGGAATATAGATACTCATATACAATATGCCAATAAACACCAGTTGACTTATCATTCTTAAATTACTTCGCCACATTCGAAGACGTCCTCGACGTCTCATATTTGCCTTTTGAATAAGAACACTGATAATCAATGTTGCATTTCCAACTACGATTATAAATAAAGGAAACATGAAAAATGCTATATTCTCAATATTGAGAAAAACAGTTGATGCTGATAAATAGCAGAGAGTTCCACATTGAAAAGTAAAATACATGAATAATTGTCGACATGGATAAGCGAAGGTTAAAACGGTATACCAAACTGTTGGAATGAAAAAACACACAACTACAGGTATTTTGTAGATGAAATATTTAAATCGATGAAGAAACCGATGATGAAATATAGAAAGATATCTTTCGAGAGATGTGAATGCCATAATAAAAAGGTCAACTGTTGTTAAAATGTGGTCATAACATGTCCAAATGAGGCAGAAAGTTGGATTTCTAATAAGAACTTGATTTTGTTGAAGAAAATAGAGGCGAAATGGTAGATCAGCTAGTAGCTAAAAGATCGAAATGATATTTTTGACAGGAGAGAATTAAAGTAAAAACTTACATGAACGAAATTAATAAGTAAAAGAATGATAATAAAGAAATTATTTGATTTATTTCGTAGCTTAGGTAGACGAATAAGATTATAGAGAAGGAATAAGAAGCAGAGAAGTGATGGTAAGAGAAGTGTTGAAAGTAGATAAAACATAACTTCTGGACTTTCATCAAATGGAATCATATTAGGTCCACTATTATTACCGCCCATTCCGCCGAAATTGGAGTAATTAGAATTGTTCATCCAATTATTATTGGTGCCATTAAATGTATTGTTGCCTGTTGTTGGTGGTAACATGGTACTATTGCTAGTACGATTAAATCCTGGACGTGTAGTAGTCATACTTTAATCAAAACTAAATGAGAGAATATAAGAAAATGTTGTTTCAAAGTTATTTAACTGAAGATAATTAGTTATCTAGCGTATTTCTTTTCCCTCTAGTTCCACTGGAAAGTATTGAAAGTAGTATATATCTAGCTATATGAAAACTTGCTTGGCATTTTTTAATTATTCTCCTATGGCTCTGAAGAAATATTAGTACGCATTGAAGAGAAAAGATGTCAAATACGCACACATGAATTAGATATTTGACATATTGTCTCCAAGGAAGATCTCATTTACAAAATATAAACAGGATATTAACAATATCATTTGTTCGGAAATTTAATCTTGTCTTTCTTGGATTGAGTTAAATCATATTTTAATATGCTTTCAGCGAAAGGATTATGAATAAAAAAAGACCAAAGTTTTGCACTCGTCGATATATTTTCAACAAACATGAAATGAGATTTATTCTAATTCAGTAAATACAACTAATCTTCGAAATTTCGAATACTGTTCATATCATCAATAATAAGTAGACTCATAACTGGTTTATGTCTTTGATATTCTGATAAAATGCCATGAAAACCGCCGATTATATACGAAGTTTTCAATGTGTTTGTTTGTTCGTTTTCAACAATAACAGGTACAATCAACGAATTTAATGTCAAATGCGACATTGAACAAATTTGTTTTCTATGATTGCCATAACACAATCGGATGAACCAACCATTCGTGTTGATTCCATTCGATTGACTAGGAAAAAATAAATTCATTTTTCGAAGCAGATTATCAAAAGTGTTTACTTTGATTCATCTTTGGTATGTTCGAGATCAAAAATCGTGTCCCAAAAATGATTATTTACATTGCCGTCATATGTTTGAATAAATTCATTGAGTATAGGCAAAATTCCATTGATATACTCATAGAAATCATCGTTTTCAATTGTCCAAGATCTCAATTGTTTAACTTTATCATATAATAAAATCCAATCATTTCGATTTCCCATAAAATGAACATTTCGAATTCCGCACGAGTTCGTCGAATGAAAATATTGAATTGTCTTTTGAAATGTATTCATAATTGTTAATGACGAAAGAAGAGATTCGATTTTTGTTGTTGTAGAAAAGTTCATTGTTAATAAATTGCAAATATCAGGTTTAATATGCGAAGTTATTTGACAACGAATTTGCTCGAGAAAATCTTCCCAACTGAAACTACACATGCACATATAAATAACTTTCCAAAATTCTGTTTTTTTTACTCGATATGATCGATTTCTTCATGTTCAATAGTGAGAATCTTGTCTTTCTCATTATCAATATAAAAATATCGACTATCCGTTTGTTTTTGATTAACATATTTCGAAAAATAAATCGATACCATTAACCAGATATCATCAGGACAAAGAACAATATCTTCATGAGAATTGTATGCACGAAGAAAAGCTGTTAAAATCGGATGATGAACACAAGTTGTTGTATCTGAAAAACGACGAAATTTATTCTGTCAACAAAATTCTCTAGCGAGATTTTACACGGTCCATTCGTTGAATTGTATTGAATTTGATAGTTTTCGATTTCACCATTCATTCGTTGGAATACTTTCATCCAGAAATCATTTGGCGGTTGAATTTCTATCGATTCATCTTGATAATCTTGTTCAATTCTCGGCAGATCGCAACGTATAGCTACTGTATGGTATTTATTCAATGTTCTATTCATTTTGATTTGTGATAAAGAAAGAAAAACACACAGATCTCAAGTGTATTTATTCATGTTAGAAAAAGTAAGTGATAACAGCCGTTTAACAAATATTTGATTATAAAAAAATTTTATTATGTCACGGGAACAAAATCCATCAGATAAGGATAAAGTTCATTAGGTCTTTGTCTTTTCAAACCAAAAATTCAATTAATATTTAATTCTTATCCGGTAGCAATGACAAACGAAACGAGCGAATATTAATTACTCATGCCGAGATCAGAAGATTACAACAAAGCTAAAGTATTCCTGACAAATCCTCAAGGCTATATGAAAAATTAAAGTTCAAACTGTTTTTAAAATAACTCTAAATGCATTTATCCTTCCGACAATAATGAATCAATTCGCTTGAGACGATTTTGTTTTTTTTTTCTTCTTTTTATATACGACTAATATATTTTAATTCTCTCTTTGAGACTAAGCAAAAGATAAAAGAACAAATAGAAATTTACCTATGAATATTTACGCCTATTTCTTTGGAAATAATTTAGTTGACATTTGAAATTCAGAGTATCATCAAGAAATCTCATAGATTAGAAAGCTAATTTTTAGATCTATCCTACGTTGGATATGAAACCTTTTATTTTCTATTGCGTAGCGAACACTACACTTTAAGTTCTCAACCTACGCATAATTTTTTTCTCTATTTGTTTTAATAAAGAGAACAGGAAAAAGGAAAAGGAAATATTAACCATATCTTGATGATATAATGTGACATTTGTTGTTTTATTTATTAGATACGATGTCAGAACATAATTACTCCGGAGGCATTCGAACGAAATATTCCATCAATGAAATATTCGATTTGAAACTTTCCAATGAACATCATTTTTCGTTTTTACTGGATGAATTTACTTTGATTAGTAATCAATTTGAGATCTTCACGAGTTTCATTCTTTGTTTTATTGGTTTAATTGCTGTTCTATTTTATTTGGGAATTTTTATTCATCAATATTGTTCGAGAAAATCATTTTCTAACAAGATCTTTATTCAATCATTATTTGACTTATGTCATTTGGTTAATATTCTTTTTCCACATTTGATTTTGATTATTGTCTATCAAAAAACATTGACAAAACGAGATCAACATTGTCCTTTGTCGACATTTTGTTTTTCATTGGTATCGATCATTTCAATTGGTTTTCTATGTCTTGGAGCGTTCAATCGTTATATGTATTTCATTCGAAAACAAACACAATATCGATATTTTCATTATCGTTTATTTGCACATCGATTAATTTTAATAACATCAATCAGTTGGTTAATTTTTCATTTTCCAAAAATTGATTTCAGACAAACTATTGTAACTTCAAAATAAATTATCTATCTTAACTCTAGTCGAATCTTTCGAAACTCTCATAGATCTGAGATAATTAAATTGTAATTGATGTTTACAGACAAATGCTTCATTATTTTCAAGATTCCCTCTCGTTTTTTTTTTCATATTTATACGAAGTCCTAAGGAAACAATCAAACATAATATTATCTACTAATTGTTCCAATCAGAATGAGTAGTTTAAGTAGACAAGAAAAGGTCTCTTCGAAATAATTGAGATGTTTATTCAATAAACATACAAAAAACACATCAGACACAACAATAACAACAGCAAGCGAACGAGAAAGAAACACTAATTGATCGAGATTAAACAGGTAATATGCAGGATAATTCACGTTGTGACCAGATGTAATTCGGTGAACAAGCGATAACATTCATTTTACCTTCATTATCGCAGAAAATGAACTTTCGACTATCTAATGGATATTCATGATAGATGAGATTAGCACGAAGATTTTCAACAGTACATGGATTTGAATTTGAAGGTGTAACTAAACAAAAAGATTCCTCATTTCAATGGAAAACTATCGTCTTTGTTGTTTTACTCTTTGCCGATGTCGTCGTCATCATTGTCGTTGCGGTTGAATCTTCGTTAATTATTGAACTGACGGTTTCTGTAATTGGATATTCAGTTGTGATATATTGTGTTGAATTAACTAATAATTGAAATAATCGAGGTTGAATAGTTGTTGTTTGTTCTATATTTGAATAATTGTCTTGAGTTGAATCGGTACTTTCAACTTGTTCGATTGTTGTTGTTATTTCATGAATATTCGATTCAGTTGAGGGTGTTGTTAATGATTGAAATGCAAATGTACTATTCGAAACAACGTCATTAATTTGATGAGTTATTTCCATAGTTGAACTTGATGTTGTATTGATTATCATTTCATTTGTATGTTCGAATGAATTCGTTTCGAACTCAATTGCTTCCGTACTTGTCATTGTCGTAGTTTCGTTGACTGACGCCGTTGTCGTTATTGGTGCGTGTATAATTCGTCGCGACACATCTAGGAAGAAAAAAGAACATTTTGCTCGAAGTTGTTTTTTGGTCCTGAAACTAGACATACTAATTTTCTTGCATTGAAGCCAATTGATATTGGCATTGCAAACACCAGTGCCCGGACGGTATGTACCGCCGATGACACGATTGAGACCAAAATAGATATCATTATCTGGTTGAACGCCAGGATAGCAGAGCGAATCAAAACTAGACGAAGAATGAATCGATTAGTTTCGATATGTTCGTTGGAATTGATTGGCTTACCAATTGCAAGTTACATTCTGTCGATCAAGAGCAAATAAATACGGACTACGAAGAACTTGATGATACGAACGATGATTTGTTAATTCAATACGTTCATTACTAAAAACAAAAACAATCGAATTGATATTACGAATTAAACATAGCTTTTGATTGAATAATACCTAATTAAAACAGTAATAATATCTCGTGGTTCGATAACATTATAATCAATTTTTAAAAGTAATGTATCTCCACAAATCTTCGTATTTGCCCAAACCTAGATGAGAGAGACAAGCAAAGCATCAAATTATCTACAATTCTCTTTCATTCGATAGAAATTTACATAGAATCGATTATCATTCGAGTGAATTTCTGCTGAATTCGATGTTGTTCCGCCATCGCCTCCATAACCATTATTAGTCGATGAATCGCCAAAATTAAAAGTAAAACCTTGAATTTGCGAGCCCATTGTCAAATCAAAACGTGCAATACGTCTCGAACCCAACGGATTAAATGTCAGCCGAATAACTCCTAAAACAAAACAAAAAAAAATTGTTCAAATTTGATTTTCATTTTGAACGAAACAAACCTTGTGCAGTACATTCTCGTGTTTCATCATTCGGATCAAGATACGTTAAATGACTAATCCAATTGATATTTTCAAGATCACGTTGTTCGAATGTTTTGTTATTTACATTGATATCTAAAGCTGATTCTAAATTAAGAATAGAAATTATTTATTAATATAATGCATCCTTTCTCTTCGAACATACGTGGATCTGCAAGGCATTCTATGAATGTTAAATTAACTCGACAGAGGCCAATACCCGTCTGGTTTCCATTTACATTTCGATTAAAACCGAGAACAAGATGATGATGATTCGTTTGAAAATTATTTTCATTCGAGAAGAAATTTGTTTCATTTAAATGAATTGTCAATTTCTGTTCTTGTCGTTGTTTATTTTCAATATGTATCCATTCATTCGAAAGATAAACAATCAAATCTTCGCCTGGTTCAAGTAATGTCACCGATTGTTCGGCGAGATGTGTTTCATTCGAATGATATTCAATGGAAACTTGTTGATTAAATATATTTAAACTTCGTTTTATTGTTTCATCAAATTCATTATCAAATCCTATGAATTCGAAAATAGATTTTTCCTTTCTCAAAATCGATTGCAACGAACCAATATCGATACTGAAATTGTGCAAAACAGGCCCGAATTGAAGATCAAATTTAATAATTCCATGTTTGCCAATAGCATTCAATGGTATTCGAAGTAAAGCTAGAACAGAAACACACTAGACTTTTATTTACTTCCTGACGAGGTCTTTTTTCTTCTTCTTTTTTTTTATATCCTTAAAAATAGACATTCATCATCATCGAGATGACCTTAAGGAAAATAATCTTGAAAAGAGATCGCCAGGCTACAGAAATGAATAGCAGAACGGATTGTTTTGTTATTTTATTAAGAAAGAAAATGTTTACTTATTCACCTGGTTCTCGACAACGGCCGCTGCCGGTATGATGAAGATTGATTTGAACGTGTTCATGTTCGCGGTAGATTTTCGGTTCGCTTAGATCTAATTCGACATGAGCTTCAGATGATGTACAAACATCCGCACAAACGGAATGCGCGCCTAAAAATAGACCGAAAGAAAAAGAAAATAATAAGATGAAAAAGATTTAATTCTCTTTCGGTGTTTTTTGTTGTTATTCTTCTTGTTGAGAATGACGTTGACATACCTTTGAGAGGATCATCCGGCTTTTTTGCTAGATTTCGATTGAAAAAAATGAGTAAGACGAGCGCAGAGTGAAGAATACAACTCATCATTACAAATGAAAATGAATGAGATATGAATGAACTTGTGATATATAAGGTCAGTAGAGAGATGTTTTGGTGTCGTCTTTTCTTTTTTCGACCGTTCGTTATCTCTCTTTCTCTTTCCTTCTCCTCGCCATTCTCCAATCAATGACCATTGTTGAGGTCAAATCGATTTGATTAACTTCTGTTACTATCATTGTCTTATCTTTTGCCCTGCGATTTTCACATTCTGTTTTCAATAAAGAGAAAAAAAATAAATCAATCAATTAGATATTGTGCTGTGAATTTGCCAGACACATTGACATGCCGAGGCGAACAAACGAACTTTTCAGAAAATAATAATCCAATACATTAAAAAAAAAAGGTCGAAATATCAGAATCAAGAGGAAAAACATCTGTTCTCGGCAGAACTAATGGATCGATTGATTTGTAAACAATTGATTCTTAACGATAGATAACGCATTGAAATTAGTCGAAAATGATTTTCTAAAAATAAGCAAACATTGCATGTCAATTAACTAATGACTATTGATCGAACAACTTTGAAGCCCTAGCATTTTGTCGTTTAACAGAATAGATTTTGTTTCGACTTGACAGTTAATAGATATTCTACGTTGACAAGGCAAATAGTAGAGCTGTTCTCTTGACAAAAAAAAATGTTTTTTTTTCCGTTTTCAATCATCGATCTACGTTGTTGTTTATCCTCTCTCATTGAGAAAAGAATTTCATGGAATTTTGATATATAATGCAATTGCATGAATACGTATCGAATGATATCGTATATTGACATTCGTTTCAACATATTTGTTTGTCTGATCTTTACATATATTGATTCGTCAGTTGAGCTTCCGTTTCCGGCTATTAAAACATAGAAACCGTGAATTATTTACATAGAGATAGTGATTTTTCAAGTGAACCACACGAATTTATTTGATTTCTATATTTAGTTTATCTTCTCTTTGGATTATTTCCGAAGAATTTAATCACATCAATATTTTTATTTAAGAATAGTTTCTTTCAATAAGAGACAACAACAACAAAAAAACATTCCTCTTCTTCTTCTTCGTTTTTTCATCGAATAAATCTCTCATATTGAGTTGCAATTGATGTAAATGATGATTAGTATTTTGCTTCTTTTTTGTTAACTTGTCTTTCTTTTTTTTTTTCTTCTCTTTTTTCTCCTCTCGTTCTTTTCCTATCATCTAATCGATATATTGTCTACATTCTTTTTTCTCTATTCTTATATAAGTAGCGTCAATTTCACACATGCACACATATAAAAATGTAACAATGGGGGCGGCAAGATTGAGTAATGCTAGCGGCATTAACAACGGCGAATCTCTTCACTTGTTTTTTTTTTCTATAGAGTGTAACAAAAAAAAGCTAAACAGAAAGAGAAAAAAAAAATATGTAAACTTTCGCCTTTTTTTTTGTTCGTACTCATCTTCTTTCTCCTTCGCTCGATCTTTCTCTCTCTCTCTCGTTCTCCCTCCCTTTTTACTCTTTCATTGTATGATCCCTGATTGAACCGTGCTTTTTCACTCTTTCTTGTTTGTCATTTCTAGAGAACAAATATAAAAAAAAGGAAAATCTTTTCTTTGCTAAATCTCGTCTTCATTAGTCTATTGACATTTAACGACCGCGATCGAACAATCGGCAGCATTTACAATAAACTAACTCCGTTCCTAGTATTCTTATTACGTTGATTTCATTCCAAATATTTCTTTTAACATTATTTATTATTTTATAATGAAAATCAACTTTATAATTATGCCTGTAAGTATTTGACAAGAAGATTTTTCGATTCGTATTCTAAGTACTTATTCATAATAAACATGAGATTAAATTAGAAATGTAATAAACTTCCAGTAATAGAACAAAATCATAATTTGAAGTTAGACTGTTTTTCTATTTGTTCTTAAATAGATTTGTCATCCGGCATTGCACTTGTTGATTTCATCTAGAAATCTGTAGTCAATCACGAACTTAATGAAGTCTCTTAAATAATTTCAGATATTTTCGGATTCTATAAAAGGTGACGAACGATCTATATTTAATGAACCGTAGACAAGTTCAAGAGAATGATTTAAGTAAAATATGTATTGGAAATCAAGCGTGTTCAGTTATTTTTTTAATAGGCGATGATTTATTTTCATAAGCCATTGACTTCATTGTTTGATCTAATCGAATAGTATCTATTAATGTGACGATGATGTTGACGAAGAAATGCCTTCGAAATGAGTTATAGAATAGAGAAAAAATTAGCTTGCATTTCGGCACTCGTTATTCACACCCTCGAGGCACTTAACCGCGTGTGTGACTGTGTGTATTCGATCATTGCAAACTACTAGTAAAAAGCGGCGGCTAAATGAGGGAAGAAAAACAAGGATGAAAAGAAAGACCTAACTTTCGATAAGCACATGATTTTCCAGTTCTTCTTCTCGTAAGATAATTACATTGAAATCTTACGAGGAATCTCAAATATGTGAAACAAATGAAACATGTGCACCAATGATCGTTTTTTTTTATCATTCGTCTTGATTCAATTTTGTCTGTCTCAGTTAAAATACATTCATTTGTATTCCAAATACAATATTAAACAATTACTACGAGGAGATCGGAAGAAGAAGAAAAATGATATTTGTCTTTTTTTTCGATCGATGCCGTATTAAACATGCAGACATTGATTTAAGTCATCGATCACAGGTTATTTTGTTTTGCATCGTTTCGAAAGAATTCTTTATCGTTGAGAATGATAGATTAAACTGTGCATGATTGATTTTATCGAGTCGTTTTTGAGTCTCTTAAGGTTATTCAATAGTGATTTTAAAACAATCATAGCAAAGAACAGAGTTTATCAGAAAAAGAAATCAAAATAACAATATTGTTCTCTTCATTATTTGTTTACTAGATGAAATATATACAAAACGAGCATTTAACGACCGAATGATATTCATTTTCATGTTAATAGAAACATATCCGTTTGTCTTGTAATTCCTGTCTCGACTTTTTTTTCTGATGTCATGTAGTAATAGTGTTTTTTTTTAACCATGAAAAAAAACAAACAAATCCTTAATGGATGTATAAATCAATGTAATAAATTTCATCTATACATTAGCAAAACGAGACCAGAGAGAAAGAACGAAGGAGAGCAGGAAAAATGATATCTATTTTAAATGGAGTCTCGTTCTAGTTGATAGAAATCGTCTGACATTCTCAGCGAGACTCTTGTATGTCAATTGTTGAGATTTATGAATTCAAAATGTGAGTATTTTTAATAATTCTATGCAAAACATCATCGTCGGACAGGTTAATTAGAGTTTCTTTTTTTCTTTTTTTCTTATTTATTAGTATCTTCGATCATTTTTTCTTTTCTTTGTTTGTACGAGGCTATAAAATCAATGAAGGGTATTTTTTTTTAATACAAAACAAAAAAGTTATTAGGGAACGAATTAGTTATTTTCATATATTATTTAATCTTTAGAACGAAAGAATGAAAGCATCAAGCTGAAAAGACTCGACAAGTGTAGATTTGTCATGAGACAATGAACATTGAAGCACAATTAAGAACAAAAAAAAAGGAATCTTTTATAGGAATATCATGTTTCACGAATAGTGAGATAGAAATCACAGATAATTATCAATGTAAATTGTGCATGTGTTTATCACAAGTCGTCTTTAGAGTATTCGTTTTGTATGTATGTCTTACTAATGGCTCAAAACAGAGATTGACAGACATGATCTGCTTTTATCAACGCAAAAAGAAAACAACATGAATCACTGCATAGATCGAACTGAAACGTTGCGTCAAATAGTTCGTCTGTCTTTTCATGTGATACAATAGATAATTATTTGAAAATTGAATAACTCTTGATTTTATTCTCGAGTATCATTCGCTATCGTTTGTAGTCTATTCATATCTATTCTGCTTTTTGCTTTTTCCTTTTTTCTTCTTTTCTTTTTCATTAACGCTCAGACGTAAAGAAAAAAAACACAACAGGATATATAATACACTAATTCTCTTGGGAAGTCGTCGTTCGAATTCCTTTTTGCTTTGAATAATAGTTTTCTTTTCTTACGAAGATAATGAACATATCTATACTAAAAACATTATTCAATAAGAATAAATACGATAAGAAATTATCAATAGAAATAAGCAGACATGAAAAAGAAATCTTCGTTTTTTTTTTGTTTGGTTCAAAACTTTGCTTGTGTTATGTGCATGTTCTTTTTTTTCGAATCACTCTAGCTTAGCACTTGTTTCACTAATCAACAAGAGTTAAAATGTGAACTAATTTTCTAAGTATTTGACAATTATGAAACAATGAATGTATAAACTCGACATTGAGAGACGATGAACATCGGGAATAATTTAGCTTTCTCAAGAGTTATGTCAAGTATCTGAAATAATTCTACTATTCATGTCTCAACTGTTATTTTCTTGAAAAATGATGATCATAATTTGATTTCAACTACAATTAGCTTTCTTTTTGCAATTGAAAAATAAAGAGATTCGTAATCGTCTAAAAAATATTGTTATTTTGTGTAGAAATAAAAAAAACTCCTATGATAAGTCTTCATAATAAGTCTCAGATAGTTCCATTTGACATTTGATGTGAGTCCAATCAAGTCCAATGGGAAATAGAAAAAAGGACGATGAAGACAGAAGAGAATTGAGATAAACTCATATTTTTTTTCCAGGCAAATTCAGCTTTCTTCAGTCTCTCTCGCTTCGTCTTTGTCGACAAATGAGAAATGATGATCATCAGGAAAACAATAAAAATTTACATCGACAAGATTTCTTCTTCATATTTTGCATATGACTGATTCGAAGAAAAACTCACTCAATGTAGAGCGAAGGTAGTGGAAATTGAATTAGTCACATATGCAATGCATATATATATATATATATATGTGAAAGAAAAGAATCTATTACACGCGATGCCATCATCGCAATAAAAATACCTTCAGATGTGTCGATTCCCCAGCACTCTTTCGCTCTATATATATATCCATCTTTCTTTCTTTCTGGAACGAGGAAGACTATCTCGAGTCGGATAGAAAAAGAGAGATGAAAGAATTTATTTGTCGATTTTTTTTCTAGCGTCAGAAATGCTTGATAGTTTAAGAATGAAGTCTAGCGTGATTTTATTTGCTTAGAATTATATCAGATTTTTGTTATCCGAGCTGTTTTCTGTTGACAAATTGTCAGTTTTGATTTCGATAGAATAACTAAAAACCTATGCCTAAGACGATTAAAACAGATAGGATTTATTTCAGACAAAGATCTTTTTTCATTTCCGAAACGTTCTTTTAACACCTGAATGTTTTTATGCTTGAGGGAAAGGGAAAACTTCATTGTGTTAATTCGATATGTTGTATTGTCAAGAAACTCGAGAAGAAAAATCAAGAGACAACGAGAAAACAAAAAGAAAAAAAACTACTTTTTTTATTACTACTTCTCATCGTCAAAAGACCACTCAGCATATTTGAATACGGGAGAGAGAGAGAGAGATAAGTCGATATTGATAATGAAATTCGGAACTAGAAAGGTTTGTGTTTAATTTTGAAATACGTTGAATTGAGTTGTGCCGGAATAGAAAAAGAAATGAAACAATTATTGAGTTCAATTGATTGCCGAGTTTGTTTAGGTTGTACGCCGAGAATTCGAGCCGCTGTTA